>Ga0335070_10000767_pt1 | contig 36547 bp, 35 predicted proteins | sample Lox_Sample_13_FD_206722 | JGI IMG/M metagenome (GOLD analysis project Ga0335070, IMG submission 206722) | Soil microbial communities from Loxahatchee National Wildlife Refuge, Florida, United States - Lox_Sample_1.3 | ecosystem: Environmental > Terrestrial > Soil > Wetlands | place: USA... | reverse complement strand
TAATCGGAAGGAGGGGAACGGAATATGGCTGCAACAAATGTAGTTGAACCAAAACCGAAAACCAATGGCGGCATTGTCGGCTGGTTTGCCGCGGGTGTTGGACGGATCCTGATCTCAATCGCCGTCCCGCTGATCGCCTTTGTGGTCCTCTGGCAAGGGTTCCTCTTCCTGCGCGATTCAAAGGCGCCCCAGGTCATCCTGGTCCTCGTCGCGATTGTCTGGGGTGTGGGCGGTGTGGCGCTGTTGTACACGGTGACCAACTGGCTGGTCGAGCTGCTCAACCCGGAATGGACCCGTCGCCTGCAGCCGTTCGTTTTTGTTGGCCCGGCCCTGGCGATTCTGGCCTGGTTCCTGTTCGTCCCGACCATCCGCACCCTGGTGCTCAGCCTGCGGGATGCCACTGGCCTGTATTGGGTCGGACTGAGCAACTATGTCTATGCTTTTACCGACCGGGTGATGCTAGAAGCGTTTCGGAACAACCTGCTCTGGATGATCTTTGGAACCTCGTTCAGCGTAGGTCTGGGCCTGCTCATCGCCGTCCTGGCGGACCGCACCCGCTTCGAGTCGGCCTATAAAGCGATCATCTTCATGCCGATGGCGATCTCCTTCGTTGGCGCGGGCGTGATCTGGAAGTTTGTCTACTCGTACAAGGGCTCCGGGTCAGGGATCCAGGAAATTGGCCTGCTCAACGCGATCGTTATCTCCCTGGGAGGCCAGGCGCAGCCCTGGCTGCAGCAGCCCCCCTGGAACAATTTCTTTCTGATCATCATCATGATCTGGCTGCAGACGGGTTACGCGATGGTGATCATTTCTTCGGCCATCAAGGGCATCCCATCCGATCTGATTGAAGCCTCGCGAGTGGATGGGGCCTCGGAAGTCCAGGCGTTCTTCAGCATCACGATTCCCTATATCCGCGGCACGCTGCTCACGGTCACGACCACGATCGTAATCTTCAGCCTGAAGCTGTTTGATATCGTCCGGGTCATGACGGGCGGGAACTACGGCACCAACGTGATTGCCAACGAGTTCTATCTCGAACGGTTTACCTACGGCAACGCCGGGCGGGCCTCGGCGATCGCGATCGTCCTGTTGATCGCGGTGATCCCGGTGATGATCTACAACCTCCGGCAGTTCCGGGAAAGTAAGGCGTTCTAATGGCTACCGTAAAAACGCGCAGTTTCAAACAACAAAAGGTCGCATCCAGCCTGGTGGTCAACGGCGCATTGGTCTTGATCTGCCTGGTCTGGATCGTCCCTACCCTGGGGATTTTCATCACTTCATTCCGCGACAGCCAGGAAATCTTCCGCACGGGCTGGTGGACGGTCTTTCCGCACAGAGATTACGTTCCCACCCAGGACATCCACATGGATCAGAGCGTGGACGTCAACGGCCAGATCTCCATTCCGGGCGTGGAAGGCCAGTACACCTTCGAACAGCTCCGCGCGGGGGTCACCACCCCGGACGGGAAAAAGCTAACCTGGTTTGGCAATAAGCGCACCCGCCTGATCAAGGAATCGCAGTTGGAATGGGTCGCCTTCAACACCAATCTTACCCTGAAGAACTACCAGGACGTGCTCGGCGGGCAGACGGTAACCTATAAGGACGCCAACGGCAACACGATCGTCCGCCAGGGCGACAACCTGATCGCCTCGTTCCTGAACTCGGTGGCAGTGGCGATCCCGGCGACGATCATCCCCATCCTGATCGCAGCCTTCGCCGCCTACGGGTTTGCCTGGCTGAATTTCCCCGGGCGTAAGTTCTTGTTCACCATTGTGGTCGCCCTGCTGGTGGTGCCGCTGCAAATCGCCCTGATTCCCATCGTCCAGGACTATACCAAGCTCCAGTTGAACGGGACCTACCTGTCCATGTGGCTGGCGCACACCGGGTTTGGCCTCCCGCTGGCGATTTACCTGCTGTTCAACTATATCAGCCAGCTCCCACGGGATATCCTCGAGTCGGCCTTTATCGACGGTGCTTCCCCTTACACGATCTTTACCCAGTTGATCCTGCCCCTGTCGGTCCCGGCTCTGGCGTCCTTTGCCATCTTCCAGTTCCTGTGGGTGTGGAACGACTACCTGGTGGCCCTGGTCTTCCTGGGCGGCCAGACCCCGGTGCTCACCGTCTCCCTGGCCAACATGGTCGGCGAGAAGGGCCAAGACTGGCAACTGCTCACCTCGGGGGCATTTATCAGCATGCTGCTCCCCCTGGCGGTATTCTTTGCCCTGCAGCGCTATTTCGTTCGCGGCCTGCTGGCGGGTTCGGTGAAGGGTTAGAGTGAAAGAGCATATCCCGAATAGGAACTCGGGATATGTTCTTCTGGTAGATGGACTATCGCTTTTTGCCCATCCCCCCACCCCCTTCCCGCGGCAAAGGAATGGTAAGGCCAGGTGGCGTTTCGCGGGAAGGGGTGTTCCTTGTGGGACCACCCCTTCCTGACAACCAATCCTCCCCCACTGCAAGATTGAGATCACTATGGATTCTAAGATACAGCCTCAACCCTCATCCACTTTATTGGATCCGGCGCAGCGCTCGCTGGAGCGGCTGTTCCCCCGCCTGGATGCCCGGTTTGCCGACTACTGCGCGGACCATCCTGAGGAATGGCAAGCGTTTCATGATCGCCTGGCGCGCCACTTCAAACGCCTCTTCGACCTGCTCCTGCCGCTCTATGGAGGCCAGTACGACTTCTTTTATCACCTCGAGGAGCTCCTGGCCAGCCTGGCCCAATCCTGGATCGACCGCCCCGCCCAGTTGAAAGCGCTGGACCTGCGCCGCGAGCAAGATGCGACCTGGTTCCAGACCAGCCAGATGCTGGGCGGAGTGTGCTACGTGGACCGCTTCGCCGGGAACCTGGAGGGAGTGCGCCGGCGAATCCCCTATTTTAAAGAGCTTGGCCTGACCTACCTGCACCTGATGCCGCTGTTCTGCTCTCCCAAACCCGAAAATGACGGGGGATACGCGATCAGCAGCTACCGCGAGGTGGACCCGGCCCTGGGGAGCGTGGAGGACCTGGTTGGCCTTGCCTCCGAGCTGCGCGAGAATGGGATCAGCCTGGTCCTCGACTTTGTCTTCAACCACACTTCGGACGAGCACGAATGGGCGCAAAAAGCCAGGGAGGGCGACCCGGATTACCAGGCCTATTACCGGATGTTCCCCACCCGCGAGCAGCCCGACGCATACGAGCGCACCCTGCGGGAGATCTTTCCCGACGAGCATCCTGGCGCATTCACCTATTTCCCCGAGATGAAGCGCTGGGTATGGACGACCTTTCATTCTTACCAGTGGGACCTGAACTACGACAACCCGGAAGTGTTCAACGCCATGGTCCGCGAGATGCTGGCCCTGGCCAACCTGGGAGTTGAGATCCTGCGCCTTGACGCGGTCGCGTTCATCTGGAAACGGATGGGGACGGCCTGCGAGAACCTGCCCGAGGCGCACCAGTTGATCCAGGCGTTCAATGTCGCAGCGCGCATCGCCGCGCCGGCGCTGCTGTTCAAATCCGAGGCGATTGTCCACCCCGACGAAGTCGCCCGGTACATCCATCCGGAAGAATGCCAACTCTCCTACAACCCCTTGCTGATGGCGCTCCTCTGGGAAACCCTGGCGACCCGCGAGGTGCGCCTGCTGGCGGCGTCACTGCGCGACCGGTTCAAGATCCCGCCAGACTGTGCCTGGGTCAACTACGTGCGCTGCCACGATGACATCGGCTGGACGTTTTCAGATGAGGACGCCGCGAAGCTGGGGATCAACGGCTACGATCACCGCCGCTTTCTCAATGACTTTTACACGGGCCGCTTCAAGGGCAGCTTTGCCCGCGGGCTGCCCTTCCAGGAAAATCCGAAGACCGGCGACTGCCGGATTTCGGGGACCTGCGCGTCGCTGGCCGGCCTGGAGAAAGCCCTCCGCGAGCCGGATGTAGACCCCGGCGGCCCGGCGGAAGTCGAGCTGGCCATCGCGCGGATCCTGCTCCTCCACGGGGTGATCCTGCTGATCGGCGGAATTCCGCTGCTCTACCTGGGGGATGAGATCGGCACATTGAACGATTACAGCTTCCGCGACGACCCCGCCCTGGCGCGGGACAGCCGCTGGGTGCACCGTCCGATCACGGATTGGGCGCGCCTGGAGCTGCGCCACGATCCAGGGACGCTGGAAGGGCGCATTTACGCCGGCCTGCAGCGCCTGATCGCGCTGCGCAAGGATCACCCGGTTTTCAGCGGCGGCCAGACGCAGATCATCGACAGCGGGAACCCGCACGTCCTGGCCTTTGCCCACGCCCACGCCAACCAGCGCGCCCTGGTCTTTGCCAATTTCAGCGAGCAGGAGCAGGCGCTTCCCGGTAACCTGCTGCGCATCTACGGGTTAGGCCACGAGTTTCAGGAGCTGATTTCCGGCGAGGCGGTCGGGCTGCAGGATTTTGCCCTGCGCCCGTATCAGATGATGGTCTTTCTGGCCCGTTGAAAAATCACACAGGTGCTGCCGATAATCGTCTTCTTCTCGCTGCAGCGCCTCTTCGTCCCCGGTAAGCTGGCGGGGGCGGTGAAGGGATAGTAAAATGCAAAAAAGTGGGCGCCGCCGCGCCTATTTTTGTTTGCTGAAGGATTGAAAACAGTCGGCTCTTATTTAGTTTTCAGGAGCTTCTATAAGGGCTTATGTTATTTTGCGTTTACTTCCTCTCCGCCAGAGCCTGTTCGATATCTTTCACCCGGTGGTAGGTGACGTGACCGGCGAGGTCGTTGGGCCATTCGAGGCTGCGGTCTTTGCCGGTGAACAAGTCATCGGGGGCGGCGCGCAGGGCGGTGAGCACATCCGCGTGTACCTGGCGGTGCCAGGCGAGGACTTCCTGGGGGGAGCGGTCGCGCCAGCGCAGGTAGATGAGGCGGTTGCCATCGGTCCAATTGAGACCGCGCTCTTCGGGCGGGCGGCGCCCGCGGCGGATGGCGCGGATCACGTCGGCTTTCCAGTGGGTGACGTGGGCCAGGGCGTCCTTCACCGTCCAGGGGTCCTTGGTCTCCGGGCGGGGGAGAGGACGCTGCCAGTCAGCCTCGCTGAGGTTGGCGACGAGTTGGTCCAGTAGGTCGAACTCCTGGATGGTACGCTGGATCACTTCTTCACGGGTGTGGCGCATGGGGTTGGTTACCTCCTGAACGGTTAATAGATGGGACAGTGTCGGTGATGATCGGCTGGATGGTCACGTGCTGGACATGGGGTAGCATCTGGATGACCTTTAGGATGAGTACTTGGGCCAGGCTACTGGGACAGCTCTCTCGGGCAGCTTAACTTCCTGTGGCTGCCCGCTGGCAGCATCGATCAGGACGGCGCGGGTTCCGCCGCTGGCATTGGGATCGATCACCAGCAGCTGGTCAGACTGGGAACTCCAGAAGGCCTGCAGTCCAGACGTGGCGCGCAGGGTGTCGGGTTTGTAGACCTGCTTTTCATTCGATCCATCCGGGCCAGCGATCCACATTCCATACTGATCATTCGAATAGCGCAGGGTTGCCAGCCAGCTGCCGTCGGCGCTCCATAGGGGCGCGGGGGGCCAGCCTTCGCCGCCGCCTTCGGAAACCGCAAGCAGCCGGTGGGTTTTCAACTCCAGGTTGAAGATGACCGGGGCAAAGCCCGGGCCGCCGTTGGGACCCAGCGCGCCCTCGGCCATCCAGGCCAGCCGTTTGCCGTCCGCCGACCAGGCCGGGCTGGCCAGCTTCAGAGTGTTGGCGGAGTCCTGCAAGCCGTAACCGGCCGGGTTGAGCGGTTCGAGCCCTCCATCCCCGCGGTACAGCCAGGCTTCTCCGGCGCGGTCAAAAGCGATCCGCTGGCCGTCCGGGGCCGGGGCCGCCAGGCTGAAGGAAGGGCTGCTCTCGTCCAGCACCTGATACTCGCTGCCGTCCAGCTTTATTAAGGTGGGATAACCGATCGATTGTCCCTGGGTAGCGTCCGGTTGAGACATAAAGACCACCGTGTCCGGGCGAGCCGGCCAGAATTGAGCGCAGCACTCCACCCGGTCGGCCGTATTGGTCAGGTTGCTGGCCTTCCCTGTTTTCAGATCGACCAGCCAGAGGTCAGAAAAATCCCACCAGGAGATCATCCGGGCCCCATCCGGCGAGACAGCGGCCCGCGGGGTAAATTGCCCGGGCAGAACCTGCGGGTCGAGACCGGGCGCCAGCGACTGCGGCTGCCCATCTGCGCCAAAACGAAAGAGCTGATCGCCGGCGCGGTACACCAACCCCGCCAGGGGAAAAGCAGGGTTTGTCGCAGAGGGGGTGGTGGAAGCCTGCGGCTCTGGGGCGCTCGCCGGCGCTGTTTCTACCGCCTGCGTGGGGAGGGGCTTTTCGGTCGCCTGGACCGGCGGGGGCGTGGTTTCGACGCCAACTTCTACTATGCCGCATCCGGCCAGCGTGCTTGCGATCAACAATAATACAGCCAAGAAATTCAGTAATTTCATTTGAGTCTCCCTGAAAAAAAGACGATCCTCTCGGTTCAATGCTCAAATGATATGGGATCCTTGTTACCGGGGTTTCGCGGGCTCGTGGCAGCCCTGGCATGAGACGTTACCGTTTCGTAACAGCGGGCAGCTTCAGCCGCACCACCGTGCCCTGGCCAAAACTGCTGCGCATCGTCACCTGGCCGGTATGGCGCTCGGCGATGGTCCGCACCAGGGCCAGCCCCAGCCCGCTGCCGGGGATCCCCCGCGCTGCCTGGCCGCGGTACAGCTCCTCCCAGACGTGCTGAAGCTCCTCTTCGGGAACCCCCGCGCCGGTATCCGCCACTTCGATCACCAGGCTCGAGCCGTCCTCAAAGGCGCGGACTTCCACGCGGTCGTCCGGCCGCGAGAACTTGATGGCATTATCCAGCAAATTGTGCACGGCCAGAAAGAGCAGATCCTGATCGCCTTCGACCCGGGGCAAAGGCCAGGGGGCCTCGGGAATACTCAGGGAGAGGCGACGGCTGCCGCCGGCCTGGCTGCGGGCCAGGTCAAAGGACTCGCGCAGCAGCTCCACCATATCTACCGGGGTGTGTTCCACTTCCTGCTTCTCCAGGTCGGCCAGCTTGCGCAGGTTCGCGGATAGCGAGCTGAGGCGCATCACCTGCATCTCGACACTGCGCACCGCTTCCTGGCGGGCGTCTTCACCGGGCGCCTCAGAGATGTTGGCCAGCCCGGCGCGGATTGCGGTCAATGGGTTTTTCAGCTCGTGGTCGAGGCGGCGCAGAAAGCGCAACCGGTCATCCCCGGCTTTCGAAAGCAGGTCCGCGCGGCGCTGTTCCTGGCCGGCATCCAGGGCCAGGAACAGGCAGGTGAGCGCCGAGAGGATCACCCCGACCAGGAGGAGCAGTATTCCCAGGCTGGCCCGCAGGTAGAGAACCGGGTTCTGGCCTGGAAAACTGGCCAGCCAGATATTCAAAGCAAGGCCAAGAACGGCCGGAAGGAGAGCGACTCCCCAGCGAGCTTTCATTGGACGGTCTCCACGGGGCCCAAAAAGCGGTACCCCTGCCCGGTCACGGTCTCGATAAACGTGGGGTGGAGGGGATCGTCGTCCAGCAGCCGGCGCAGCTCAGCCACGCGGGTGTCCACGGCGCGCATGCCCACCGGATAATCCCATCCCCAGACCACATCCAGCAGCCGCTCGCGAGTGACCAGCTCATCGGGATGAGTCATCAGGTACTCGAGCAGGTTGACCGCCTTGGGAGAAAGGGCAATCTCTTGTTCTCCCAGGCGAACACGGCGCGCCCGCCGGTCGAGGTTTAACGGCCCGCACACCAGCCTGGAAGCAGCGGCCAGGGAAGGCTGTCCGGGGCGGGTCCGGCGCAAGACGGCGCGAATGCGCGCGACCAGTTCGTGAGGATCGAAAGGCTTATTCAGATAGTCGTCGGCGCCTTCTTCCAGCGCCATCGCCCGCTCGACCGATTCGCCGACCTGGGTCAACAGGATGATCGGTGTCCAGTTGCCCGCCTGCCTTAAGCGGCGCAGCGCCCCGCGGCCGTCCAGTTTTGGCATGAGCACATCCATAACCAGCAGGTCCGGCACAAATTCGGCCGCCTTTTGAATGGCTTCTTCTCCGTTGACGGCCACCGCCACCTGGAAACCGGCCCGTTCCAGGAACGGGACCAGGTTATCGGTGATCGGGGCTTCATCATCCACCAGCAAAATCTTGCGATTAGCATCCATCACGGTTCCAGTTTGAGCAAACCTGTCTATTCGCGGCGAAAAGCGCAATCCAATGATTCTAATTCCTGCCCTCAGGAGCTGATAAACCAGTCATTTCCAGGCTGATCTCCCAAAGACGGGCGGCGACAGCAAGGTTACAGGATTCCGGATTGGATTGGACAGCCTTTTTCCGTTCAAAATACTTACCGGTCACCCCCTCGACCTCCGCGGAAGAGGCCAGGTAGACGCTGGTCTGGGCGCCTTCCCTGATCGGGATAGCCGCCAGGTGCACCAGGTGCATCGCGGCGTCGACCAGCCAGCCGTTGTTGCGCGCAAAATGGCTGGCCACAAACCCGGGATGCAGGGCATTGGAAGTGACCCGCTCGCCCTCCAACCGCCGGGCCAGCTCGTAGGCAAAGAGGACGTTGGCCAGCTTGGACTGCGAGTACGCTCGCATGCCGGTATAGCCGCGCTTCCCCTCGAGATCATCGAAATGGATCGTGCCGCGGTAGTGCGCGTCGGAGGATACGGTGATTACGCGGCCGCTGCGGCTGGCTTTGACCAGGTCCAGCAGCCGGTGGGTAAGCAAAAACGGGCTGAGGTGGTTCAGCGCCCAGGTCATCTCGATACCCTCGCTGCTGACCTGGCGGCGCAGGAACAGCGCCCCGGCGTTGTTGATCAATACGTCCAGGCGCGGGTAACGGGCCAGAATCTCATCTGCGAGCCGGTTCACCTCTTTCAGGAGCGACAGGTCTGCGGTGAAACCATCCGCCTGGCCCCCATTCGCGTGGATCTGGCCGACTATCGAGTCAAGACGGGCAGGGTCCCGCCCTGTGACGATCACCTGTGCCCCCATTTGCGCCAGCTCGAGCGCGGTCTCTGCCCCGATGCCGCGGGTAGCGCCGCTGATCAGAACGAGCTTATCCTGCATTGATGCTGCCATTATTCACCCCGTCCTTTCCGGAGTGAATTGTAATTTTTTCAGGAAGTACTGTCAAATGGACAGGGGTTCAGCTACCTCATGACATTTCATTGACTAGCTTTGCCGTTTGCCTTATTACATGGCATTGCGAGACGGGTCGGTAGAGAGCCAATCCAGAGGGTATGGTCTGGCCATCCGACCCGGCGAAGCAATCTCTAAGACTACCAAGCAAGATTCCAATCAATATATGCTCCTCGGGCAAAGCGCCTCTTTCCTTGGTTTGCTTGGGGATTGATTCGTCCCCATCCCTGGACTGCCGAAGGGTCCACCTGTACCTGCCCTGTCCTGGCCTATCCGCCAGGACAGACAGTACGACAGGACTGGGACACTGCGGTCCAGGTGCAGGCAGGACAGGCGAAGACACAAAGGAAGAACGCAAAGGTTTTAAAAATGTTTACCTTAGTGCCCTTTGTGTTCTTCGTGGTTCAATTTTTTCTCCGTGCCCTCTGTGTGCTCTGTGGTAAAAGTTCTTTTTCAGGAATGGATTTAAGCCACCGCCTGGCGGAAGAGGGGGTAGACGGCGCGGAAGAACTTGCCCAGCTCGCGAGCCAGGCGAAACAGGGGCAGCCGGCCTTTGGTCGGGTCCAGGTGGGAGAACTGCATCTCCGTGTAATGCTCTCCCAGGTTTCCGGCGAGCGCGGCGTGCAGGCTGCGCGACTCGCTGACCGGGATGACCTGGTCGCCGACGTCGTGGAGCTGGACGAACAGGGGAGCCCGCAGCCCGTCCAGATAATTGACCGGGGATAGAGCGGTGAGGCGTTCCTGCATGAAGACAGGCAGGCGGTGCAGCGCGGCATCCGCCTCGGCCGCGTCCCGCGCAGTGAGCAGGGCATAGACCGCCCGCCCCTCCGCGGAGAGGATACGACCCGAGAGCGACGCATTTTCAACCGCGAACGCGCTGCGAAACCATTCCGCCTCTTCCGGCTCCAGCCCGGCGGTCAGGGAGTGGACGAAGACCTTGCGGGTGAGCTGGTCGACCCCCCAGGGCTCGCGCCGGTCCCCATTCATGCGGGTGGCGCTGGCGATATCCCGCGCGAACGTCCACATCGAGAAGTACGGAGCGTAGGCGGCCAGGAAAGCGACCCGCTCGCGGATGAGCGGGCTGGCGGCGGCCATCAGCGCGAAAGCGCCGCCCACGCAGGTGCCGATCAGGCCGCTCCGGGCAGGGTCCGCGTAGGGCTGGCGGATCAGCCAGTCATAAGCCAGGGAGATATTTTCGATGTCCGCGGGATCGAGGCGGAAATCGCGCATCGCGGGCGACCAGTACAGGAGCGCCGCGAAACCGGCCCGGGCCAGCGCTTTCCCCAGGATCGGGATCTGGGGATGGTCAACGCCAAAGGGGACCACTCCCAGGCAGACCACGGCGGCGGGGAAGCGACCCGGGCCAGAAGGCCGGTACACCTCGCCTTCGGCAAAGCCGGAACTCGTCGGGTAGCGCACTTTTTCCACGAGTGGGGATTTGGTGACCCAATCCACCGGCCGGGAGGGCAGCATCGGAAAGACTTTGAGGAAAAAGACCGCCGCCCGGGCCAGAGCGCGGAGCGGCCGCGTTGACCGGGTAAAGACCAACGGGATGCCTGGGGTTTGAAAATCCGCGCGATTGGACACCGTTTGTTGTGAAGCAGCAGATTGAGCCATAGAATACCTCCTTTTTTTCTACCTTCAGCATACGGCTAAACCGCCTGCGCGGTCCTCTCCCAAAGGATAGATTTGGAGGTTTAGATTCGGTTTTTCTTACCCCTTGCGGTCCATCAAGACCCCCAGGACGAGGAGGACGCCCAGGGCGATGAGGATCACTGGAGCGAGCAGATTCCAGCTCAGGCCAGACAGCGCCACCCCGCCGACCACGGCGACTACCACCGTCCCGACCAGGTTGCCGATCACCGCCCAACTGGAGGCTTCGCCGCTGAACAAGAGGCTCAGCGTGGTCGCCAGGCCGCCGAATGCGACCACCAGGATGGGGACCGCCCACCAGTTGGCCAGATATTCGCGGGGGTAGAAAACACCCAGGTTCTGGAGTAGGAAACCGGTTCCGAGAAGCGCCGCGGCGATCCCCAACCAGGCCGCCCAGGGACGGTAGATGCGGGTGGAGAGACGGTCATCGCCGGCCCTGCCCCCGGTGAAGATCAGCGACAACCCGGGAAGAATGATAAACAGGGGCCAGTACACCGACCAGCTCAGCCCGAGCAGGAAGATCAGCGCGACGGTGAGGATGGTCAGCCCGGTGAACAGGCTGCCCCACACGGCCGCGGTGAATTTCCCGCTGCGACGCAGCAGTGTGTACGCCGTACCAAATGAGCCAAAGACGGGCAGCAAAATAAACAGCGCCCACCAGTTATGCAGGGTAAACCGGCCAAGCTGCTCGAGCAGGAAAAACAGGCCGATCAGGATCAGGAAGGCTCCAGATCCGACCCGGCGCATCGAGTTGTCATAGCGGCGAGAGGTATTATTCATGAGGTTCTCCAAAGGAAAGTACGTGTTCGTTCGTCAACAAGGCCATCAGCAGTTTTGGCGATGAATAATGTCAACGTAAGTGTCTCCTTACTATACGATAGATCAATGATTTTGGTTGCAGCGAGGTGGGCTGAACGACGTAGATTTCGAGCCTACCAGGCCAGCCAGTTGCCTAATCCTTTTAATGTATATATAATTTATCTTGTAACTCGTTATTCTGGGTGGGGTGAGAATACAAAACTGGCTCCCCTGCCCGATCAAAAAGGAGTGAAGCAATGGCTTTTAGCGTTAAGAATAAGCGTGGCGACACCTTCTATCTGCATTCCAAGGATGTTGAGCTGGCAAACAACCGCGAGCGAACCATTTATTTCTTTTCCAAAGAGCAAAAGGCAGGAGTGATGAACTCGCTCCCCAGCGGCTGGGAGGTCTATGAGACCGAGAACGGCCTCCCGGTCCTGCGCAGGACCGATAAAGACCGCTCGATGGACCAGTCGCCCTCGAAATCAAAGAGCAAGAGCTAGGTTCAAACGCAGTCCCCCGGTTGGTCCTCAACCGGGGGACTGTGGATTCAAAGGCTCAACGACGGGCGATTCCCCGGCCGCCCTGCTTTCCCCGGCGCGTAAAGACCGCCCGTAGAGCAGGCTGACCGGCGCAAGCAGCGCCCCGGCGAGGACCAGTGCAGCGCGCAGCGAGACGCCGCGTCCTACCGCTCCGATCCCGGGTCCGAAGGTGACCTGGCCGATGGCGTTGGCCTGGGCCGACATCGAGAGCACAGTCGCACGCACCTGGGGCTGGATGTTCTGGACCAGCCAGGTGGTATAAAGTGGTGTGGAGAGCGCGTCGGCCGCGGCTTTGACAAATAACGCCGCCGCCGCGAGGAGAAAGCTGCCTGTCAGGGCAAAAACGATCACCGCCGCGATGCTCAGCCCGTTGAGAACGAACAGAAAACGGGCCGTTGTGGTCGCGTTCTGGCTGGCCCGGGCTGCTCGTTTCTGCAACAGCGCGACAACCAGCATCGAGAAGACGCCCCCGCAGGCGCTGAGGATGCCAAACCAGACCACCGGCTGGAGCGCACCCAGGGCCGGGAAGGTAAAATTTTGCAGCAGGTGAGCGTCATGCAGGCGGTCGAAGCCTTCGCTCGCCGCCCCTCCGACCAGCGAGACCAGGGTCAGCATGCGCAGCACCGGGCTGCGGCGAATGGCCAGGGCGCTCTGGCCCAGGGTCTGGCGCACCGTCGTCCAGACCAGCTGGCGCTGCCCGGCGGCTGGCCGGGTAAAGTGGCGCTCCTCCATAGCCCAGACCAGAAACAGGGCCAAAACTAGAAAACCCAGGCCACCGCAGAGATAGGGCAGGTTCAGAGCCTGGCTGGCCAGGGCCACGCTCAGCCCGGTGCCGAGCAGGCCCATGGCTCGGTTAATCTGCCCGCTGCGAAGGTAAATACGCGCGATTTGATCCTCGCCGGCCTCATCGGCCAGCCAGGCGTCGGTAGCCCCACTGAGAAAGGTATAGCCGATCCCGCTGATCACCTGGCCGATCAGGACCACCGCGAAGCTGGGCGCCAGGCCGATCCAGGCGAAAGCCGCGCCGACCAGGAGCATGCCCAGGATGACCGAGAGACGCCGGCCATAGAGGTCCGCCACCAGGCCGGTAGGCACCTCGAAGACCAGGGCCGTCGCTTCCAGCGTGGTCCCCACCAGGACGAGCTGGAGGGGGTCGAGATGGACCCGGTTGACAAAGTAAACCGTATAGGTGACAAAGATCGTCGCGCTGAAGAGGGAAAAGGCAGCGTTCATCCCGAGGTAGACGCGCTCGGCGCCGGGCTTATTCAGCATCCTGCTCATCGTTCGCTCCCTCTGTAAATCCATACTTCAGCCACAGCTCGCGCGCCAGGCGGGCGGGGTCCTGCCCGAGGCCATAACGCTGGAAATACTGGCACAGGCGAAGCAGGTCGCGTTGGAAGATGGCGTAGGCGTCGCGATTTTCCAGCGGGTCGATGGCCTGGGGGAAATCGATCAGGCGGATGTCGCCTTCCCAGTACAGTACGTTGTACGCCGACAGGTCCCCGTGGACCCGGCGGCAGGCCAGCATCACCTCCACGTCGTGGAGCAGGCGGTCGTATAAGAGGCGAGCCTCGCGCGGGCGCAGGCTTACCGCACTGAGCAGCGGCGCGGGCAGATCCAGCTCGCCAAAGTACTCCATCAGGATGGTGTTATCCCCGAAGGCCAGCGGCTCGGGGACGTCTGCGCCGACTGCAAAAAGGAGCTCGAGGGTCTGGTACTCGGATTGCAGCCAGGCAGTGTGCTGCATCTCCTTCCCGACCTGGGTGCCCTTGCGCACCGCGCGGAGCATGCGCCCGTCGCGGACCACCTTGCCCTCCGCGTCGAGTATCGCGCGGCCCTGGCGGTACTGGTAGTCCTTGCGCAGGCTGCGGAACTCGCGCGGGCGGTAGATCTTGGCAGCGACCAGCTCGCGCTCCAGGTCGGGGTGAGCCGCGCAGCAGTAGACCGTGGCCTCCTTCCCGCCTTTGACCATGCGGAGCACATCGAGGATCTTGTCGTCCTCGTAGAACGGCCCCAGGTAGCTGAGGATCCACTCGCGCTCGTGGCGCGAGGAGTGGAAAGTGGGGTTGAAGACCTGGTCGGCGTCGATCTGGTCCATGCCGCGGTAGCGGATCAGCTCGTCTAACTTCTGGAAGCCGCCGCGGTGCGGCCCACTTTGAGCGGGCTTTTGCGCATCCCGCTTGCGCGCGGGACGCTCATCATCGTTCAACAATTCATTCCAATTCATGCGAGACATAGAACCCTTTTGGTTAAATGCAATCCGGCCAGCGAAAGATCACCGGCCGGTTTTGAATCCAGAGAAGGAAACAAAACGGCCGCGGGCAGTTTTCATACCCGCGGCCGCTCTCTGCGCGAAAAGGGGAAGCTTAGGGTCTAAGCTCCTCGCCTGTGTGATTGAGGAAGGGAATCAGCTCAGAGGCGCGCTAGCAAGGGAAAACTGCACCTACAATTTGGGAAACGATTCTTATGATGCTCTTTTGCATAGCGAGCCTCCTTCTTACAGATCCATTAAAGTTTAAGTACAACGGTAGCAGTGTACCATGTCCAAAAGGGACATGTCAAGAAGCTCTACGTTGCTTGGTTATCAAAAGCTCGAATCGACCGATAGATCGCATCCCGTATCGGGCGCAGGCGGGGATCGTTGCCGAAGTTGTAGTTCATCTTGTTCATGTTGTAGCCAAAGCCGATCTGGTCGACCGGGTCAGCGAAACCGAGCGAGCCACCCATCCCAGGCCAGCCAAAGCCGGCGGGGTTGGGGCAGAACGAGCTGGCGTTGAACGGCTTGCCCAGCCCCAGGGAAAACTGCAAGGGGATGCCCATGACCAGGTCCAGCGACCCGCCGGTGGGGATGCGCGCCGGCGCTTTGAGCTCGGCCAGGGTCTCAGGGCGAAGGCCCAGCTCCGCCCCGCCGGCGGCGAAGGCGCCGTAGATGCGCGCGATGCCGTCGGCAGTGCCGATGCCGCTGGTGGCTGGCATCTCCAGGTTGCGGAACTGCAGGTGAGTGAAATCCGCGGTAAGCGCGGAAGTCGGGTTGGAGAAAGCCCGCCCCAGGTAGCTGCGCTTGTTCATCATATTCATCCCAAAGGGGATCATCTTGAGATTGGTGAACATCGTCCAGACGGGCGCAAAATACTGTTTGGCAATCCGATCGAGGGGGATCTCCGGGGGGAGGCCGATGTAAAACTCGGCGCCCAGCGGCCGGGCGATCGCCTCCTGGAAGAAGCGCCCCAGGCTGCGGCCTTCGGGGTCGACGCGGCGGAAGAGCTCGTTCTCATAAAAGCCGAGGGTGAAGGCGTGATAGCCGTTGCGGGTCCCCGGCTCCCAGGCCGGCTTCTGGCGGGCGAGAATAGCCGCCAGCGCGTCCAGGTCGTGCAGGACGGCGTAATCCAGGCGTGGGTAGTCGACGGTGATCAACCCGGCCTGATGCGAGAGCAACTGGCGGACGGTGACGCGCTCCTTGCCGTTCTGGGCAAACTCGGGCCAGTACTCGCAGACCCGCCGGTCGTAGTCGAGCCAGCCGCGAGAATGGGCCAGCGCCAGGGCCAGCGCGGAGAGACCCTTGGTAGTGGAAAAGACCAGCGCCAGGGTGTCCTCCTGCCAGGGAGCATTCTTTTCGCGGTCACGCAGGCCGCCCCACAGGTGTACGACCCGCTTCCCGCGGTGATAGACCGCCAGCGCCGAGCCGATTTCCGCGCCGATGGAATAATTGTGGGCGTACGCTTCGCGCACGGCCTCGAAACCCGGCGCAACCTCGCCGTGGATAAGCTCACTGGATATCTTTGACATAATCATGCTCCTTGTACTTTTTCAAAAACGCCAGAATGCGCTGATTCACCCTGCTGGCCTGAAAATAGGTCATATCATGGCTTGCATCTGGAATTAAGTCTGCTTCGAGATGAGGGATCAACCTGCACGCACGCTCCAGTGATGCGACCGGATCGTAGATCACTTCTTGTTTTCCGATCAAGAGCAGGGCCGGTGCTTGCAAACTACGCAATTGATCGTCTGGAAAGACATCCGGGTTGGCCTCCCCCTGGCAACGAAAATATTTGAAACCCAGATACATCTGTTCCACTTTGCGGTCGAAGAAAGCTCGCTGCTCCGGGCTATTTAAGTTTCCCGGAAGGGTCTCCCAGAGCTTGAACCGCTGCACCGCAAAACGGGATGGGAAAAAGAACATCAACGCTCCTCGAAGCATATGTTGAGTGTTCAGCGGTAGAAAAGAGGCAGCCGGTGAGAGCAGCACGATCTTGTCGACCCTCTGCGGTACATGGATCGCGAAATGGAGGGTAAACCATCCCCCGTAGGATTGCCCCACCAGCGTGGGCCGATCCACGTGGAGAGCATCCAGAACCACGGGATCAGATCATCCCGTTTTTGAAAAGAGGCGTTCGGGATGCTTTTGCTCGGCTGGCCCATCACATCCACGGCATACACCCGGTAATCACGGCTGAGATCGGCTACGTTTGCCGACCACATGGTCAGGCTGGCGCGCCCCCCATGCAGCAGGATCAGGGTTGGAGCATCTTTTGGTCCATTGGCAACGATGTGCGTGCTGCCATAAGAACCCGGGATATCAAACTCTTCGTAAGGGGTAGGCCAGAACTGCATCATGGCATCGTAACTGGCCAGATAGAGCGCTGCGCCTTGTGCGGACTTAAACGGGGAAGCCATATTTTCTCCTTTACGAGGATAACTCCTCTGGCCCCAAATCGATCCGGTTGAGCGACACGAGCACCAGGCCGAGGTCGCGGATCTTGATCAGCACGCCGTGCAGCGCCGCCTGGTCTTCCAGGCGGCCAGAAAGGAGGGTTCTTCCCCCCGGCTCGGGGCAGATGCTCAGGCCGGCAAACCACTCCGACCAGTTTGGAGTGAGATTGCCTTCGACCCGAATTTCGTAGACAGCAGGTGTTTTCATGCTCTGATTATCCGGCTTTGCGGGCCAAAAATCAGCAGGCGAAAGGAGTATTTCTTTTGAAATACGGTGGAAAAGCGGTACCTCGAAAGTGTAATCTTGCAGATTACAGGAGCTTCAACTCACGGGCTCGGGCGACGGCCTGGGTGCGGCTGCTGACCCCCAGCTTTGAGAAGATGTTGCTGGTGTGCTTTTTGACCGTGTGCAGGGTGATCACCAGCCTCCTGGCGATCTCCTGGTTGGAGCAGCCGTCGCGAATCAGGCAAAGCACCTCCAGCTCGCGCGGACTCAAAGGCTCTACAAAATTTTCAATCTTCAATTTTGGATATTCAATCGAGGGCATTGCTGATTGTTGATTGCCGGTTTCTGATTGAGGAGTGTCAGTGGGCTTCTCGAAAGCCGAGAGGAGTTTGCCGATATAAACGAGGAGGTGGTGGTCCTTTCCAGGAGCCTGCTTTGCAATCAACAATCTCAAATCCTCAATCAGCAATCTTATGGACTCGCCTTCGTCCAGGTACAGGCGGAGGTAGCCTTCGGGCTGAGCCAGCTCCAGCGAGCGGATCAGCTCGGCCGGCGCGATGGCCGGGGACTGGCGGGCGAAGACCAGCGCGCGAAGCAGGTGCGCCTCGATCAAGCGGCCGTTGCGCCGGGAGGGTCCCGCCGTCCCCTGCATTCGATCCAGCTCCTCGAGCGCTTCCTCCAGCTTTCCCTGGGCGATCAACAGGCGGATATATGCCGCCTGGAACACCTCCAGGAACGGCAGGGGGAACCGCTGCCCCGACCTGAGCATGTCCAGCACAGGGAATGACCAGCGGGCCGCCCCGTCCGGGTCGCCGGCGACCAGACGCAACTGGATCTGGTAGGTGGCGATCTGGAGCCGGTTGATCGGCGCGGGGCTGGAGCCAAAGGTCTGCTCCAGCGTATTCAGCTCCGCCAGGGCGGCTTCGAGATCCCCTTTCGCCTGGAACAGCCGCGAGCGGGTGGCGTAGGCGGCGAACAGGTCGACCACCAGCGAACCCTCCAGCGACAGGCGCACACCCCGGTCGAGGTATTCTTCGGCGGCGGCCAGGTCGTTCCACTCCAGGTGGATCCCCGCCAGGCCGATATAGCCTTCGCCCGCCGGGTGAAAAACAGCCTGCCCGGATTTGGGACCGAGATCGATGATGGATTGGTACGTGCGGGCAGCGGCGCGGAGCTGGCCCATGTGGACCATCCCCATCGCGATCATCGAGGTGGTGTGGGCGGCGAGGAAGTAATTTCCCGCTTCCTGGGCCAGGCGGAGGCTCTGGCTGCTGGCCCATTTGGATTTGTCCAGCTCGCCTTCCAGGCCATAGGCAATCGCCAGGCCGGATAGGACCCGCGCCCGCGAAGCCTGGTCGTCTTCCGGGAGGAAAGCCAGCGCCTGGCTGCCCAGGCGGATGGCCCGCTGCGAGTCGCCCATGATCGCCGCGTTGCGGCAAACCAGGGTGATCAGCTCAAGCCACAGTTGGTGCTGCTCGGGCGAGGCAGGCATGGTTTGCAGCTCGTTTTCCAGTTCGTCCAGGATCTGGCTGGAGAGCGAAAGCTTCCCCTGCAGGAAAAGCACCCAACCGCGATAGAGACGAAGGCGAGGGTGAGCCTGGCAGGTTTCGGCCGGCAGCGCTTCCATCCAGTTTTTCGCCGTGGTGAGCTGACCGGTAAAGATCATGCCCTTGATTACTTTTTCGATCAGAGCCGCCGCGCTTTCGAAATCTTTCCCGGCCAGGGCGTGCTGGACCTCTTCTTCGATGAGACCCTGCTGGCCGTACCAGCGGCTGGCGCGGCGGTGCAGCTCCCGGATCTCTCCGGTCGGCAGCAACTGGCGGAGCTTGTTGCCCAGCAGATCGGCGAATAGGCGGTGATAGCGGTACCAGGTGCGGGCAGAGTCGAGGGGAACAAGGAAGAGGTTGGAGCGGCTCAAGTAGTCGAGGATCGATTGAGAGCCCGTGAACCGAGAGTCGATATGCGAGAAACGTACGTCTTCGTCCTGACTGTTCCCGGTTCTTCCTGGCCTATCCGGGAGGACAGGCAGATCTCCCTGGCCTGTCGGCCAGGACAGGCGGTTCTCGATTACCTCATCACAAAGCTCTGCACACATGCGCTCCAGAATGGAGGTCTTGCAGAGGAAGTCCTGGACTTCGGGAGGCTGGCGGGAGAGGACCTCTTCGAGCAGGTATTCGAGAATATATCGATGACCCGCGCCGAGAGCGGTGATCAGCGGGTCTGGCGAGGGAGTCCGGCCCGGGGCCGCGGACATTTTCACCGCCAGTGCGGCGAGCTGCAGCCCGACAATCCAGCCTTCGGCGTGCGCCTCCAGGGCGGCGCTGTCCTCCCTGGAGAGGTCGAGCCCCATCGAGTCGCGCAGGAACACCTGCGCTTCATTGGGAGTGAAGCGCAGGTCCGCCTCGCGGATCTCGGTCAGATGGTTGCGCGCGCGCAGGCGGAAGAGCGGCAGCGGAGGGTCGGCGCGCGTGGAGAGGACGACCTGGACCTGGCCGGGAATGTGTTCGAGGAGGTACGTCAGCCCGGAGTGGATTTCGGGGGCGGAGATCAGGTGGTAGTCGTCGAGGACCAGGACCAGCCCGGCCGGCCGGGCGGCGAGATCGTTGATCACGGGGATTAAAACCGACTGGGCTGGGGGCGGCTGGGGGGATTGAAGCTGGCTCAACGCGGCCTGACCCACGCCAGGGACCGCTTTTTGCAGGGCGACGATGAGGTAGGTCCAGAAACGGACCGGGTCGTTATCGTCCACATCGAGGGTGAGCCAGGCGAAATCGCGGCCGGAGGCAGCCGCCCATTCGCCGATCAGGGTGGTTTTGCCCGCCCCGGGTGGAGCGGAAACCAGGGCCAGGCGGTGGCCGGCGGCTTTGCCCTGCTCCAATTTCTGGACCAGGCGCGGCCGGGAAACCAGTCCCGCCCTGGGAGAGGGGGCGAAGAATTTGGTCTCGAGCAGTGGAAGGGGCATCTTGCAGGCGCGGGCAAACGAAGAATGGGAACTTCAATAATCATAGCACAATCTTTATCCCGCGATGATCAGGATCGGCTTGCCGAGGGTGATAGCACAGTAGGCTCGTATAAGACATTTCCCCCAGCGATCGCGGAGAAAAAGTGGTGAATCTTCTTCACCCGATCGCGAAGGAGGCCAGGCCGTAGAGCTGCCCGGGGCGGCCGGGGAAGGCATCGCCGCCGCGGCGCATGTGGCGGTGAAGATCGAGCTGCTCGAAGCCAGAGCGCTCGAGGAATGCGACAGCGTCTTTGCTGCGCTCGGGGAGGAGGACCCGCGGGCCAGTCGCAAAATCCAATGTCAGCGCAGCGCCGAGCAACCCGGCCGCGACTCCAGGGTCGCGCGCCGCCCAGGGGCCGAGGCGGTCGCGCTGCGCGATCAGGTAGCCGCTGACGCCGCCATCGCCATCGCGGGCGACAAATGCACGACCTGGAAATTCCGCCAGAAGAACCCGCAACACCCGCTCGCGCCGCGCTCCAAACACCGGCTCGTCAAAATCGGCTACCGCGGGGATCTGCGTTGGGCGCAGGGAGAGGATCTCCCCCGATGCGGAAACCATGGCAGCGCGCCCGTTCTCCCTGCCGGTCCACACGTAACGCGCGCTCCAGCCATCTTCGACGAAGCCGAACTGGCGGTAGAGCGGCGCGCCCATCTCGGTCGCGTCCAGGCGCACCATGGGGCAGCCGCGCCCGTCCAGTTCCTCTAAAAGGGTCTCCAGCAGCAGCCGGCCGATCCCGTGGCGGTGGACAGAGGGGTGGACCGCCATCAGCCCCAGGTAGGCGAAAGGGCCGTAATCCACCGCGCCGACCATGCCGACCGGCTCCTCCCCTTGGAGCGCCAGCAGCCAGCCTTCGGGCTCGATGGTCAGGTAGCGGAGGATATCTGCCCGGCGGCTTTCCTCGCCGCGGAAGGCGGCCATCAACACCCGGTCGGCGGCAGCAGCATCAGCGGCGACCAGGCGGCGAACCGCGATCGTCTGAAGCTCCACCGCGCGCTCAGATGCCAGCGGTGCTGAGGATGCTCAGTAACTCGTTCAATGTCTCGGCGAGCGCCGGGTGGGCGTCCTGGAACTCGATGGCCTCTATTTCCAACCGGTCATTGATCGCTTCAATGTGTTCGCGCGGCGGTTCCTTCTCGCCGAGCAGATCTTCGATCTCGCGGGCCAGGTGCTGCAACCGCTCGCGCTCCTTCAGGGCCAGTTCTGGATTGGTTTCTATCTCGTGATCCAGCTCATCCAGCGTCCGGCGGAGTTGTTCTTCTTCCATGTTTCCTCCCAATGTTAAGATTTCACCACAGAGCACACAGAGCTAACAGAGAAAAGGGAACGGAGCGCAGTAATTGGCCGAAGTAGAGCCCGGTGACATATTCGAAGGCCACCTGGCCGTTCTCCTGGTGGGCGGCAAAAATCTCTTTCAGCCGGGCGATCATCCCGGCAAACCCCGGGTCGCCGGGCTGCGGCGTGTACGAGGAAGAGCGCAGACGCCCCTCCAGGCCAGCGTAATCGAAGATCTGGCGGTTGGGGAAAGACCGCTTACGGCATTCCGCCGGGGCGAAGAATGCGGCGATCTGCTCTTCCCCCACGTTGGTGTGGTTGACGCGCCGGTAATCGGTGCCCGCCACATGGAGCAGATCCTCGTAGGCGCGCAGAAAAGGGGTGGCGTCGGTGAGGAGCTCGTTCCACATCAAGGCGACCCAACCACCCCGGCGGAGGATCCGCGTAAATTCAAGCCGGGCCGCCGCGATGTCGAACCAGTGAAACGCCTGAGCGGCGGTGATCAGATCGACGCTGGCATCTGGCAGCCCGGTCTCCTCGGCGCTGCCCTCGCGGCTGGTGAAGCCCGGATAACCAGCGAGAAGCCGCTCTCCGGCCTCGCGCATCTCGCGGTTGGGCTCCACACCCACCACCGCGTAGCCGGCGTCGAGGAACAGGCGGGTCAGAATCCCCGTCCCCGAGCCGATATCGGCGACCCGCGCGCCAGGGCGCAGCCCGCACTCGCGCTCCAGGGTCTCGAGGACCTCGCGTGGATATCCCGGGCGGCAGCGAATGTAGTCTTCCACCCGGCTGGAAAAGCGCTGTTTGGGGTCATTCATGGCAAGACAATCATACAACCAAGTGGGAGGGAAATGCAAATCAGAGAATGGAGAACAGGGAGCAGCAAATTCGAGCAAAGCGGGTCGACACGCAAGTCGACCCCTACGATTAGGGTCGATTGGTTTTTTCTTCGGCGGCCTCTCTCAGCTCGCGAAACAACCCGGCCAGGTCCTGCAGGTCGTAATGCGCGTTAAGCCCGCTGGGGTTGGGCAGCGCCCAGACCACGCTGCGGCCGATCCGCTCGGGCTGGCGCCCCAGGACCGCGCCGGGTCTACCGAATGCCGCGCGGTACGCACCGATACCCAGCACCGCCAGGAAGCGGGGACGGTAGGCTTCTACCTTCTCGACCAGGCGCTTCCCGCCCTCGGCCAGTTCGGTAGAGGTGAGCTCGTCCGCCCCGGCGGTTGCCCGCGCGACGATATTGGTGATCCCATAGCCATCGTCGAGCAGCTCGCGCTCCTCATAAGGGGTAAGCTGGCGGGCGGTCAGCCCGGCGCGGAAGAGCACCGGCCAGAAGCGGTTCCCCGGCCGGCCAAAGTGATGCCCGATCGCGGCGCTGTACAGCCCGGGGTTGATCCCGCAGAAGAGGATCTTCAGGTCTGGCGCAAGAATATCCGCGACCGTTTTGCCGGCGGCGGCTTGAAGCTCCTCGCGATTAGGTCGAGACGGGTTGACGCTCATTCTTTCCCAGGTTCCTGTCCTGTTTTCACTACGCCGGTCTCCGTTATCTTCAAGGAACGGGAAGATCGACCGAGCACACCGCCAAATTCCCCTCCGCCGCAATCACCTGCGCCTGGGCGGGGGTACCATGGAAGGCATAATAAACGGCCAGGACCACGCCCAGCCAGAACAGCGAGCCGACCAAGGCGCCCAGCACAGCGGTCAGCACGCTCTTGCGCAGGATTTCGCCCACCCGGGCAGCCAAAAAACCGGCCGTTTCATCCCATTTCAACGTTCGCCGGTGAAGAAACCGGCTGCTCGGCAAGCAGCCAGAAGCTGAGCGTGCCGGAGAGGGAGATGAACGCGCCGACCACCAGGTAGACGTTGTTCAGGCCAATGCGCTCGCCGAGGAATGACGCGAAGGCCATCGAGAGCAGGCTGGCGCAGGTGGTAATCGCGGTGATCGAGCTCATCACCCGCCCGCGCTTGAGGTCTGGCACGTGGATCTGCAGGATCGTGGTCGAGGCGGACTGCACCGGCAGCAGGAAAAGCCCGACGAAAAAGTTCTCCACCACGATCCAGGAGAACGCAGGGGAATAGCCCATCATGCCAAACAGGATCCCCATCACCAGCAGCCCGGTCGAGGTGAGCACCGAGCGGCGCACGCGCATCCCGATCCAGCCCAGGATCGCCCCGCTGATCAGCATCCCCATCCCCATGGCCGAGTCGACGATCCCCAGGCCCTGGGCGCCCACCCCAAACGCGCGCTGCAGGTAGGGCACCCAGATCACGTTGATCGCCCCCACGCCCAGGAAGGCCACCGCCATGGAAACGGTCACCCCGACCGTGGCGCGGTGGTGGACCAGGAAAGACAGCCCGTCGCGCAAGTCCTGGAAGACCGCACGCAGCGCAGCGCCGGTGAAGGAGCCCGGCGTGGTGCGCGGGACGCGGATGGTCAGCACCGCGGCGGCCGAGGCCAGGTAGCCAATCGAGTTGGCGATAAAGGCGGTGTGCGCGCCCCATTGGCCGATGGCAAACCCGGCCAGCGCCGGGCCGGCCAGCATACCGATCGTCTGGACGATCTGCATCATCCCGTTGGCGGCCAGCCAATCCTCCTGGTCCGTGACGATCAGCGGAAGCACCGCGCCGCGGGCCGGGATGAAGAACTGGCTGGTACAGGAGATGAGGAAACCGATGAGATAGAAGATCCAGACCTGGTTCGCCGAGCGGATCGTCAGCAGGCATAGCACCAGCAGCCCGCGCAGCACGTCCGAGACGATCATCACCCGGCGCCGGTCCCAGCGGTCGACGAACACACCGGCAAAGGGCCCGAGCACCAGGGCGGGGATCGAGTTGAAGATGAACGACAACCCCACCATGGTGGCCGAGCCGGTCAGTCGGTTGATGGTGATGGGGACCGCCAGCCAGTTAAAGTAATCGCCAATAAAGGAGATCGTCTGGCCCAGCCAGAGTGCGACGAAATCGCGGTTTTGGAAGAGGCGGTGGTACATGACTTTACCTCCGCAGGACGAGCAGCCCCGGGTACTTCTGGAGGACGGCGCCAACCCCGCCCGGCTGCTGGAGGAGCCGCTCGCCAAAGAAGTCCGCCAGCAGGTCGCGGCTGGCCTGCAGCGCCCGCGCTCCGTCGACCGGACCCAGCGCCCCAAGAATGTGGAAGAGGGGCATATAGGTCAGGCTGTAATCCTCAAAATTGAAGTGGTGGGCGCCGAGGATCTCCACCTGCTGCGCGCCGTGCTTCTTGCTGGCGGCAAAGGTCGGCTCATCGCCGGGCTCCCCGCCGGCGGGCTCGCTGGTGACGAAGAAGACCGGCGGCCCGATCCCGATCGAGGCGGGGTCGCCGTACAGAGTCCCATCCAGGTCCACCGCGCCCTTGCAGCGAAAATCGTTTCCACAGGCCAGCACCGAAGCCGCCCCGCCCAGCGAGTGCCCGGTCAGCCCGACCTTATTGATATCCAGGCGGCTGGAGAAGGGGCTGGCGGGATCTGTATCCATCCTCTCTATCTGATCCAGGGCCAGGCGGATATCCAGCGACCAGACCGCCACCAGGCGCTGGGCCGTCTGCACGCTGGCCGCTTGCGATTCTTCGCTGATCGAGCCGGCCGCAGTCCGGTCGACCTGGCGGCCGTCCGGGAACACCACCTGGGGGGCCGAGTAGGGGTTGGTCACGCCCACGACGACATAGCCGCGGCTGGCGAGGTCCTCCTCGAGGGTCGCGTATTCCGGGGCGATCCCGCCATAGCCTGTGGAAAAGACGATCACCGGGAAGCGCTGGGACCCCGCGATCAGTTTGGCGTTCTGCAGGGAGTGGCTCTGGACCCGGTTGAGATCCTGGAAGAAGACCTGCGCTGGCGCGCGGTCGGCACTGCGGGCATCCGCCCAGGCTTTGGGCAGGTATGGCGCCGGCTGGCCGCTCCCCGGCTCCGCCGGGTACCAGACCCAGGCCGAGATCTCGCGGTGCTGCCCCTGCCGCCCGGAGAAGATCTCCAGGCGAGCGGGGTCGGTCCAATCGAACTCCATGCGGCCCACGGCGTAAGGCCCGGTGGGGACGGGCAGGCTGACCGGCTGGCTGCGCCGTACGGCCGAGTAGATGATGAACCCGGCGACGGCCAGGATCGCCAGGCCGATCAGGCCGGCCAGCCCGAGGAGCACCTTTCGCCAGGCGCCGGGCTTCTTTACTGGTTTTTTGGGGAACGGACGGACAGACTTTTTAGGCATAAAAAATTCCTCTCTGCTTTCCACAACCGACGGGCTAATTATAATGAAACATTTGTGGGATGGGCGTTTCGTCCGGGTCGGTCGGGACGGCCAACCTGCATCAACATGCAGAATATGCCTCCTCGAAGATCCTGTAAGGATGGCTTATTCCTGGTCAGCCTGGAAGAGCGCAAGCCAGCAGGCATGCGCTACATCTTTGTTCGCGACCAGCCGGGAAGAGCGCAAGCGTCCCCCTTACGGGGATCTTTGAGGACGCATGCGTTCTAACAGTGCCAGGCGGAACGTTGTCTTTGCATGGAAAAAGCTATTCTCATCCCCGATGATCAGGTCGGTGGGAAAGCCGGAACCCTCGGTGATGACCAGGGACGGGGCAAGGCCGGCCTTCATGGGAAGATCGAAGGCCACCACACGGTCGACCTTTTCCCCCGGTTGGACCTTACGATCCCACAGCCGGGCCGGGTCGAGCGGTTGCCCCGCCGGATCGCCCGCACTGACCATCCGGGTGTAGCTGCCTCCCTGCGCATCGATCACCCAGATGTGGGGATTGGACGGTTTTTGCGGCGTCCGCCTGGATGCACTGTGCAGCTCCACCGTAATCACGTAGAAGATGCCCTGCGCGTTCACCTGCGCCTCACCTGTCCCCAGTGCCGGCGCTGTGATAATCTCCTGAACCGAAAAGCACATCTCGTCGAAGCAGTGCTCCTGGCCCTGCTCCAGAACCGGAGCGCGGCTGGACAGCGAGACCCCCAGCAGAAGGATGGCATAGACGCCGGTCCAGGCCAGCATGACCCGCCCAATTTTCCAGGCGGTCCGCGGACGGCGGCGAGCCAGGTTAAAGAGAACCAGGATGAGGGCTGCGACGAGGGCAAAAAAGGTGATCAGGAAGGCCAGAGTACCAAAACCATTAGCCAGCACGAGTGAAACCTCCGCGGGAGGGAATCTATTTCCGAGACAACGATAGCACGGAGATCAGCCGATCACCAGCACGCGGGTGCAGTGCACCTGTTGTTAGACTGTTCGACCGCAAAAGCGGTCCGCGGATATAATTACAGGGCAGATGGGAACGGAAACTGACGAATTGGTCCAGCGCTTGATCGTGCACTTTGGCCTCGAGCCGCTCGCGGTCGAAGGCGGCTATTACACCCGGACTTACCGCTCTCCGGAGACCATCCCGGCCAGCGGGCTACCCGCGCGCTACCGCGAGCCACACCCCCTGGGCGGGGCGATCCTCTACCTGCTCACCGCCGATGCTGACAGCTTTTCGGCCCTTCACGCCCTGCCCACGGATGAGATCTATCATTTCTATCTGGGCGACCCGGTGGAGATGCTCCTCCTCCATCCCGGGGGAGCCAGCCAGCGGGTGATCCTCGGGCAGGAGATCTTCGCCGGCCAGCAGGTGCAGTTCCGCGCGCCAGCAGGCGCCTGGCAAGGGTCGCGGCTGAAGCGCGGCGGGTGGTTCGCTCTGCTCGGCACGACCATGGCACCCGGCTACATCGACTCCGACTACACTCCCGGCGTGAGGGATGAGCTGATCCGCCAGTTTCCCGGAGAGGCAGAGCTGATCCGTGCGCTGACGAGGGGATAAGAGGAATCACCAAAGAGGGCGCCGATTTTTCCTACATCCCCTGAAAGTCCTCCTCGGCCAGCTCCTCGAACTGGTCGACGGTATGGGCAATGGTCTTCAGTCCTGCCCGCCAGAAGCCCGGGGCGCGGATGTCGATCCCCATCCGCCGCGCCAGGGAAGCGGCCTCCACCCGGCCGGTGGAGGCCAGCAGGTTATCGAAACCAGCCTGGAAGGTATCCTTTTCCTTCACGTAGCGGGCGTACAGTCCCAGGCTAAAGAGCAGCCCAAACGTATAGGGAAAGTTATAGAAAGGGTTGGCCGGGTAATAATAGTGCAGCCTGGCTGCCCACAGATAGGGGTGGAGAGCGTCCGCGTCTAGGCCGTCGCCGTAGGTCTCGCGCTGGGCCTGGAGCATGAGCTCGTTCAGCTCGGGCACCGAGAGTTCGCGGTTCACCCGGCGGGCCAGCAGCCCGCGCTCGAAGATGAAGCGGCCAGTCACATCGACCACCTGCTGGGTGAAATTGGCCAGCCCGGCGTCCAGAAGGGCCAGCTTTTCCGGCCCGAGCGCTTTGTTGATCATCGCCTGGCGGATAAGCGTCTCGCAGAAGATGCTGGCGGTCTCGGCCAGCGTGCCGGGCGATTCGCGGTTGAGGGCCGGATTTTGGGCCAGATTCAGGTTGTGATAGGCATGGCCCAGCTCATGGGCCAGGGTGAGCACGCTTTTAATCCCCGGCTGGAAGTTGGCCAGGAGGCGCGACTCGCCGCCGCGGACAGCCATGCAGAAGGCCCCGTCGCGCTTGCCTTCGCGCGGCTCCGCGTCGATCCAGCCCTCGCGGAATGCCTTCTCGGCGAATTCTCCCAGGCGGGGAGAATAGGCGCCGAACTGCTCGACGATCAGGTCGCGCGCCCGGGAAAACGTCCAGGGCCGCGCCGCCTGGCCCAGGGGGGCGAACAGATCCCACCAGGGGAGCTTTGCCTCGCCGAGCAGCCTGGCCTTGACCTGCAAATAGCGGCGGAAGACCGGGTATTCCTCGCGCACCGCGCTGTGCATCGCTTCGAGAGTCTCGCGGTCGATTCCATTATTGAACAGGGCCTCATCGAGGACCGTCTCCCAGTGGCGCTTGCTCGAGAGGACAATCTGCTCGCCTTTGATGCTGTTCAGGGCCGCCGCCAGCGGCAGCGCGGCGTTCTTCCAGCCCTCCAGCTCAGCGTAGTATCCGGCGCGGCGGATCTCCGGATCGGGGTCGCAGGCCAGGTTGCGCACCATCGCGATGGGCATCTCGCGCACCCCATCCGGGAAAGCCACCCCAACGGTCAACTGGGAGGTGAGGTCGCCGTACAGCCGGTTCCAGGCCTGCCCGCCGCTGGGGGAAAGCTCGGCAGCCAGATCTTCCTCCGCGGGCGACATCAGGTAGGCGACTTTCTTCTGCGCACGGCGTAGCAGGTAGGTGTAATCCCGGGCCACTGCCGAAACAGCGAGGAGATCCTCGATATCCAGCTCCCCGATCCAGGCAGTGAAACGGGTGAGCAACTGCTCCAGGCAGACCAGGTTCTGCTGGTACTCGCTCATCCGCGCCTGGGCCAGGCTGTCGCGCGAATCGGTCGCGACGAAGCTGAAGATATAGGTACGCAGGGTGCGCGATTTTTCGAGGAGCGGGTTGAGCGCCTGGACAGCCGCCTCGAAGGCCGCGGCTGCCTCTTTGACCGGCCGGCCCCCGTCGGCGCCCCCGATGCAGGAGCGGTCGAACAGGACCGCCAGCGCATCGATCCCCGCGGTCAGCGCGGCGAAATCGGCGCGGAAGGGGCGCGATTCCAGGCTGGGATAGAAAGTGGTGGTGTTCCAACGCGGAAGAGATTCGACCGCTGTTTCGACTGCCATCCTGCCAACTCCTCAATGGGTTTGATGACCTTTTCGCTTAATAGTTTACCTCAGAATTCGATCTCCACCCCCATTTCCACCCCTGGATGGATCACCCCCGAGCTTCCCCGGGGTATAACCAGTGCAACACAATCCTAATCTTTTTCTCAGGACCAGATACTGATGAACGAAACCTTCCAACCCAAAAACCATTCTGTCTTGATCACCGGCTGCTCTTCAGGGATCGGCCGGGCTGCCGCGATCCACTTGGCCGAGCGCGGCTTTACCGTTTTCGCCACGGTGCGCAAGGATGTCGACGCGGATTCACTGCGCGCCCTGGCCCTGCCCAACCTGATTCCGGTCTGCCCGCTCGACCTGCGTAGCCATGGAGACATTTCCCGCGCGGCCGGCCTGGTTCGCGAGGAGCTGGCACGCCGCGGGCAGGCCGGCCTGTACGCCCTGATCAACAACGCCGGCGGCGGGTTCATCGCACCCATCGAGCTGATGGACCTGGACGGGTTTCAGGCTGAGCTGGAGACGCGCCTGCTCGGGCCGGTGGCGCTGGCCCAGGCTTTTCTTCCCCTGATCCGCGAGGCCGGCGGCCGCCTGCTCTGGGTCGTCACCCCGGGGCTGTTCCCCACCCCCTATGTCGCCAGCATTCACGCCTGCGACTTCGCCGCCAACTGCCTGGCGCGCACCCTGGCGCTCGAGCTGAAGCCCTGGAAGACCCCCAGCATACTGATCCGCTGCGGTGGGATCCAGACTCCCTCGGTCCCGCGGAGCAGCGCCGGGCTGGATGAGTCGCTGCAACGCTGGCCCGCCGAACGCGCCGCCCTGTACGCGCCCGCGCTGCGCCGGCTGCGCGCCGGCCTGGAGGACTTCGACCGCAAGCGCACCCCACCCGAGGCTGTTGCCCGGACGATCTACACTGCCCTGGCGGCGCGCTCTCCCCGCCCGCGCTACCGGGTGGGCTATCTCTCCGGCGCGGGCGCCTTCCTCGAGGCCCTGCCCCAGACCCTTACCGACGCTATCCTGGCAAGGAGAGAATAGTCCTATCGCAATGCAGTGGCTAGCCGCCGTGATAGGCTACCACGACCCTCAATCCCGGAAGATGGGTTAGAATCAACTCCTGCCATAAATATCCGGTACTACATCAACAGGAGAGCTCAAATGAAAAAAGCATTGGTGTGCGGAGCTGGCGGCTTTATCGGCGGCCACCTGGGTAAAAAGCTCAAGCGCGAGGGCTACTGGGTGCGCGGCGTCGACATCAAGGCGCACGAGTTCGCTCCCAGCGCCGCGGATGAATTCCTCCTCCTCGACCTGCGCCGCGAGCAGGACTGCCAACAGGCCCTGACCCTTCCCGGCGGCGGGTTCGATGAGGTCTACCAGCTCGCCGCGGATATGGGCGGGATGGGCTTTATCCACTCCGCCGAGTGCGAGATCATGCACAACAGCGCACTGATCAACATCCACATGACCCAGACCGCCTCGCAGATGGGCATCCCGCGCTACTTCTTTTCTTCCTCGGTGTGCGTCTACCGCGATATGCAGCCCGGCGAACCGGAGATGACCGAGGCCGAGGCATTCCCCGCCCACCCGGACAATGAATACGGCTGGGAGAAGCTGTACGCCGAGCGGATGGCGCAGGCTTACGAGCGCAACCGCGGGATGCAGGTCCGTATCGCCCGCTTCCAGAACTGCTACGGGCCTGAGGGCACCTGGCGCGGCGGGCGCGAAAAAGCCCCCGCGGCGATCTGCCGCAAGGTGGCCGAAGCGGAAGACGGCGGGACGATCGAGGTCTGGGGCGACGGCTCCGCCATCCGCTCCTATACCTACGTCGATGATATGGTCGATGGGATCTACCGCCTGATGCAGTCCGACCTGCACGGCGCGGCCAATATCGGCTGCCCGCAGTACGTCACCGTCGACGAGCTGGTGGATACCGTGGCTAGAGTCGCCGGCAAGACAATTCACATCCAGCACGTCGCCGGGCCGGTCGGCGTGCACTCGCGCAACTTCAGCAACGAGCGCATCTACTCGCTGGGCTGGCGGTCGCGCTTCTCGCTCGAAGATGGGATCCGCTGCACCTATCCCTGGATCGAAGCTCAGGTGAAGGCGATGAAGAGCTGACCGCCAATGGTCCCAAAGCGGTTAATTCTCCTGGTTCTGCAGGCCAGGAGAATTTTTATTTCTGGGCAGAAATGGAATGGGACGGACCGGCAGCCAGGCGGAAATATACCCCCAGAATAAAGTCGCCCAGGCGACCAGATTAATCTGCGCCGCTTTTTCGATTGGAAAGAACTGGTAGTAAAACAGGTAGGGGGAGTAAGCGGCCAGTGAGCTGAGCTGAAAGCCGATCGGGATCAAAAAGGTCCAGGGGACGTAAAACGCCAGGGCGATTGTGAAAATATCCGCGGGATAAAAATAGCGCTCGTGCATGTGCGGGAGGAAGAAGGGCATCGTGATCACGCTGACCGTCGCGGCCAGCACAAGCAGGCGGGGGGTGATCCTGGATTTGCCCAGCAGCGGGATGGCAACCAGCGCCGCGACGGCCAAAAAGCTGAGCGCGAATGCAATGGGAACCAGAAGCGCGTCGCCCAGCGGTTCGCTCACAGACGGATTCACCCAATACAGGTTGGGGGCAAAGAGCGTAATTTCGGGATATTTGGCGGCTTGACGCAAGTAAATAGTCAACGATTCACCCAGGGGCCGGCCGGCGATCCAGGCCGGCGCCAGCAGGGCCAGGTAGATCGCCGGAACGATCAGCGCACACCGCCAGGGAATCACCTTCTTGAGGAATAAGACAAACAAGAAAGGGGCAAAAAATACCGCCTGGATCTTGAAGGAGAAGGAAAGCCCAAAGGCCGCCATCGCCCAGCCGGGTTTCCCTTTGCACAGAAAGACGAGGGACCAGACGAGAAAAGCCGTATAGATATTGTCGCACTGGCCCCAGAGAGAGCCATTGGCGATCACCGTCGGGGCGAAAAGCACGATGAAAAAGGCGGCCCAGGGGATAAACTTACCTGGATAACGGATCTCGACCAGGCGGAACACCCCAAAGGCCAGAACAAGATCAAAGAAGGCGGAAATGCTCTTAATGATGGTTATGGGGTATATCAACCCTTTAAATATCGTCGCCAGGGCGATCAAATATAGATATGGGACATTGTAATCAGCAAAATTATCCTTCAGCGCCCAAAACCCACCGTGGTCAAGGATATACCCATACCAGCTAAAGATAATATTCATGTCATTGCTGCTGTAAGACCGCAGGGCATAGCGAATGGAGAGCGCCAGGCCCAGAAAGGTTCCAATCAAGAGATATTTTTGGACCATGGTGAAATTCAGGTTTCCCCTGAAGAATGAATTCTTGGTGGTTGTTTCTTCGTCGGGAATGATCGCATTGTTTCCGCGCATGGGGGTTCTCCGCGAGTAATTGTAACGCAGTATAATTTTGATCAGTGGAAAATCAAACGCAGATTCGCCCGCCCAGCCCGCCCAAACGGGTCGCGGTCGTCTACCGTCTCGATCGCCCTGGCGGGGTCCAATCCTGCGCTATCGCCCTCATCCGCGGGCTCAACCAGGCGGGGATCGTTCCGGAAGTGCTCTGGGACGTCGAACCGGATTGGGCCCTGCTGGAGCGGTTCCACGCCCGCGCCTCGTACCGCCGGATCCCCTTCCCCGTTTCCACCACCGCGATCACCCGCCTGCCGGTCAGCCTGCGCTACCTGGGCTGGATCCCCAACGCCATCCGCGGGGAGCGCTACCGCGGCGATTACGATTTCTTCTACGTCTTCTTCAACGGGTTTCTCCTCCCCGATGACGTCCCTCACCTGCGCTACCTCTCCGGACCGCCGCTGATCCCCGCTCTGGAGGTTACCCGCCCGGGGCTGGCAGGCCTGCCGGTTCGCTTTTTCCGCTGGCTGTATTGGGCCGTCCTGCGGCATGCCTGGCCCGTCTACGAGTTTCACTCCCGCCAACGCTACGTGATCAACTCGAGCTACACCGGCGATCTTTTCTACGCGGCGCATGGCATCCGCCTGCCCGTGATCCATCCACCCATCGAGCTGTCCGGGCGCAGCTTCGACGCTACCGACCTGGACCAACGCGATACGCTGACTTTTTTCTCACGCTTCATCCCGTACAAGCGGCCCGAGCTGGTCCTCGAGCTTGCCCGGCGTCACCCCCACTTGCGCTGCGTGCTGATGGGCGCGGTGACCGATTCGCGCCGACTTTACTTCGCCAGCCTGCAGCGGACCGCGCGCGAGCTGGGGCTGAGCGGCGTGGAATTCCTCGATACGCCTTCCGAAGAGCAGGTTCGCGCGGAGCTGGCCCGCACCCGCTTTTTCGTTTTTCCAGCCCAGAACGAGCATTTCGGCATGACCACCGCCGAGGCGATCGCTTCGGGCGCGCTGCCGTTCGTGCACAATTCCGGCGGGCAGGTGGAGATCGTCCCCGATGAGCGGCTGCGTTTCGAAGACTCCGAGCTGCTGCCCAAATTCGACGCGCTGCTTCGCCTGGACGATGGCGAGCTGAAGGCCTTGCGTCAGAAGATGGCCGCGCACGTTCGCGGCTTCTCAGAAGAGACCTTCATCCAGAAAATGCTCGCCTACGCCGGCCTGGATGAGGCTCTGCCAGACCGGCCGGCCTGATATCAAATTCCCCATCCGCTATCAGGGGCTTCCCTAACGAATGCGATCCCGCCCTCTTCAGGCTTTCCGCATCGGCTGGCGGATGACCGTTTTCAGCCTTTCGGGGGCGGTGCGGCGGAAATCGGAGAGGTAGATCTCGTGATGCTTTCCGGAGAGCAGGCATCCCTGGCTTTCGATGTAGGCATGCAGGCGGGCGACGTTGGGGCCTTCCTCAGCAAAGGGGCCGGTATGGGTCAGTTGGGCGGCGAGGCCCTCAGCAAAAGGTTCGAAGCGAACCCGGCGGATAGCCTCCAGGCCTTTCTTTTTCAGCGCCTCGGCGCGCGCCTTCTCGACCCATTCCGCGGTTACCGGCTCGGGCTGGGCAATCATCATGGTCCAATCCCAACCGGACTTGTCCGTGGTGGTAAACAGGGACATATCCTCCACCCACCAAAGCCCTTCGGCCGGAAGGACGCTGTAGTCAACCCCCTCCGCTTTCTTGATGGCAAATTTTAGGGTATAGGATAGCGAAAACAGCGCTTCGACCGCTTCCTGGTAAACGGGGCTGGTATTGGGATCGCCGCGCCCATCGATCATGAGGAAGTTCAGCAGTGGGACATCCACCGTTACCGGAGCGGCGGGCGGGAAATACAATGCTTTCCAGTCCTTTTTCCAATCAAGCCTGGTCATGCAGGCCTCCATTCTGTTCAACAAGGTAGCTTTCCACCCACTTCAGCTCGGCGGCGAGCATGGCGAGCGAATGGCTGAAGAGAGCGTCGACGTTGGGGGCGAAATGCCCGCCCGCCGCCGTGCGGTCGGATATCCATTTGGCCCGCACGTGAGCCTGGTTCTCGCGGAGGGTATTCCCGTAGGCCTGGAGCGCAGCGCGGACTTCCTCAGCCGGTAGAGCGGGCAGGTTGGCCAGGGCCAGGTCGAAATCGCCGCTGCGCGGGCGGGGATGGGCCAACCTGCGGCGGACGGCATTGGAATAGGCCGCCCAGCCCGCGGCGGTCAACTGGTAGACCTTGCGCGCCGGGCGGTCGGCCTGAACGTCGAGGGCACTACTAAGCAGGCCGGCTTCCTCGAGCTTATTGAGGATGTAGTAAATCGAGGAGAAGCCGATCTCGGTCCACTCACGCATCCCACGCTGCTGGATGTGCTGCTCGATCTCGTAGCCGTGCTTCGGCTTTTCGGCGACGAGCCCGAGGACGGCCAGTTCGGTGTTGGTGGGGGATTCTTCGTTGGACATAGGTTATCCTGATGTAAGGATATTATAGTATTAGAATAAGTGATTGTCAAGAGCCGGATAGGTACTAAGGCCTACCGATCTGCCAGAGCGCAAGCGAGGACGCTTGCGCCACATGTAGAACATGCCTCCCGGCTTGTTCCTGATTGGCCGCGAAGAGCGCAAGCCAGGAGGCATGCGCTACAGCCTTGTTCCTAGCCGACCTACAGGAGCGCATGCGGCCCCATACGGGGACCTGCGAGGATGCATGCGCCAGAATGGCGGCAGGATCGATTGATCGCAGAGCGGGGCGATTTTCCCTTCGGTCGATCGGTCGCTCCTTGCTGTAGGGGCGCAGGAGATTCGTTGAAGAACCAAGGTCCTGGAATGTGCCCCCCCGAAAGGCCCCTACACTACGGCTGACATGGGCCTGGGTGGACCACGCGCCGGGCAAGAGTTGACAGGGATGTAAAATCAGATTAAATAATGATTGCCTGTTGGCTCTTTTGTCTTTCGCACTTTTTCGTGATTCCTTCGTGTCCTGCGCCTGTCCTGAACGGACCGTCCAGGGCGTCTTTGTGGTTTCGTTTTTCTGTGCTGAATCTTTTGGAGTTCCTATGGATCAAACATGGAATGCCCCGCCCGACCCGCAGCGCTTCGACCCGCTGGTCTGGGAGATCGCCCGCCAGATCCCGGCCGGTAAGGTCTTCACCTACGGCCAGATCGCCGCACTGATCCCGCCTTCTCCCGGCGTGCCGGCGGAGGAATTCGGCGCGCACCGGGCGCGCTGGGCCGGCAGCGCCATGTCCAGGTGCCCGGACGACGTTCCCTGGCAGCGGGTGGTCAATTCCCAGGGAAAAATCAGCTTCAGCAATCCAAAGATGCAAAACCGCCAGCGCGAGCTACTCAAGGCCGAAGGAATCGAGTTTGACGCCCGCGAGCGGATCGACCTGGCCCACTATGGCTGGCGGGGCCCCGGCGACGATTGGCTCCAGGCGCACGGCCTGTTGCCGCCCGAACAGAAATTCCAGCAGGGCAGTTTGCTGTAAATTCTTCCGATCTCTTTACCAGGAGGTAAAGTGCCCACGCTCACCATCCGCGGCCTGAACCAGATCGTCTCCAGGCTGCACGCCACGCTGGAAGACCTGTCCCGCGAACAGGCCCGCAGGGAAAGCGTCCTGGAGGAGATACAGGAAATCGCCGCATCACTCAAGGAAGCTCTCGCTGCACAGAGAGCCGGGCCGGCGGACCTGACGCGGCCGTCCCAACAGGGGCTGCTGTGGATCCAGTGGCTGGCCGAGGGGGATCACCTGGCGCTCCACGTGGATACGCTCGGAGTCGCAGGGCGGCTTGCCAGCCAGACTCGCCGCTCCGGGCCGCCGATCCACGTCCGGCTTTACCCGGGGAGCAGTCTGGCCCGCGCCAGGCAGGTGGGCGGGCAGATTGAGGTATCCTTCCACCAGGGATTCGCCGGTGCGCCCGTAGCGGTCCTGCAGGCCCTGATCGAAGCAGTCCTGGCGCGTGGTAAAAAGGTCGACATGCGCGCCGCCCGCCTGTACGCTCGCGGCAGGGAATTCCAGGCCATCCAACAGGCTTTCAGCGTGGCCGCGCCACTCCCACCGCCCGATCCGCAGGGCCGTTTTTACCACCTCGAAGAGAGCTACCGGCGGGTGAACCAGGCCTATTTTGGCGGGCAGATCGCCATGCCCCG
>Ga0335070_10000766_pt1 | contig 36551 bp, 36 predicted proteins | sample Lox_Sample_13_FD_206722 | JGI IMG/M metagenome (GOLD analysis project Ga0335070, IMG submission 206722) | Soil microbial communities from Loxahatchee National Wildlife Refuge, Florida, United States - Lox_Sample_1.3 | ecosystem: Environmental > Terrestrial > Soil > Wetlands | place: USA... | reverse complement strand
CCCTTCGGTCATCGACAGTTTTTGCGCTGGATTCCACATGAACCCATTCATAACACGAATCCAAATGATTGTAAAGATACCACTGTAACACTACACTAGCACCGGCGGAAGTGGCGAATTGGAAATTATTACAGGTTCCCTTTACAATAGGAAACCGGTTTAAGGATAATATTTCTTTCAGGTGCAGGGATGAGATTGCTTCGCGTTCGGCTTGCAATGACCTGTTGTTTTGTAATTGTCCTGGCCCTTGTTTCCTCTGCTTCTACGCTTTTTGGCCAAGAATTCAAACACGCTCTCCCCGGAAGAGCCTTCTCTTTTCCCCAAGACCATTTTTCCCATCCAGAATTCAAAACCGAATGGTGGTATTATTCGGGCCATCTTTATAGTCAAGAGAAGAAATCTTTTGGCTATCAGCTCACTTTTTTCAGAACCGGTATCAACAGGGAGACAAAAAATCAAAAATCGAAGTGGTCCATCCAGGACCTCTATTTTGCCCATCTTGCTATCACGGATGAGTCCAAAAAGAAATTTGGATATCTCGAAAAGATCAGTCGCGGGAGTTTAGGAGAGGCTGGGGCCTCCGCTTATAAGACGAGCGGAAAGACCTTTCGAATATGGATCGAGGATTGGTCGATTGAAGGTACAGGTCCTGCAATGCAAAATCACTCCCTTAAAGCCGGAAATGGGAATTTTGGAATTGAATTGCTGCTGACACCGGAAAAGAATCCGGTGATCCATGGACAAAACGGGGTCAGTCAGAAGGCTGAAGGAGAGGGATATGCTTCGCATTACTACTCAATCACTCGCTTAAAAACAGAAGGGAAGATTTTTTTGCAGAATAAAGATATTCCTGTCCAGGGTATCAGTTGGATGGACCACGAATTTGGTTCCTCCCAGCTCCGGGAATATCAGGCTGGATGGGACTGGTTCAGTATCCAATTAGCGAACGGCATGGAGCTGATGTTTTATCGGATCCGATGGAAAGATGGGAAAGTGGATCCTTATTCGAGTGGCACCATCATTTTTACAGATGGAACTTATCAGCATCTGACTAATAAAGAATTTCAGATCGAAGTCGTTGACCGATGGAAAAGCCCAAACAGTCGAGCCGTCTATCCCTCCAAATGGAAGATAGAGGTCCCGGGTCATCAGATTGAATTAACCCTTTACCCGACTGTTAAAGATCAAGAGCTTATTACAAAAGAATCAACACGCGTGACCTATTGGGAAGGAAGTGTCAAAGTTGAGGGAAAATATCAGGGCAGTTCAATCAACGGAATGGGTTACGCGGAGTTAACCGGATACGCCGAGCCATTTTCCAAAGGAATTTAGCTCTGACCCCCATTCTCACCTTCACCATCGAGAGACTGTGTTGCAATGTCATTGCGAGGAAGTGAGACGACCGAAGCAATCTCTCAGGCTTCCAAACAAAAGAGATTGCCATGCTCCCTTCGGTCGCTCGCAATGACAAATTGAAGGAAAGAAACGCCTATCGCATCCATGCTAACCATCGAGTGAACATTTTCTTGATAGAAGGAGTTAAGCGGGTTCGATTATAGGCATCGGCCACCTGCTTAATAGCTTCAGCCTGGGTTGGGTAGGTATGAATCACACTTGACAGTGTCTTCAGTCCTAGGCTGCCTCCTATCGCCAGACTGATTTCGCTGATCATCTCTCCTGCATGACGGGCAACGATCGTTGCCCCCAGAATCTTATCCGTTCCTTTTTTGATATGAATTTTAACAAATCCTCTATCCTCTCCATCCAGAATAGCCCGGTCTACATCATTTAACCATCTTGTTAGGGTCTCCGCTTCAAGACTTCTCTCCCGGGCTTCCTTTTCGTACATCCCGACATGAGCGATCTCAGGGTCGGTATAAGTGCACCATGGAATCGTCAAAGCACTCAATTTTTTGCGTCCCAGAAATAGAGCGTTCTGGATGACCATTCGGGCTGTGGCGTCCGCGGTGTGCGTAAATTTATAGTTCAGACAGATATCACCGGCAGCGTAGATCGATGGGTTAGAGGTCTGCAGGTGATCGTTAACTTTCACCCCTTCCCTCTTGTCATACTGGACACCCACGGCTTCGAGATTGAGACCCTCCACATTAGGAGCACGTCCAGCTCCCACCAGGATCTCATCCACAGCGATCATTTCCGTGTCTCTCCCACATTCAATATGGATCACCTTATCTCCGTTTTTCCTTTCGACTTTCTTCGTCTTGCAGTTGAGGACCAAACGGATGCCGTCGCGGATGAAAGACTGCTGGACAATCTCTGCTGCGTCGTTATCCTCTCGATTCAGTATGTGTGAGGCATTGTGAAAAAGTGTGACCTCACATCCCAGCCGACGGAATGCTTGGGCTAACTCACATCCGATTGGCCCGCCGCCAATGATCGCGAGACGTCGCGGTCGCTCCGTGAGGGAAAAAACGGTTTCATTCGTCAGAAATCGAGCTTCAGCGAGTCCTTCGACGTTAGGGTCGACAGGACGACTACCCGTCGCAATCACAGCCTTTTTAAACCGAAGAGTTTTCCCCCCAACCTCTATCGTATCACGACCCGAAAATCTTCCTTCTCCCAGGAAGACATCCACACCCAATTCTTTAAATCGTTTAGCGGAATCATGCTCGCTGATCCGGGCTCGAAGCCGCCTCATGCGTTCCATGACCGCAGGGAAATCAACCTCCATGCTAATTGAAGCCTTGATCCCAAATTGGTCGGCTTCGCGCAGGTCCGCGACGACCCGAGATGAGCGAATGATAGCTTTCGAAGGAACACAGCCCGTATTGAGACAATCTCCGCCGAGCAGGTGGCGTTCGACCAGGGCGACCTTAGCCCCTAGTCCTGCCGCGCCGGCGGCTGCTACCAGCCCGGCTGTACCCGCTCCGATCACAACGAGATTATACCGGGGCGCTGGCTCAGGATTCAGCCAGTCCGGCGGCCGGACATTGGAAATTAAAGTCGCGTTATGAGCGTCATGAGGTAAAACTTCAGGAGTCCCACCCATCGTGGCCTTCACCTCTTACGAATCGCCCCATTTCTTTAAAAAGAGGCTTACTCAATTTATTGTGCCGCTATTAAACTTCACTCAACAAAGTTGCTTGTCAGCTTCGAACTGGTTTTCGTCACCCACCCGATAAATTTCAACGAGCATTTTTGATATCATTCAATTTCCAATCATAGTCGAGATATTTAACTTCAACTTTCTCTTTCTTTATGAATTCCTGATCCTCATTGCCCAGAAAAGGAAGAACGAAATGAATCGCCCCTCCCCCGAGTTTGTCAAAATCTTTTTTATCAAATTTAAGAATTTGTGAAAGGTAGATCGTTTTCTTCTTCCGATCAATAAGGAGTCCTTTTTGCCGGTCTCCGAGAAACTCTCGCGCCTGCTCCTCAAGCTGTTTGGAGAGCGTTGTACCCCGGTACGGTTCCCGTCTCAGATTGACACAACTTACCGAAGCGCAGTTGATCCCGAAGTGAATCCTCAAATCCTTGAACGTCTTAAGAAGAATATCGTTTTCAATCTGTCCAAGAGAATATTCCTTCCCTCCGACAGTAATCGCCTTTCTATCCCAGGGGGTGCCTGACCACTTTATCTTCTTGCTTCGGATACTGTCAACCGGGTAATAGTCAACGATCGTTTTAATGGCTGCGATATTGTAGACGTTTATCCAAAAAGCTTTCTTTTCTTCGCCGCTGTCTAGAGTTTCTGGATTAAGGAACACCAGTTCTTTGAGCAAGGTCTCATAGCCGGAACCCTGTTCCCCTTTCTCCTTCGCCAGTGCGGCATAATCAACCGCCGTGACCCGCACCCCATCAATGGACACTCCAGGTTTTGTATAACGATTCAACAATGCCTCGTAGCGACTATAATCAAGGCTGGCTGCTTGTACAGTCGCTGAAACGGATAGAACTAAGAAAGCGCAGATGCATATCAAGCCCATATGACCTTTCATTTGAAAATCCCTCAAACTAACGCTCCACCACAGGACGAGCCTGCCCCTGCAGTACATCCGAAGCAGTGCTCTCCAGTGACGATTCGCCGCGTCCACAAGTCTTCTGCTTTAAAGAACCTGATATGATCCGGTGCCCCGTGGTTGACGGCGAGGCCAAGGGCTGCATTGAAGTCACAATCGTATAGCGTACCATCCCAACCAACGGTGACCTGATGGCGACACATCAACCCTTGCAGCGTGAGAGGATTAAAAGATTTCCGAAGGAGTTCGAGATAGTTCTCTCCCTGATTTTGGCGGTTCAGCTCTTTTCGGAATCTCCCCAGAGGCATGTTGGTAATAGTGAGAAGGCGGGTAAACCTTATTCCAAAGCGGTTATCCAGCTCACGCCGGTAGTCCTCTTCAAGAGCAGGTTGTGGTGGAGGTAGGAAGGGTCCTCCCGGATTGTAAACAAGGTTCAGAGACAGCGAAGATTCGTAACCATAGCCTAGTCCATTCAGCCGCTTAATGGCCTGGATGCTTTTCTCGTAAACTCCTGTACCTCGTTGGGCACGGACATTCTCTTCCAAGTAACAGGGCATGGAGGCAACAAGTTGAACCTGGTGATCACGCAAAAATTCCGGCATCGTATCCATGCTCGGTTCAAGAAGCACGGTGAGGTTTGTTCTCACCTGCGCAGAAAGACCCTCTTGCCGTAAGGCGACGATCAAACGCCGGAAGGAAGGGTTAAGCTCCGGCGCTCCACCCGTCAAGTCGACAAGCTGACAGCGAACGCTTCTGGCAGCCTCGAGGACCAGTTCCATGGTACGCCATTCCATCATCTCTTTTCGCTGAGGAGAGGCTTCAAGGTGGCAGTGGCTACACTGCTGGTTGCACCGAAAGCCCACATTGACCTGCAGGGTCCCCACCTTTAGACTGTGCAACCCTTCGCCGCTGGCTTCGGCGATCTGCTTTTCAAAATCATTCATGACTGCTTCTCGCAGAATAGATGATCAACGGGCCCATCATTATCTTATCTTATAGAGAGATGTGGACAGTAGAAATGGGGTAAATTCTGTATTTTATGTGAAAAAACATTGTATTTTGCAGCAGATGGCCATTTTCCAGCAACCTGCCCTAAAACTCCACTTGTGCCTGAATATAACCATAACTAATATTTTTTCCGCTCCCCGAAGCCTGCCTAAAGAAGCGGCCTGTATAAAACCTGTTGAGCCCTACAATAAATGAGATCCTTTTTGTTAATTCGTAAGTGGTAAATATCAGAACATAGGTTACCCAATTTTGGGTTTAATAAGTGTCAATACATGGGTTACGCAATCAGAGGCTTTAAAAGAATGTGATGTTCTCAACTGTCCGGTGTAAAAAGCATTTTTCTGGTTCCGGTAACCGATGTATTGACATAGATACAGGGATTAAGGGTTACCTATGTGCTGACACACTCGGGTAACCTATGTCTTGACACTTGGCACGTAAGAGATAGGCAGGTCTATCTCAGTTCCAACATCCTTGCTGAAACCTGAAGGAGTCTTAACCGCGAGAAAACGATGAACCCGCAGGGTAACATTCAATTTAGACAAAGGATTTATTGAAACACCCAGAACCCAGATCTGCAGGCCGCTCGCATGAATCCTGTTCACCGTCACTCCGCTCTGGTCAAGAATGACGCTCGTGTCTCCATAGAGATAACTATCATTATAGATGCTCCCATGAAATTCCCGATACCTCCCATCAAACGGATTATTATCGCCCGACCCATATGCATAGGCCCCAAAGAAGCGAGGCTCCCAGGGTAGCTTGAAAGTATAACCAAGGTCAACATGACCTCCGTACGCCCTTACAGAATCTCTTCCATCGCCGATCGCATTTTTGACCTTTCCCCACTGAAACTGAGGCTCCAACTCATAGTCAAATCCGCCTACTTTCCCCGCAAACCGACCCCCCAGCGTAAACCACTGCTGGCCTGAGTCAATCAATACGAACTTGTTAAGAGAAATGGGGAAACCACCTTTATTGTAGAAAAAGTAACCTTCCAGTGATCCCTCCTTATAAATTTTGTAAGCGGCGTATGATCCTGTCAGGTAAATGTTGGGATCTCCGGGGTTCAGCTTCACCATTTTGGCACCAAGGATATCCATGGCAAACTGATCAGATGGCCCGATGCTTCCTCTAAAACCATCCCAGGTCAAGCCATTGTAAAAATCGTTCCTGCCGATGAAGAAGGCAGAGCCATATGAAAATTCTTGGCGGCCACCTTGTAGACTAACAGGAGAACCCAGTATTTTCTCCCATTCAATATATCCCTGATAGACATCGAAAGCAGACCGCTTATCAAGCCCCCCCCATCTTCCGTACCACTGGATCTGAATAAAAGCCTTCAGATTCAGAGCATGATCTTCAACCGAAGCTTGTAAGCGCGTCCTTTCAAGGAATTGAGCCTCATCATGCCCTGGCGTAAAACTGAAATGTGTGAAATTTTGATTCTTGGCGAAATCTCCCCTGAGACGAACCTGTCCTCCGACATCGATCTCCCACCGGACTTCAGGGGGATTCGAGGCTTCGTCGAATTCCTTATTCTTTTCCCCATCATCCCCAGCCAACACGAGAAGAGGACCAAGCCAAACAAATAAGAAGAACAGAACAGGGTAAACCGTCTCTTTCTTGGAAGAAAATACAGCAAGCATTTGTAATATTATCTGTCTAAGGTCGAGGCAATTTCAAGATAAATAAACTATGACGGGATTTCAAACATTTCTGCGGGAAGAGCAAATCTGAGTTAACTCTCTTTTTCCCCTTAGCAGAAAAGTCTCCATAAAATTCCGGGAAAACTCAGCAATCGTAGAAAGTCCACTGGAAATCTGCCTCTAGGAATGACGAAAGGCAAAAAAAGGCGACGATCATCCGACAGGGGGGGTTATCAGTCGTCCCAGAAGCCAGTTCTGCATGCAGGATGCACGGCTCCGTTGTGCATGCCAAAAAAAAAGGGAAAGAGGGCGGATGCTCCCTTCCCCGGTCCAAACGTCTATGGTCGTTCCAGTCTGTGTTCCGTGCCTGTTCTATTTTTTCTTTAACTCCATGGGCTTATCGTGGCATGTTGCCTTGATATCACATTCGGTTCCGCAACTTTTACTGTCGCATGCTTTTGTCACAGTAAGCTCGACTGTACAATCCTTGCTCTTGCAAATCAGCACATCGCCTTCCTTGACTTTCATGGTACTCACCTCCCTTGAGTTTAAACATAGGCAGGGCTACCCCCGCATATGTTCATTTGCTGAGGTCACGTGCCATTTTTAGATGCTCTTCGATTGCTTCTACCGTCTTGGCGGCCCAGGCCTTCACATCGGGATCTTTCCCGCCCTTGACTTCCTTTTGAAATGCAGAAAGATCCTTCGAATGGTCCTTGATCTCCATTTCAAGATAGGCCTTATCGAAATCAGGTCCCGAAAGCTTTGCGAGCTTATCAAGTGCTTCCTGTTCGCTCTTGCCCATCTTTTTCGGGAGGGTTACCCCCTTCTTGGTAGCCAGTTGCATCAGCTCATCGTTGAGTTGCGTGTGATGGTCGATCGAGTGCTGTGCGAATTTCTTGACGCCTTCGCTGGAGCCTCGCCGGACTGCAAGCTTTCCCGCCTCCACGTGGAAGATACCGTCCCGGGCCGCAGCCATCATGAATCCTCGGTCCGGTATGTCTTTCTTCTCTGCTTTCTCCTGGGCAAAAAGATGAGAATTCAAGCCAATGACAAAAACCAGAGCAATAAGTAACACGCATACCTTTTTCATGACCTACCTCCTTTTTAGACTGACAGGCTAAATTTACGCCCAGCGTCTAGATTTTATTTTTAAAGCAGATGACTTCCTGTTGTTCCACGCATATAGGGTAGCTGGTTTCGGTTGTGCCTTTTATACGGGGGGAGCTCTGTTTAAATAACAGGGATAATGTCGGTACACTTTGCTAAGCGTATTTTCTAAGGAGATGGAAAATGGTTTGGAAGGCAGTAATGAGATTTGAGGATTATCCGAAGAAACTGAAAGAAAATGATGCAACATATTAGCACAAAGAAGGCAGTTATCATGGGAGGCCCCGTCTTTATGACGGTGATATGAAAATCCTAAGAAAGAGATTGAAAAGCAGATGACAAGGAGAAATATTAATTTTTTGTCCATCAAACTGGATCTCCTTTTCCCTAAATATCGTTACCAATTATATGCTTGTCAATATGAGAGTGAACTTGTGAAAATTATTTCTTAAGGCTACTCTGCGGTATCGAGACTCGGTAAAAACATCTTCGTTCCATTCAGTTAGAATGAACGACTTTTGGAGTTAATGGGGTAGAGACTGCATTGAGACTGTATTGAGACTGTATTTTGAGAGAAGATACCCAGTATTCCCATTATGCTTATCTTGCTCATTCCCACTTGAAGTCTTATTTCGTTAACTATTGCCGCGAGGTTCGGCATTCCCCAAGGAGCGGACAGCTCTGACGAAACCCTTGGCGCGCGCTCTTGCGTAGTATACCCTTGAGATCTCTTTTCCATGAGAGGGGTGATAGTTGAACGGGAGCAAGATCGTGGGGTCGGATGACCAATAGAGATCAAAAAAAGCATAGACATCGCGTGAATGTATGCGCATCATCAATTCGATGACAAGTGCGGTGTCTCTTTCGTCGGGGTTGGGTAGACGCCAATCAGCATAGCCACCCATTCGTAGGGACTTGCAGTAATTCTCGGCCTCTTCGAATGAAACCTCCTTCCCATTATCGCTCTTCTGCCACATTAGGTTCCGTCTCGTGTCCGTAACCGTACCGTCTCCGTTATCCAAAAATCTTTTCTCCGCAACAATGACGGCCGACTGGCGTAAAGGTTGGAGGTGGACTCCAATCTCCTTTTGCACCGCTACTTCAGCCGTGTGCGGCCAGCTAAGAAGAAATAGGATTGAGGCGATGAACATGAGCGAGAATCGAAATACGTTTCGCATCTCTCTCCTCCTTTTCCACCTAACTTTTGGGGTATCCCCGGAAGCCCCCGGGGATAAGCTTGGCGATAACCCAGGCAACCCCGTAAAGCACGCCGAGGAGGACGACATCCGACGGGCCTACGGGCAAATCCAGTTGGTAGGAAATCCAGAAACCGAAGAATGCCGTCAGGCCTCCGATCAGCGAGCCCAGCACTGTGAACTGCCGCATGTTACGGGCGAACAGGTGTGCTGTCAGCGCAGGGATCAATAAGAATCCGAATGCGATCAGCGGACCGACACTGAGAACTGCCATCGAGACGGTCAGGCCTATCAGTATATAGAGCAACACATCCCAGAAAACGACGTTCTTGCGAAGCGTAATGGCCGTTTCCCGGTCGAATGAGACAAGGAGCAACTCTTTATAAAACAGCCCTAGCCCTGCGAGCACAAGTGCAAGCGTTGCTGCTGTGAGAGCAAGATCAAAATTGGAGATGGTGATGACCTCCCCTTTCAGCATGTCGAGCCAGCCGATCTCGCCATAAGGGTTTTTTGCCAGCAACAAGATGCTCAACGCTGCGGCCACGACATAGGCCGTGCCGAGTCGACCCTCCGGGTGGCCTCGGCCGCGTCGTTCCAGAACAGCCAGCACCAGGATTGCCGCCAGCGAGAATGTCATTGAGCCGGCAAAGGCAAGGGCGTGCGCACTCTCTGAGGGGTGACCGGCCAGACGGAATCCAAGCCACAAGGGAAACGAAAGCGCAATGGCGACGCCCGTCGAGGAAATCTGCGGCAGGGCCACGCCCATGAAGACCAGCCGCCGCATCACGAGAAAGACACCGACGAGGGGGCAGGCAAAGCCGATGAGCATACTGGTATAAACCGAGTTGCGAAGCAGAAAATCGGGCGAGAGAATTTGGCGTAACGTCTCCATGTCAGCCTATCCCTAATTCCAAAATCTCCGCCATGCGTTGAGGCGTAAGCAGTTCTTCAGCAGTGCCAGATACCACCTCGCTATGGTAAAGCCAGATCACTTGTTCGGCGTGATCGCGTACCAGAGCAAAGTCGTGCGTGACGAGCAGGACCGTGATCTGCTTTTCCTTGATGATTTGGGAAATGAAGTCGAGTACTGCATGCGTCGCTGTGGGATCCACGCCCGCAGTGGGCTCATCAAGCATCAGGACATCAGGCTGTGTTGTCAGGGCACGGGCGATGAGCACGCGCTGCTTCTGGCCACCGGAGAGTTCAGCAAACCTCTTACGCGCAAACTCCTCGGCACCGACGACGCGAAGGCATTCATGCGTGAACGCACGCTCGCTTGGCGGGATGAAGCGGCCAGGCCGGACACGTCCAAGCGTACCCATCAGGGCAACCTCAAACCCGGTCAACAGATAAATCGGATCGAACTGGATGGCTTGAGGAACGTACCCGAAGATGAGCGGTTTGCCCGGCGAAGTGACGATGTCAATACCACCTGCGAGGGGGGGGAGCAGGCCAAGGAGTGTCTTGAGGAGCGTCGATTTGCCCGAGCCATTTGCGCCCAGAATGGCCGTGAAACTGGCTCGGGCAATCGAGACTGAAATACCAGACAGCACAGCCTGTCCGTTGTACCCAATGCTCAGATTGTTCAGTTTGATGAGCGCTTCATCCATATTTTTTAAAGTTGGGCCCGCCAGAATGCAGTGCAGACGATCTGTTCTTCGTTGCATTTACGGGCGACATATAAGTAACTTGAATATATAGTGAATTACAAGGCCGTTCTTGGTGAGCATGTCGAACCATGAATGGCACGCTTCGACATGCTCACTGCGAGCGGTCATTCTGTTCAAGTTATATATGAGCAGCCTTTATTTTCTGCCTTGCATGGCAGTAACCATTGTGTGAACGATGTAGTCCATCATCTTGATATACGTCTCCGTATTCGGTACGCCACCTGGCATGATGGGCAACGTGATCAAGGTTGCCCCGGTCTGTTCGGCGATCCGTTTTGGTACCTTCTCTGGAAACTGTGGCTCGCGTACAACAATTGGAACATGCTCGGCCTTCATCTTGGCGATCAATTCCTCAATGTGACGTGGGGTCGGATCGATGCCCGGCCTCAGTTCAATCGTGCCGAAGTAATCTAGGCCAAATCGATCTGCGAAATATGGCCAGTGCTCGTGGTAGGATACGAACTTTACCCCCTTGAGAGGCTCCATATCTTTTTCCCACTCAGCAATCTTGGCGTCGAGCTTGGCGAGGTAGGCATCGCGGTTGCGCCTGAAATCCGCTTGATATTGGGGGGCAAACTCTACGAGGGCATTGTAGATGTTCTTGATCGCAGTCTTCGCCAGTACCGGATCGAGTATGTAGTGGGGATTGCCGTAGGGATGAACGTCGCCCGCATAGTGGTCGGTTGATTTGGGTACGTCACGAGGGATGATTCCCTTCGAACAGTCTATGTATCCGGCCCTGTCCCTCTGGATGCGCGGATTCTTGCTCGCTTCGATCAACGCGGGAAGAAAGGCGTGTTCGCATTCAAACCCCACCAGCAAGAGAAGGTCTGCCCGGTTCATCATGGGCACATAGCTCGGTTTCATCGGAACCCCATGTGTATCTTCGACACCCGTTGCGAGGCTATGAACCTCGACCAGGTTCCCGCCGATGTTCCGTGCTAGGTCCGCCAAATCGGTCAGAGTTGCAACAATGCGGATCTTAGCTGCGTGAGCAGGCATCGCAGCCAAACACAAGATACCGACAAGCGGGATGATCGACAACAAATGAAATATTTTCGATTTCATGCTTGATTCCTCCCAGAGTTAACGTTCCTGCCACCCATGCGCGTGGGACCCGATGATCCACGCCCACTGCAGGTAAATGGCATCATCACTCTTTAGCGGTGAAAAGGAATTGTGGGTGGTGTGAGTGTATTGAAGGCGCAATTGATTCCAATGGCTGATGGTCCATGTGATATATGGAGAGTACGCAAAGGTATGGTCACGATTATTCACTGCATTCTCCACCCAATCAAACAGGAACCCGGCGGACCATTGCCGATGGAACTTGTAAGCAAGATACGAGTACAGACCAAAGGAGCTAACGGAGCGGTTGAACGTAGGAGCCTTCGGAATCCCAGGATCAACAAGATAGCGATTATCACTGTAAAGCAGTTCCGTGCCCCAGGTGAGGCTCTTGAACTGATTGTTACGAAGCGGCTGATACCGCACCACCATGTCCGCTCCCACCAGGAGGCGCCTGCGTTCGGTGTAGATGCTCCCGTCAGGTTGAACGAATACGTCACCACGGCCATCTGTCCTTGGATTGAACAGGCCTGAAATGCCGGTTTCAAGTGAGACATCGGGTGTCAGGTCGAAATACGTAGACCCGCGGCCCCAGAAGTTCAACTCTCTGAAGTGACGGAAGTCCCCGACATTATTTGGAACATCCCCAAACTGGTCGCCCACGCCCGCTGTCAGGCTGACGTAATGCGAAATGGGCAGTAGGAAGTTGAGTTGCACTCCATCTGTCTTCGATTCACCGCCGACGTATTGATCGAGTGCCAGCGGACGATTCACGAAAGGCAATTCATGATCGTGAATATAGGACAACCGGCCGAACTCAGCGAAGAAACGTCCGCCTTTTAGTGTCAGGTTCCAAGGCAGCGAGGTCGTCTGGATCGCAGCCTCCTCCACAGTCGCACTGGCTTCGCCAGTAACCGGATCTGCGGTTGCGTTGATCACCACATACGCCTTCGCAAACGGATCGACAGAGGCGGCCACGTTCAGCTCTACGGAACGTAAGAGGAAGTCGAACCCGCCTGGCCGGTCACTGCCCGTCTCGTTCGATCCCTTGGTTCGATAGGAGGGGATTACCTCAGTCACAAGCCCAATGGCAGGGTTAAACACGCTCAGAATGTTCTTCTTCTGTGCCTCGACAACCTGATCTACCTTCTCATTCAACTGGTCTACCTGTTGCTCAAGAGTTAACTTCTTTTCCGTCTCCTTTGCTGCGATAGGTGGGGCTTCCTTGCGCGGAGCTTCCTTGGGTGGAGTCTCCTTGGGTTGAACCACTTGCTGCTGTTCTTCAGGCTTTCCCTTTTTTATCTCAGCCTTCAATTCTTCAATAATCTTTTGCTGTTCCTTGATCGTTTCTTCTTGTTTCTTAAGGGCATCTTCCAGGACCTTGATGCGCTCCTCAACAGTTTGCGCAAATACGTTGGAGCCGAAAATCAACAAGGCCACTATTGAAACCCATATCATTTTCATGGCTATCCTCCTCTAAGCCGAATGAACGGGGCTATTTCGATACATTCGTCATTTCCCTCAGGGTTAAGAGGTGACTTAGCAAAACAATGTTTCTACGTATGGAGAGTTTCAGAAACCAATCACTCTTAAGTTTCACAGGGGAGGAGATCGATTGAAAATGATATTCGTATCTACAGAGGAAAAGATGTCCTGCTCTTGTGGCAATAAAGGAAGTATCTTTGAAATCGGTATAGGGAGTTGCGAACCGCTCTGGAGAATAAGCTGCGAACGATAGAGGCTTACCATGCATAAATGGCAATCGGGATCGCTTACGAGGTGATCGTGATGATGAAAACTCGGGGCAATCACGAAAAGCAGAAAGGAAAGAACGAGGCATCTGAGCAACCATTTATGTCCCATAAATTTACTGTACTCAGCGCGTTGCGGATTGTCAACATTTTATTTTCATTTTATTTTCATATTTGTCTTCAGATAGAGAGACCCCTTTTTTTGTTGAAAACCTATTCTCCCCGGTATATATTTCCTTCTCGGAGGAGGAACAAAAAAGTGGACCAGCTTTTCAACCCTAAATCGGTGGTCGTGATCGGTGTTTCAGAGGATCCTTACAACCTTGCCAGAAACATTGTCGAAAACCTCTTCAAATTTCAATTTCACGGAGAAATCTTCTTAATTGGAAGAAGAGAAGGGATTCTTTTTGGGAGGGGAATCTGCACTTCCTCGGAGGATCTCCGAGAGGGAATCGATGTCGCCGTGATCCTCACTCCTGCTCAGACCGTACCGGGGATATTGGAATCCTGTGGAAGAAAAAAAATTCGATGGGTGGTCATTGAATCCGGAGGGTTTAGCGAATATTCTGAGGAAGGTGCGAAATTAGAGAAAGAGGTCCTCCGTATTGCCAAGAAATGGGGAATTCGAATTGTAGGACCGAATGGAATCGGCATCAACAACTTTGATAACGGTTTTGTCGTAGGCTTTCCCCCGATCAGCCGGAAGGCGATCCGGAAGGGAAAAGTCTCCCTCTTGGTTCAAAGCGGGGGCGTGTCTCTCACTTACATGAACCTGCTTTCAAGCGCCAGTGTGGGGATCTCCAAAGTTGTGAGCATGGGCAACAAAATCGACCTGAACGAAATCGATTATCTTAAGTATCTTATCCAGGACCCTCAGACAGAAATTATCGGTATCTATTTGGAAAGCATCGAGAGAGGGAGGGAATTGCTCGAAGTTGCCCGAACCACTTCGAAGCCCATCATTCTCCATAAAGCCAATACCGGGGACGCGAGCAAGGAGATTGCAAAACTTCATACCGCGGCTCTCGCGAACGATGACCAGATCGTGGAAACGGCGTTGAAGCAGGCAGATATCGTCAGGGCAAGAGATTTCCGGTCCTTTATCAACGCGGTGAAGGTTCTCTCCCTTCCACCGATGAGAGGGAACGATCTGGTCATCCTCTCCCGTTCCGGAGGTATTGCCATTATTGCCGCCGATTCAGCCGAGAGATATGGATTTCGTCTCTTTCCCCTAACGAAAAGCTTTCAGGACCGAATCCACAGCTATTTCAGGGCCAAGGTGATCCGCCCTACCAATCCCCTCGACCTCGGAGACCTCTTCGACTTCGATCTCTATACGAAGATCCTCGATCATGTGCTTAGAATTAAGGCCGTCGACGGAATGATCTTCCAACATGCTGCGGTAGGTGAGGAGATGCCGCCTTCCCGAAAGCTGATTCACGCCGCTAAGGAATTCTCCCAACGCTACCAGAAACCCGTGGCCTTCTGTTATCTGACCGAGGAAGAAGAATTGGCTTATATCAAAAGAGCATTCGACTACCCTATCTTTACAGAGCCTGAAGATGCTCTAAGCGCCTTAGCGATCTCGAGGGAACACTACTATCGAAAACAGAGAATCTCAAAAGAGAGTTCTCCTTCTTATTCCGTGGACCGAAGTCGTGTCAGACGGGTGATCCAGAAGGCGAGAAAAGAAGGAAGGGATCCTGTCCTCCCGGAGGCGTTCGAAGTGCTCCGGGCCTATGGCATTCGAGTAGCAAATTATCAAGTCGTCCGCCAAAAAGAAGATTTGAAGGAAGTAATGAATGAAACAGAGGTTCCGGTTGCCCTCAAAATCATCTCTTCCGAGGTTTCACATAAATCGGATGCGGGAGGTGTGATTCTTAATGTCGATGATCTGAAAAAAGCCGAAGAGGCCTACGACAGAATCAAGAAGCTGGACCGGGGAATTACATATGGCGTCCTGATTCAAAAGATGATTTCAGATGGAAAAGAAATCATCCTGGGGGCAAAGCGAGACCCTTCTTTCGGTCCGGTGCTTCTTTTCGGATTGGGAGGAATCTATGTGGAGGTCTTCAAAGAGACTTCCCTACGGGTGGCCCCGATCAATCGACCCGAGGCAGAAGAGATGATCTCAGAATTGAAGACCGCGAGCATTCTCAAAGGCCTTCGAGGAGAGCGGCCTTCGGATGTCGACGCACTGGTTGAAAATCTGCTCAGGCTCTCCCAGCTGATGATGGATTTTCAAGAGATTGAAGGCATTGATATTAACCCTGTGAAGGTTCTGGAAAAGGGAGCAGTGGCAGTGGATGCCCGGATTGTCCTAAGCAATGCGCATGAAACGTAGAGCATGTCAGTCTTATCCCCATCTCATGGAGAATATTCCTCTACGATTTCATAGTGGGCAACTTCTCTATCATACTCGACCATCATCAACTGCACTGGAGGGGGAACTACGGCTGTGGTTGCTGATTCGCCCGCAAAGTTGCGAATCGCTTCTATGGATTGCCACGTTGTGACGATGAGAAATTCCGTGCCTTCGCCAATGGGTCTCCTCAGGATGGATGCTTTGATAAAACCTTCAATCGTCGCCAACTTGGGGAAGGTGTCGTTCCGCAGGTGATGAATGTAGTGGTCAGCCTCTTCAGGTTTAGCAACCCCCTTCCAGTGTCTTGAGATCGTCATGATGCTTCCCCCATTAGGCAATGGATATCCGGCGTGCGTTGCTCTCCGGAAAAGGATATTCCATATGTTTCGCTGTTGCTCTGGCCACACTCTCTCCAAAATATCTCGCCACCACCTTGAGGGCCATATCAATACCGGCCGAGATGCCTGCAGAAGTGATTAAATTCTCATCCTCAACGAAATGGAGGCCTTTTTCAACCTTTGTTTTTGGAAACAGCTCACTCATCCAGTCCAACGAACGCCAGTGCGTGGTCGCGCGTTTTCCCTCGAGAAGGCCCGCCTTTCCAAGCAAGAGCGAACCTGTGCAGACCGATGCCAGCGTTTCAACCTTTTTAGCACGTTCCGCAATCCACGAAAGCAAGAGAGCGTTATTCATTTCTTTTCTCGTGCCCCAACCGCCGGGAACGACAAGGATGTCCGGCGATGGGCAGTCGTTGAGGCTATAATCTGGTGCTATCTTCATTCCACCCGTGGTGACAATTAAGTTTTTTGTCTCGGCAACAAGGAAGACGTTGAATGGAGAAGTTTCCTCCCGCCGTTTTTCTTCATTCAAGCGGGTGGCTGAAAAGACTTCGAAGGGACCACAAAAATCAAGGACTTCAACATCCCCAAAAATGAGAATCCCCACCTGCTTTCTGTCCATGTTCTACTCTCCCTGAGGATCCAACTTCGGAGTCCGGCATGCACCAAACTTGTTCAAATTCCCAATGTCTCTCCCACAAGGATAACCAAGATTTCCGTGCGTGCCGGTTTTTTAGCCAGGATCACATAGATATTACAGATTCGGTCCGGGGAGACGCAGTCTCTGCACTCGCCGGTTTCAATGCAAGGCGTTTTTTTGTTGAGCCGTTTGGCATTTTGTGGAGCCGTCCACTGTCTTATCCGTTTCTCCGCATCCACGACATCTTTCACAATTTTGTTCACGCCACAGACCACGATCACCTTCTTAGGTCCCACGGTCATGGCACTGACCCTGTTTCCCGTGGCATCTACGTTAAACAACTTTCCGTCTTCCGTCAGGGCATTCGTGCTGGTAAGAAAAAAATCTACGGAGAAGGATTTTTGGATGAGTCCATGCATTTCTTCCGGCGACCTGGCCTGAGCAATGGGCGAGATGAGCTGGATTTTCCTATTCTTCAAGGCCTCCTGCAACCCCATCTGGGCCAGGGTAACAGATCCACCTATGCCCACCGTTGCCCCATCCGGTATCCGCTTCATCACCTCTTCGAGTGCCTCTTTGGAATTTGAAACATAGAGGGCTTCAAATTTATTTCTTTTCAACGCATCGATCGTCCTCTCCACCTGTTTCTGTCGAAACCACTCTTCCCATTGCTCCATGTCTTCATCTCCTTTTCATAAATTGTCTTCAATTCATTATCTTTTATTCCGTCTCGCTGTGTCAAATTAAAACGTTTCCCCTAGAATGGAAACACCTCGGGAGACATTCAGGGAATGAGAACCAGAATACTAATTGATCGAAGACGGGAACGTTTAAATCCCGCTCTCAACACAGGGGAGCAGTTCGTCGTCAAGAGGACGCGGATTTGTCTTGATGCGTCTTGTTTGTATCAGAGTCTTTTCCAAAAGCTGCCGGGCATCCCCCTTCTTGATTCCCAGTTCCGAAGGTCTCGAAGGCAGGTCTAGATCCCGTATGAGTGCCTCAACTTTCTTTAAGAAGCCCAAGGCAGAAATCTGATGAGAATCGATCTCATCCTTTTTTGCCATCACCGACGCCAGTGTGGCAAGCTCTTTTTCACACGCCCTAAGATTGTAAGTCAAGCCCATGGTCGTGCAGGCTGCCAGACAGACGCCATGGGGGGCTTCGATCATACCCCCCAGTGAGGAGGCGAGTGCATGCACTAAACCAAGCCCACTATGGCTGAAAGCGATGCCCGCCAGATGTGACCCCATCGACATTCCTATTCGGGCCTCACGGTTATCCCCATGCGCCACGGCCTCACGAAAAGAATCCCAAATGGAGCGAAAGGCCTCCAGCGCCAGACTCCTGCTGAAGGGGTTGCTCCCCTGATAAAGAATGGGACGCTCTGGAACCTGAGCGCTGGGACGGGCAATGAGACTTTCAATGGCGTGCATCAGGGCATCATATCCTGAATTTCTGGTTACCATCGGCGGAAGTTCCATCGTTAACTCTGGATCCACGATCGAGGCAACGGGGCGAATGTATTCGGACGAACATCCGAGTTTGACGCCTGCTGTGGTAAAAACCGTGGTCTGTGTGCTCTGCGAGCCGGTCCCGGATGTCGTCGGTATGCAAACGATCGGGATCACGGGTCCTGGAACGGTTCCTTCACCCACATAATCTTCGAGTAATCCTCCGTGCGTCACGATAATAGACAACGCCTTGGCGAAGTCCATCGCGCTGCCGCCTCCAACGGCTAAAAGCGCATCGAATCCGGACTCGAAATGCCCTCTTTGTTGATCTACCTCCGCACTGTGGGGTTCGCTGGGGGCCCCGTTAAATAACTCGACATCAAACGGCCCTTTCAGCAAATCGAGGACTCTTCGGAGGATATTGCTGGCGCCTACTTGAGGGTCGGTGATGACGAAGATCCGCCTAAAACCTCTCGATTTCAACAGCCCCGGAAGCTCGACCAACGCCCCAAACCCGAATAGGGATGCGGATGGCGAAAATCTGATGATGTCAGACACAATGAGCCTCCCAGGCCAACCTACGAGGGATGGTCCTGTTCATCATCGCGCACGAGCGCAGCATTACCTTTTCGGAAGGATCATCAAACCTTCTTCCGGATCTCCAATGGTGATGGTATTTCTCCTCAAATTTTCTCTTGCAACTAAGGCACACGTTAAAGCGTCGAGTTCGTCCTTGGTGACCCCGGGCCTTAACCAGTTCCCGTGCAGCTTGAATCGTTTCAACCCTTCTTTCAAACCCTTCGGATCCTTCTGGCGGGGAATCCCCCAGATATCTTGAGCCGCCCCCGGGTAGGTTTCAAAGACCCGGAGTCCCCTTCCTTCAAGCTTCTTCTTTAACGCCAGACCGCGTAGGGTGAGCTGGCGCATCGGCCCCAGGGTGATCGGGAAGAATTTGATCTTCCTGCGGCGCAATTCCAGGTCGCAAGTTCGGAAGTGGGCCTGCCCGGCGCATGGGCAATCATCCTTCAAACAGCATCTTCCCCTGGGAAGGGAGAGCGGAGCATCGATGGCCACAACCTGAGTGTCCTCCCCCACAGTTTCAAGAACTTCTCGTTCCGTATGAACCACGCATACGCTGGCCTTCCTTCCTTCAAGGACGCAGATTCCCGTGGGTCTCCTTTCGCTTCCGGCAAGGTCGATGCCTACCACCTTTTTGTAACGACTGCTCAATTCGATGCCCCCTGGGAACAGAGTAGGTCCGGAGAAATTCCGGCTTTAAATCGATCAGGCACTTAACTTGGCCCGACGAGGCAAACCCTTACTATTTTTTTGAAGGTTTTCACTTAAGTTTTTCACAAGTTCCTCGCCCAGCACAAGGCGCCTAGTTGATGACTGTGATAAATAACAATAATCTTTCCCATGGTCTTCCTCATCAACGCTTATTCTTTCGGTTGTCTCGGAAATTCCGCATTGCGAACTCTTAGATCCGGGCAACGAACGTTATGCGCGATGCCGTTTTGTTCTAAGATACTTCTTTTCGGATGTCAATCTTGGGATTGTTTAATTGCCTCACCCTGTCAAAAAGACAACCGGATGACGATTATTTCGATCACCCATCGGATCACCTATCGCATCATATGTCTTGATCACATAAAAAAGGTTGACAGAATTTATCATTTTTTATACAACTTACCTGGCATGTCAGGCAGGAGGAACTGAGGAGAGAGAAGAATGGGCAACGCTCTTCATTTACTGGAGGGGATTGGAAAAGGCAGAATGGACCGCATCGTCATGGGCAAGTTGCGGATGAACATTGATCTCTTACGGGGAATCGAGGAATTGGTTAAGGTTGAAGGAGTTCGAACCGGAGTGATCTTATCCGGTGTCGGGGCGTTGAAAAAGGCAACCTTTCGAAACCTAAAGGTCCTGCCCCCGGATTTCAAAGTCGAGAGACATCATCGGCTCTACCTCGAATTGGATCAACCCATGGAGATCGTCTCTCTGACCGGTTGGATTGCAACGGGAGTGGAGGGTGGAACAGAAGTTCATGCCCATTTCTCCGCTTCCACGGTTATGGAGGACAGGGTGCTCACATTGGGAGGGCATCTCATCCCCGGGACATTGACTTCGATCAAAGTCGTGATTGCAATCGGTGTCATTGAAGAGACAAACATCGCGGCAGGATTGGACCCCAGGATCAACCAGATCGATGTAAAATTTTCTCCTTAATGAGAAGGCGCGTGTCAATCGACGAATTGAGTCGGGGAGTGGTAATTCGGTTCGTTATGGGTTACAAAGTGATATTTACATCAATTTAACATCAGGCGGCTTCGTGACGAAGAGATCTCATTTCCTGATCCATTTGATGGGCAAGTTCAGACGAATTTATCTCGTCTATTTCAGAAAGGCCTACGTAAAGAGACAATTGGCATTGCGAAAAGGGGAATGCCATCAATGTGCTCGATGTTGCTCTTTCGTTTTTGGCTGCCCGATGTTGAATCAAGGCGGACTTTGCCGTATCTATAATAGATTCCGGCTGGAGATGTGCAGAAGTTTTCCGATAGACCAGAGAGATATCAATGAGGTGGCTCTCTGCGGAGGTGCATGCGGTTATCGTTTCGATCCCGCTCTTTGATGATTTCCATCGCACTCGATCCAAGCAATCCTCTCACTTCTTCTTCCCCGATTCCGGAATGACCTTTTGATAGCCTAAGGGCGGAAGGAAAAAAGCATCCTTCAAATCCCTTTTTTCCAGTTGTTTGACTTCTACCCGGTCGATGGCTCCCAACCCGTAGGAGGTCGCATAGTCTTTGACCAGAACAGGATACCCGTAAGGCTTCAGCTTCTCATAGATCTCCCGGCCTTCTTTCATCTCGCTTCTAAAATCTTTTGAAAACCCCCGGGCCACCCGGTCCATCACCTTCTCTATCTCCTTCATTTCCACATCACGGGTCATCCAATCCTCTTCAATCCGCTCATTGTCCGCGAAGATCTCGACCTGCTCCGTCGAAAAACCATTGATCACAGCGGTTCGGCCTGTCCGCTTCACGGAGATCTGTCTTTCCTTGGGCTTCTTCATCCTGGCGAATTCTTTCCTGAGTTGTTTTGCAACCTCCTTTTCCCACTGAGAGAGTTTGACTTCGGCATAATTCTTGGATCCATGATCAATCATCACCAGCCGATCCCCTTTGAAATCCATGATCATGCTCAGTCCGCCCTCCGGATGGTCCGTTCGAAATTGGTAATCCGAAAAATAAAGAACTACTCTTGATGGGATCCCATCTTTGTCCTTCATGACTTGCTCAACCACCATCCCTGCCAGGGCGTTTCCATGGACGACCGTGACGAGCAGCAGGATCAAGCACCCGAGAAATAATTGAGTTTTCCGCTTCATCGCATCTCCTCTTTTTAAAGTGATCCAGCCATTAGGTCATTAGGTTATTGGGTCACTCATTTGCAAGGTAGATTCCATTCCCTGCCTGCCGGCTCCGGTCCCGCGCTATTAATAGACCGAGGCCGGGGCAGGCAGGCGGCCAGCCATTTTAATGAACACTTTTCTAAAAGGGTGGGCGAACCGGTCAGGGTTTTAACCCCTCCCAAGAATTCGGCTCTCATTGACCGCAACCCCTCTTCGTAGGGAACGGTTTTAAACCCAGCCTACCGGCAGGCAGGCGTTCCTTACCTCTGTGATTGACTTTATACCCCCTTTCTCCTAATATAAAATTCGAAAATTATCAATAAATCACTCTCTGAATCAGAGGACATCCATCATCTCCGGAGGAAAACATGGTAGACAAACAGTACGTCGTCGATGACATTACAATACAGGACTCTTGGAGGCTATTTCGCATCATGGCTGAGTTTGTGGAAGGTTTCGAGGCCCTCTCCCAACAGCATCCATCGGTGAGCATCTTCGGGTCTACCCGAGTCAGAGCGGGTGACGAGGTTTACATGAGGGCAGAACAGATCGGCCGTCTTCTTGCCGAGAATGGGTTTGGAGTCATCACGGGAGGAGGCCCGGGAGTGATGGAGGCTGCCAACAAAGGCGCTGCCTCTGCCGGCGGGAGATCGATCGGCCTCAACATCGAGCTCCCCTTAGAACAGAAGCCCAATCCTTACTCAAACATTACCCTTCGGTTTCGTTATTTCTTCGTAAGGAAAGTGATGTTCGTTAAATATGCCCTTGCCTACATCATCCTTCCGGGCGGATTTGGCACAATTGACGAGTTGTTTGAATCTATCACCCTTATTCAGACACATAAGATCAAACCTTTCCCGGTGTTCATGGTCGGCTCGAGCTATTGGAAAGGACTCTTGGATTGGATGAAAGATGTCGCCTTAAAGGAGGGAAAAATCTCACCACCGGATTTGGAAATCATCCAGGTGGTGGATGACCCCGCAGAGATCATCAAGATCATCAAAAAAACGGTCATCCTCTAACCCCAAACAGTTCGGAGTTCAGAGTTTTGAGTTCGGAGGTTCTATCAACCGATCTCCGAACTCCGAGCTCATTACTCCAAACTTATTTTATAGTTTCATTCTCTCTTTGACCAGTTCCAGAATATCCATTACCCGGATTCCCTCATCCAAATTCAATACCTTGACTGCCGAGTCGAGCGAGATCATACAGAGGGGACAGACCGTAGCAATAATCTCGGCCCCTGTTGCCGCCGCCTCCTCAATCCGCGTCTCATTGATCCGCCTTCCCACCTTTTCCTCCATCCACATGTGGCATCCTCCTCCCCCGCAGCAGAAAGCCTTCTCCCGGCTCCTCTTCATCTCAGCAAGGAGAAGATCGTCCATTGCCCCCAGGATCCTTCGGGGAGGATCGTAGCCATCGTTATAGCGGCCGAGGTAGCAGGAATCATGGTAGGTTATTTTTCTTTTCCCGTCCCCGGGCGTCAGTGCGATCTTACCGCTTTGCATCAACTGCTCCAACAGGGTGGTATAGTGGATCACTTCAACCTTTGCACCGAATTGCGGGTATTCATTCTTCAGGGTATTGAAACAATGTGGGCAGGTCGTCAGAATCCTCTGGAATTTCAATTGTTGAAATCGATTCATGTTCTTTTCCACATTGACTTGAAAGAGATGCTCGCCTCCCATCCTCCTCAAATCAATCCCACAACACCACTCCGTATTCCCCAGGACTCCGAAATTTATTCCGACCCGATTCAGAATGTGAATCAAACAGGTTGCCACGTCGATGTTCCGGTCGTCATAAGAACCATAACATCCGACCCAGAATAGAAGATCGACCTCCTCTCCCGGAGACATCTCTTTTACTCCCAACTCTTTTGTCCACCACATCCTCTTGGCTGGATCAAATCCCCACGGGTTCCCTTTCCGTTCGATATTTCGAAAGGCGAAATACGTTTCTCTCGGAACCTTTCCATGGTGAAGCGCCAGATTTCTCCGGAACTCAATTAGCTTGATCATCGGTTCGATAAAGATCGGACAGTGTTCCAAACAGTTGCGACAGGTGGTGCATTCCCAGATGACCTCCTCGGTGATGACATCACCGACGAGCTGAAGTCTGTCTCTCTCTTTCAACGGCCTTTCCATGTGGCGTTTCAGGTCCTGGATCACCTTTTTGGGGTTGAGATGTTTTTGGGTGAGATGGGCCGGGCAGGCTTCCTGGCAACGGCCGCATCGCGTACAAGCATCGACTTCCAGGAGATGTCTCCATGAAAACTCCTCCATTCTTCCGGCCCCGTATATCTCCGAGTTCTCGATGTCAATGGAAGCCAAGGCTCCCTTGGCCTCTAAATTTCTAAAGAAGATGCTGAGAGGAGAGGAAAGGATGTGGAGGAGTCTTGAGAAAGGAAGGTAAGAGAGGATGGCCAGAGAGAGGAAGAGATGGGACCACCAGAGAGCGGAGAAACAAATCTTCACGCCACCCTCTTCTCTGAAAAAGGTTGTGAGCATCCCTCCGATCAGCGAAGCCGCGGGTGACCACTGAGACCAGGACGATTGATAAAGTTGATTTCGAATTCCTGTCAATGAAAATCCGGTCAGGAAGAGAAAAAAGAGAAGGGCGAGCGCGAAGGCATCGGTCCCTTGATCATCTAATTCCCTCGGCTTGAGAAGATATCTCCGGCCTGCCAGACATATCGTCCCAATCCATCCTATGACTCCTGAGAAGTCTAACGTTAACCGAAAATAGGGGTAGGTTCTAAAATCGAAAAATCTCAGCCCCGTTAAAGGGAAAACCACATATTCCTGAATGAGGAGGATGAGAATTGAAAGGGTCAAAATAAAAAAGGACCAGAAAAGGAGAAGGTGGCTCACGCCCGGGAAAAGGCTTCTCAAGACTCTTCGATGTCCGAAGACATAGATGAATACACCCTTCCATCTCTCTTTCCACCGGCTCCACGTCGCTTCCTCTTTTCCAATGCGCCAGAGCCGGTATCGGAGATAAAAACTAAAAACGATGACAAAGAAAGTTAATCCGCCGAGAAAGTAGAAGAACATTGCCTTCCATGTGATGGGATAACGATATCCTTCTTCCTGAAATCGCATTCCTGCTGGATTCAACGAACCTGTTTTGGGATCCGTGTGGCACAGGGTGCAGTCGGAGCCGCTCAGACGAAGAGCGTAAAATTCCGTGGCTTCAAGATTTGAGAAAGGAAGAAAAAGAAGGAGGGAAAAAATGAAAATGGCGGAAAATGAAGCGAGTCCTTTCAAGTGATCCATCTTTTCTTTCTACTCCAACTCTAAAGATTAAGTCAATCCTTCGACTTCCTTGTCCTCCCACACTTTTTTCCTTTGCCCGTGACCGAAGTAGATCCCTTCCGAGGCTTCATCAGCTCGCGTTGATGGCAAACGGGGTTGAAACTTCCTAAGGTATTGAAATCGGTAGCTGCACGCCTCAGCCTGCGTGGAATCGCAGTTTTGAGTCTGTGACTACCGCTTTTAAGATCTAATTCATGCGATGGGAGAGATAGCGGGAATTGTTGTGAACTGCCACGGGAAGATGGGGGGTGCGGAAGTGATGGACACCGTCCACCACATAATAGGTGAGGAGCGTGGTCAATTCAATCAATTTTCTTTCTCCATCCTCGGGGAAATATCCCAACGATTCATTCCGGCAGATGGCTTCCCATTGACGAAGCCTTTTGCGGACCGAGTGCTTATTGGAGCCCGAGATCCAAAGGCTGACCTGCTCCGTCAAAAGCCTGGCATGCTTACGTATCAACTTCCATGCAGGCAGGAGATTTCTCCATCCATTATCCGGTTTGATGAAGAGCTCGTTCATATCGGTGAGATATTCTTGCAGTTCGTGATCCAGGATCTCTCCGTCTAATCCCCACCATTCCGACACGGTCTCTTCAATCGTTGTATAGACCCCGTCTCTCTTCTCTTCCACATTCAGAGGTTCTCTTCCGGCCATCTCCTCCATGAGACGATCCACATAGGATAACTTCTCTAAGGCATTGGGCCAGTTTCGATACTTCACCCCCCAATGGGACCGGGGGGCAAGCCAGATGGCAAAGGTCTCTGCCCAATCCTCATCGGGATGTTTCTGAGCATAGTGAGGATCACCTAAATAATGGAGGTGTCTGACGTAACTCTTCGACCAAGGATTCACCCGGTAGAGGTATCCATTTCCATCGCGGTACTTCTTGTGAAAATCCCCAAAGGTCTTTTTCCAATCCTTTCGTTGCCAAAGCTTATAGGCATAATTTACCGCGTGGCCCGTTTCGTGGCGCAGGATCTTGATCATCTCTTCATTCGTCGGCGTATCTCCTTCGAGGTCCTTCATTTCCGGAGTGGCTAAATAGAACGGGATGCTGACCGAAATCTTCTTGTTCACGCATCCCCACTCATTCCCAAAATAGAAATCGGGCCATAGGAGAATTCGACGCATCCTCAACTCTTTTTTCAATCTTTTGAAAGAAGAGAATAGACTCTCATTTACGTCCAGTTCCAGGTCACTAATTCTAGTTGTCAGAAATTTCTGATAACTGATCTCATCCATGTACATCAGCCCCCGACAAAATTAATCCTAATGTTGCAACTGTTTTGACTTGAATATAAATAGGAGGGAATATTTCAAGCAAGAATTATCTTGCAGAATTCCATAACTCATTCCAACATTAGGTTCAAAATAAATATAATACCCCCTTCATCGGAGGTCAAAACAATTTTTTTCACAAATAAAAGCGCAATAAATCCAATATATTAGGTTAGATCGGCTTTGATCTCCCCTCCGAACTAAATGACAAAATGACTTAACTCTCCGATTCTACATGAGAAAGCAACTTTTGGTTCGATTCTTCTAAATCGATCTGTTAAAAGAAACTTTTTATGGTAAAATCTAATCTGAAGGAAAAGGGCAAAGGCTTATGGATGTTTATATCTCGGGTGTGGGCATGACAAAGTTTGGAAGGTCGAAAGACCCTCTTCAGCAGATGATGGCCGAGGCGGCATCCTCGGCCTTAAAAAATGCTCAATTAGATCGAGTTGATGCAATCTATATGGGGGTGATGAGCGTCGAGGAATTTGTCGGGGATTCAAATTTTGCGACCCTTTTGGCTGACACGCTCGGGCTCACCGGTGTTCCCTCAACACGAATAGAGACCGCCTCTTCCACGGGGGCGGGCGCTTTTGAGGCGGCATTCTATGCCGTGGCATCGGGCCATATGAGACATGTTCTCGCCCTCGCCGGTGAAAAGATGACCCACCTTCCCACGGCCAAGACGACCCGGATTCTCTCTGAGGTCATTGATCGCTCTGAAAGAAGATACGGCGCGACCATGCCGGCTCTGGCCGCAATGATTGCACAAAAATACGCTCAGGAGTTCAATCTTTCATCGATGAAGCTCGAGGACATTCTTGCCCAGGTGGCGATCAAGAATCACTCGAACGGTTACTTCAATCCCTTTGCTCAATTTAGAAAGACCATTACCAAGGATGATTATCTGAAGAGTCAGACCGTCTCTTATCCCCTCCGGCTTTATGATTGTGCACCCATCACGGATGGGGCTTCGGCCATCGTCCTCACCTCTGAACCCGCCCCGATCAAAGTCTCTGGTATCGGCCATGCCACGGATACGGCCGCGGTGAGACATCGAGCTTCTTTCACTTCCTTTAACTCCACAAAGGAAGCGGCCCAGAAGGCCTACATCATGGCTCAGCTCAATCCTTCCGATATCCAGTTTGCAGAAGTCCATGATGCCTTTACTCCTTTTGAGATCATCGGAACAGAAGATCTGGGCTTTTTCCTACCCGGGGAAGGTTGGAAGGCTTTGGAAGAAAATGTGACACAGCTTCGCGGAAGGCTTCCGATCAATCCATCCGGCGGCTTAAAGGCAAGAGGACATCCTGTGGGTGCTTCAGGCCTTGCTCAACTGGTGGAGATCGTCTACCAACTCGGGGGAGAGGCGGGACCAGAAAGGCAGCTGGCAAGGGCAGAGGTTGGATTGGCACAAAGCATCGGAGGGCTGGGGAATAATAATTTAGTCACCATTCTGGAACGGGCCGATCGAAAGCGGATCCTGAAGGAAGGCTGGACACCCGATTATCATCCAGAAATCAAAGTTTTGAAGAAACGTCCCGCATCTGAGCCTTCCGAGGGTACCGGCACGCTGGAAACATTCACCACTCTTTACTCTACTCCAGAAGGGTTCCTCTCACCCCTTACGCTTGCCTACGTCAGAACCGATGGGGGCGAAGTGGTCATGGCTTGTAATCCCGACTATCGCTCCCCCAGGGAATTGAAGATGGGAAAAAAGGTCTATTTCAAAACGCGAGAAGGGCTTTACGTCTTCGAAAAACTCAGCCTCTGGAGCCGCTTAAAACGCCGGTTCAAAAAACAGCCCTAAAAGTGATTTCTAATCGGCCGGATGTTTAATGATGGTCTGCTCCCAATTCCTGGCCGCGTCTCGCTAATGTAATCACCGCAATCTGCTTATCCTCGCTTGGAACATTCTCATTCATTATAAAGATTGCGAGGTGTCCCAATGATCGGGAGATCTCCCGATCATTTTTTTTCGGGCGATACGCTTATTTTTTGGTCATCCAATCATCTAACCACTGATAGATTTCTTTCAGGCCTTCTCCACCCATTGGGATACGATAAATACTGTCACGTCCTTCGTCCTCTAGGTCTCATCTCCGTGACGATTAGATGTATGTTTTTTTAATTTTATACGAGAAATAGTATAACTTTTTTATTAGTATAAAAAAGACCCTATATTTCGGCATGTTGTACTAGATTAGGCGGTTTGGAACATGATAGTTCTGTATATTTTTATCATTCTTTTTCAAATCTGAAAGCGAATAGTAAACCACTGTTCTTTAATAAATACTAGTGAACTCCAGTACTTAAATAATCACCATTTTTTTGGTATGTCAAATGCAGTTGGTAATGTTGAAAACCAAACAAAGGAGGAATTAAAAATGGAAAAGACAAAGGGACTAAGGGTTGCGTTGATGGTTGGACTGATTTCTTTCATGGCATCTCCGGTATTTGCTAGATCGATCTCCCTAAAGGGTGCTGGACCGACTCTCTGGATCTTCATCATTATCGGAGCCGTGATTGTCCTTCTGCAGTTGATTCCCGCCGCCATTCTTTTCTTCAGCTTTGTCGGTAGCGCAACAACCATCGCCTTCAAGAAAGGCAAGAGGGCTGAAGAGGAGGTAGTCATTCCAGGTGCTGAGCCAGTGGTCGTAAAGAAGTGATGCCATGGGGAGAGGAGGTGAAGGAAATGAAGAATCTCAGTACATCGACATATTTTGGTTTGTTCATCCTGAGCTGTATGCTTGCGGCTATGGTTTCCATCGCGGTCATGCAAGTGGTCAGAACGGTGGAAGATGTGGGACCAATGATTTACGTTGTTGGAGGAGCAGTGGCCCTTGTTGGAATCCTGATCCCCTTAATGATGGTCATCATGATTAAGCATTTGCAGAAGGAAAGGCAGTAGGGAATGGAACCGAAAAAGATTTTTGTCACTTAGGGCGTTAAGGATAGAGGAGGAGCTACCATGAAACCGAAAACAATACTCATTGTCTATAAGGATGATCTTTGGGCCAGATCGCTCTGCACGCATTTTAATGGTATAGGATACAGAGTGGAGATGGTCAGAGTGTTGAGCGAAGTGATCCGGAGAGTAGTGAATGGACACATCCACGTTGTACTTCTTGATGATGAGGTCGAAGGAGTGAGGGCCTGGGAATTGGTTTCTTTGTTAAAGACGATTAACAGAAGGATTCAAGTAGTTGTGATCTCCTCTGAGGAGTCGTTGGGGGCAGTGAGGCAACTTCGCGGGTCAGGGATATTTTATCAAGCGATGAAGCCTGTAGATTTTAATGAGTTGAGGTCAGCGGTGGAAAGTGCTTTTGAAAAGATAGAAAGAGAAGGCTTTAGAGAAGGACTACTTTCTTTTTTCGTTCCAAGCAGGGTCCTAACGCTCTGTAGCAGTTGACGACTTGTTGGGATCTAATCTCGTTGGCTCTTTTTCAGATTGGACAATTTGAGATTAAAAAACTCTAAGGAGAGGGAAATGGACGTGTTATGGATCATAAATACCAATACCCTTTTGTTGGTAATTCTGATCATTATGATTTCCTATCTCACAATGCAACTCAATGCAGTCATCCGGTTTTTGAGAAGGGAATAGCGAATTACAGAAACCCAAAAAAATGTTTAAATCATTTTCGAGGCCCTTTCCTGGCTTTTGCAATTAATGATTACGGTGAAAAATGTACATTATGATCGAATCGCTTGATGGACGATTTCAGCGATGTCTTGGACTTTAATTTTTTCTTCGACTCCCTCTTCCTTAACTGCATCGTCTAACATCTTATAACAAATAGGACAGACAACAGCTAAGATCTCGGCACCTGTTTCCAATGCCTCCCTTATCCGAATTCTGCTCGAACTATCTTTTCCCAAACCTGATACGTCAGTCATGAAATTTCCGCCCCCGCCTCCGCAGCAAAGGCTATTCTTTCTGTTCCGCTTCATTTCCGAAAACACAAGTCCAGGGATCGCTTTCAGGATCTCTCTCGGGGGATTGTATATATCGTTATGCCTTCCTAAGTAACATGGGTCCTGATAAGTGACCTTGGCATTATATCCTGATAGGGGGATCTTTTTATCTTTGACGAGCATGGCCAAAACTTGAGTATAGTGCCAGGCCTTAAACTTCCCTCCTAGCTTCGGATATTCCTTTGTAAAGACATTAAAGGCATGAGGATCCAAGGTGATAATGTTCTTGACTCCAATCTCTTTGAACAGTCTAATATTCTCCTCGGCCAACTTTGCAAAAAGCCCTGTTTCGCCGAGGGCTTTGACATCGTTCCCATCGCACTTCTCCTTGCTGCCTAATATACCTATCGATAAACCGCCCTTAGAGAGTAAGCTACCCACAGAAAGAGCCATCTTTTTCCCAGGTTCATCGTAGGAACCAGCATCCCCCACATAAAAGAGAAACTCCTGATCGGAAAAGGTCTGGATATCTGTTCCCTCAGCCCATCTCCCCCTCTTATTTTGCGGCTCTTTATAAGGATTCCCGTTCGCAACGATGCCCTGAAGATAATCTTTGACGGCTGGAGGAATTAATCCTTTTTCTACCAATTCTGCCTTGGCAGCTTCAAATATATTAAGCAAGTCATCTTTAAATGTGAAAACGCAATGCTCCTTACAATTTCCACAGGTATTGCATAAATAGAGAATCTCAGCATAATGTTTGCTGGTCTCTATCCCGTGGTTAAGCCAAGCATTGATCAGCCACATCCTTCCGCCGGCAGCATAAGTATCGAGCCCGAATTTCAAGTACGGCGGACAATTGATGTCGTGGTAGTCCTCTGTGAATTTACAATAACCGCACCGAAAGCATCGATGAACAATTTCTTGATGTTCCATCTAATTCACCTTCCAGTTTCCAGGATTCATGATCCCGTTCGGATCCAAATTTTCTTTGATCATTTTCATGAGCTTCAAGGTATTGGGGTCCATTCTCTCCATGGCCATTTTCTGCTCTTCCACAGTAGGCTTCCAAGGAATTCCCCCTTGGTCAAAGGCAAACGTAATCCCTTCATGCAGTGCTTTCCTAACCCTCTCCATCATATCTGGATCTGCCCGATTGAATGTGAAGGCAATACCGAACATCATCGCATGGCTTCTGCCAATGACCCTGGCCATCCCCGAGTAAGCAACTTTAAACTTAGTGCCCAATTCCACTAATTTTCTGGCAAGCACCGGATATTTTTCAATCAAGGCGATTGGCCCAGAATATTCAAACCCGCCTCCTTTCTTTACATCTGCAAAGGTCGTGATGCTCCTTTGGGGCATATCCAAAAAGGTAGGTTTCATTGCTGGTAAGATCCACATGAATCCCCCATCTTTGCTGTCTCTAAACTCCTTAAGAGAATCCCATACCATCTTTCTCTTAAACTCAAGCTCTTCATCCGTATCTCCAGTAATATAGAGAGTGACATGATGATTCCCTTGGAAGATGATAGGCTTTGCCTGGAACCAGGCAGTCATGTCTTCCAGCATCTCGGTGTGGGTGAGTCTAAAGAGAATCTCGGGGATCAGGTCTTCTCTATCTGTCACAAATATCTCCACATCTCTCATCTTTTTTCTGGGGTAGAGCTTAATGCCCACCTTAGTAATGATGCCGGTTGTCCCAAGCCATCCCAAAAACAGTCCTGACAAATCGGGCAGCGTGGGGCCTTTTGAAAACCAGGATGGCGACATGGAACATGAGCCAATCTTAGCGATCTCTCCGGTGGGTAAGACGACCTCTAATCCGCTTACCATGTCTGAATTGAAACCATACTGTTGGGTCAGGCGACCTTGACCGTGGATCGCCACGTTTGCAGCGATGGTTACCGTGGGCGGTGCATCAGGGATACTGTGTCTGAGATTGGGATAATTTCTATCCAAATAGGCCTTCAATGCGCCCTGGGAGGTACCGCCCTCAACAACAGCGTATCTTGCTTTTTCATTCACCTCCAATATTTTTCTCATTCTTTTCATATCGATAACAATCCCGCCTTTTAAGGGAATGATCAGACCAGTTAACGCCATGCCTGCTCCCATCGGAACAATCGGTATTTTCTCCTTGTTAGCCAGCATGACGATCTCTTGAATCTCCTCCGGGGTTTCCGGGGCCACGACATAGTCCGGCTCGTGAGCTGGCATTAAACCAGGATCTCGTGCATAAAAATAAAGCTCTTCTTTCCGATTTGAAACATGCTCCTCCCCCACTATTTCAACGAGGGACTTATAGATATCGGTCATTTTATCTACCCCCATTACTTATTTTTCACCGATGGCCATTTTACACAGGTCGATGATATGGATGGGCTTTATTCCCCTTTTGGTAACTTTCTCGGATAAGGCCATCTCGCAATAAGGACAGTTGAATACGCAATACTCGGCTTCAGAGAGTACCATATCATCTATGTTTTTCTTCTGAACCTCATTAGCGACCTCGTATCCAGCTACCATTCTCAGGACTTCTCCACAGCAGAGAGCGTTCTCTCCCTGGTATTCCCTTTTAACCATCTCAACTCCGATCAGATCAAATATCTTTTCCGCGAAATGATGTTTATCCGATGAGAGTCGTGACGAACAGGGTCGCTGATAGGCCGCTCTAATTTTGAGAGGTCTGATCTCGCCTTTTACATCCGTTAGCTTCTCGAATAAATACTCAAAATAGTGAATGGGCTCGAATGGTACCTCCATACCGTAAGCCGGTGCAAGGGATGTGAATGAGCCATAGCATTCATCATGCATGCAGATGAGTTGTTTGACCCCGAGCTGCTTAATGTTCTCAATTACCTTAGGAAGTCTCTTCTTGATAATGGATGGTTTGGCAAAATGAAGATAGACAACCTCACAGAAGAATTCAGGACCAAGAATATAAGAGGAGCGAAGATCCTCAAAAAGCTTTCCTCTTGCGAAGCGCCTCAGCTCTCCTATAAAACAGCAGGAAAGGGCTTTTTCCTTTATCTCCCCTACTTTGTATTTTCCCTGGGGTTCGCACATGTTGATCCACTGATTTGTAATGGCTCTGGACGCGGTAAGTATACCCTTTTCTTCTCTTCGCTCGGTGATCAGGTAAAATGGATGATTTCCGCGCGGGCAATATTCTTCACAGCCATAGCACGTTTTACAATCTTGTAAAACAGAAGAGTCTTCTCCTCTGACTATCTTCATCATCTCCTTGTGTCCAGTCTCCCTCTCCATTTTTATGAACTGACACTTGACGCGACAGTCGACAGTTTGACAGGTTGCACAAAGATTTTCGTCGAACCTTAATGTGTACATACAAGATGCTCCTTTTACCAGGAATGATCGTAAAAGATTTACCGGTTTCCCCACCCGGGTGACCCTCGTTTGATAGAAGACTACAACTTTCAAAAGGGAAGGTCAAATAAGATTTGCGGGAATGTATAGCACGCACAAGTTCTAACTCCAAGGAAATTCAGGAAACTGCGATTATTGATAGAAACGTTCATAAATAAGGGATAAGGCGGAGTACACCCTGCCACTATTTATGCGGGTGTTTCATGGAAAGTTCGATTGTGCCAGCTTTTTCCATGATTATCGGAATATAAACGAAAGTCGAACAGCTATCCCTAAATGTTTCGAATCCAACCTCCTTGTTGCCGATTATGACGCTTTTGATATTGCTCCGCCTCATCCGCAAACAAAGAGCAAATTCCATCGGAAGCTCCCGCCCAAAATATCGCACCCTTGCTAACGTTGTCTCTTGATCTACCATCTCGCGTTGGGGAAGATTGAAGTTATTCCTTTCATTCCAAATTCTGATTCGCGACGCACGCCGTTCGCTCACATTCTTGCCTACAGGTCTGATTGAAACGCGAAAATCGCCATGGAGAATATTGACAGGGTAACCCTTGTCTTTCTCCCAGGGCAAGCGGGTGCTCCCCATTTTCAAAAGAGTTGAACACGGAGCCAATCCGCTTAAAGCGATATCTTCACCCCGGGACAAAGCGTAGTGGTTTGTTTCCATGCCAAAGACCAACGTATGCCATTTTAGGTAAGCGGGCCCACAGGTATAGTTCGTATACTGATCTTCTTCAGGTATATGGTAGTTATCGTAGAAATCCTGCATGTGAAGTAAGTAAACTTTTTCCTTCAAATGCGACCAGGGCATATTTCCTATTCTTGGATCGCCGAAATAATAGGTCGCCAAATCCTCGAGCGTATGGATTTCATAAGGCCAACCTTCAGACTCTGCAGCTTTCTGCATTTCTCGCGCGACATACTGGTGAATCTGTTCGTCCATGGCCCACCGGGTTGTATTGGCGGGGATGATGACCTCCATGTCCCCTCGATCAAATTTGGAGCCTGCCGTCTTACCGAGGCTGTGGAAATCGATCATCATATCGGGTGGGTATGTTTTGAAAAGCCCACCCAATACGACGCGCTCTGTCTTTGTAAGGCTCGTCATTGAAGACCGAAACTCATTCGAAACAAACCCTTCCGGATTCGCTACGGGAACAACGATGACCAATTGTGTCTTTCTTATTTCCTCCGCATCGCTGCTGCACAAATAGCGAATGATCTCAGGCCCCACCACACGGGCTCCCAATTCCTGGCCGTGTCTCGCTAATGTAATCACCCCAATCTGCTTGTCATCATTCGAAACGTTCTCATTCGTTATAAAGATGGCCGGGATGTCCCAGTGATCGGGAGATTTCCCAATCACTTCTTTTCGAGCTACGCTCTTATTTTTGGCCACCCACTCATCCAACCACTGATAGACTTCTTTCAATCCTTCTTCACCCATTGGAATATGATCAAATACTGTCATTTCTATCCTCCTCTAATTCTCCTCCGATCTGCTTCTGTTGGAGTCGCACTTCCACCATCATTCTATTTCCCTTTCCACACGGGTTGCCGCTTTTCAATAAAGGCACTCACCCCCTCGAGGACATCCTCCGTGGTGGACAACCTCGTCATCACTTCACTGTTAAGGACGAATCTTTTGCGGACGGTTTAGGGTGATCACGCCAATCTTATCCTTCTTTTCGATGAGAACAGTTTCATAAGCCATTGCGGGTCCTCCTTTCTTAAGACTCTGTTGAACTCTTTCGCTCTGCACACGGGATACAAATTCTTTTGCCAGCAATTTCACGTAAGAATCCTACTGCAGCTGATTCTCCGCAGAAATCACATATTCCCGATTTCATGATCCTGGCCTTTTCAGGTGTTTCCAGGGTGATTTCTTCAATCTTGAACAAAGACTCGGCATCCATATCGAGAATTTTCTGGACCCGTCCTTGTTGGAGTTGCCTGTACCGTTCTATTTCCTTTGCCGATGCCTCATCTTTTTGGACCTTTTCGGAAAGGGAAAGAGATTCCGGATCTATCTTGAAAGCATCGGGCCGCAGACAGACACGTACCCCTTTCTTTTTCTTTCTGTCCATCAGAGAGAAAGCATGCTTCCCATAATTTCTGAAAAGAAAGTTCCCCTTTCCAAACGTGCATCCCGTCATCACTTGAATAGCATCTGCCCCACAGGCGTCTGTTTCCACGATCGCGATCAACTCTTCATCGGGTGCCTTCCGGACCTCCAACCGTTCCATAAGGGTTCGAGCCGCTTGAAATCCAATGGCTAATCCCGGACAGGAGTGGCCGTGAAATTGAATACATTTACTGAAATCTCCATCGAATGAAATGACTTTACCCTTCATCTCTTTTCTCCCTTTTCCATTAAGTGGTAGCGAATTTTTGAGTGTCCGTGTTGATCTTATAATATTTTCCTTCTATTATCTCCCTATAAAATAAAAAACTTGTTGGGGAATAATTGGAGGAAACCTTTTGATAGACGAATGGATCAAAGAGGTGAAGCAGAGGGCGAATCCTGAGGATCTCGGAATGATACTCGTTCATAATGGTATTGTCAGGGGCACTTCGAAATCGGGAAGTCCCGTACGCGCCATGAAGCTGTCGTACGATCAGAAAAAGCTCAATTCCGTTATCCCCACCTTCAGACAGAGAACAGGGGTTGTCGAGGTAAAGGTCTGGATCAATTCCGGAAATCTGAAAGTGGGCGACAATATCATGTTCGTGCTGGTAGCCGGCAGGTTCAGGACCGACATCCTCCCCGTATTTGAAGAGTTGTTGTCTCTGATTAAAAATGAGATCGTTACCGAAGAAGAGGTGTAAGCCTCAATCTCAATTCGAAGCGTTCATCCTGAGCAGCAGGCCCCCGGTGTGCCGCAAGAATTGGGTGTTCCGCAACAACCTCCCGAACTGGGCTCAGGAAATTTTCGAGAAGAGCTACTGGACGTATTGTGAGCGGACATCAGCTTGGTTAAGTCTTCGCTCCCGCAT
>Ga0335070_10000765_pt1 | contig 36554 bp, 29 predicted proteins | sample Lox_Sample_13_FD_206722 | JGI IMG/M metagenome (GOLD analysis project Ga0335070, IMG submission 206722) | Soil microbial communities from Loxahatchee National Wildlife Refuge, Florida, United States - Lox_Sample_1.3 | ecosystem: Environmental > Terrestrial > Soil > Wetlands | place: USA... | reverse complement strand
GTCTCCTTGGTGTAGCGGTCGATCGCATAGGGAATCTTCTCCGGCGCGTAGTTGGCGAAGTGGTGGTTCTGCCCGAGCATGGGCCCCAGGCTCGCCATCTGCCACATCAGCCACTCGAGGGTCTCCACCTGCCCGCGCAGGTCTTTCGGGATGAACTGCCCGTTCTTGCCCGCGAGGTAGAGCAGGATCGCGCCCGACTCGAACACGCTGATGGGCTTCCCGCCGCCGGCGGGCGCGTGGTCCACGATCGCGGGGATCTTGTTGTTCGGGGAGATCGCGAGGAAGGAGGGCTCGAACTGGGCGCCCTTGCCGATGTTCACGGGCTTGATGGTGTACTCCATCCCCGTTTCCTCGAGGAACATCGTGATCTTGTGGCCGTTGGGCGTGGTCCAGTAGTACAGGTCGATCATGAGTCACCTCCAGGTGCGGCGATTATGCCGCATCGCCGCTAGCGCCCCAGCGGGCCCACGTCGGCACGCGCGTACTGGTCGGGCCACGGCATCTCCACGCCCAGCGTGCGCGCCGCGTGGCGCGCCCAGTAGGGGTCGCGCAGCATCGCCCGCGCGAGGCACACCGCGTCGGCGCGCCCGAGCGAGACGATCTCCTCGGCCTGCACCGCCTCCGAGATGAGCCCCACGGCCGCGACGGGCATCGCGGCGCCCGCGCGGATCGCCTCGGCGAACTTCACCTGGTACCCGGGCCCGAGCTCGACCTTCGCGTCGTGCACGTTGCCGCCGCTCGAGCAGTCGATGAGGTCGACGCCGAGCTCCTTGAGCCGCCGGCACAGCGCCACCGATTGCTCCACGTCCCAGCCGCCCGGCGCCCAGTCGCTCGCCGAGATGCGGTAGAACACGGGCTTGTCCGCGGGCCATGCCTCGCGCACCGCCTGCGCCACCTCGAGGCCGAGGCGCATGCGGTTTTCGAGCGGGCCGCCGTACTCGTCGGTGCGCGCATTGGAAAGCGGCGAGGCGAAAGAATGGATGAGGTAGCCATGGGCGCCGTGGACCTCGACCACGTCGAAACCCGCATCGAGCGCGTGGCGAGCCGCGTCGCGGAACTGCGCGACGGTGCGCCGGATCTCCTCCAGGGTCATGGCGCGCGGCACCGGGTACTGCCCGAACGCGAGGTCGCTCGGCCCCAGGGTCTGCCAGGCGAGAGGGCCGGGCGCGAGCGGCTTGCCGCCGGCCCACGGCTTGGCGCACGAGGCCTTGCGCCCCGCGTGCGCGAGCTGGATGGCCGGCACCGCGCCCTGTTCCCGGATGAATTGCGCGATGGGTGCCCATGCGCGCCCGTGCGCCGCGGACCAGATGCCCGCGTCCCACGGCGTGATGCGCCCCTCGGGCGTGACCGCGCTCGCCTCGACGCATACGAGGCCCGCCCCGCCCACGGCGCGGCTGCCCAGGTGCACCTGGTGCCATGCGTTGGGCATGCCGTCGTCGCTCGAGTACTGGCACATCGGCGAGACGAAGACGCGGTTGCGGAAAGTCACCGAGCGCAGGGTGAGCGGCGAGAAGAGTCGGGAGGGCATGGCGCGGGATGCTCTTGGATAAGGGAGAATGTCGGCCGCACATCATGCCAAATTCCGTCCTCACCCTGCGCGCGGGCCGCCGGGCGCTCGCGCGAATCCGCGAGGCGGGCCTGCAGGCGTCCGACGTCGAGATCGTCCCGGGCGCCGCCGGCGGGCCCAAGGGGCTGGGCATCGCGGGGCTCGATCGCGCGGTGTTCTGCGAATGGCTGCCGTCCTCGCCCGGCGTGCGCCACCTGGTCGGATCGTCGATCGGCGCCTGGCGATTCGCCGCGGCCTGCCGCAGGGATCCCGCGCAGGCGCTGGGCGAGTTCACGCGGGCCTACACCGAGCAGCGCTATCCGCCGCGGCCATCGGCGCGCTTCGTCTCCCAGGCGGCGCGCGAGATGCTCTCGCGCCTTTTCGCCGGGCGCGAGGAGGAGATCCTCGGCCATCCGCACTACCGCCTCCACATCCTCACGGTGCGCGGCCGCTGGCCGTATGCGGGCGCCTCGCCCTGGTCCACCACGATGGGCTTCGGCATGGCGGCGCTCGCGAACGCCTTCGGGCGCCGGCACCTGGCGCGCTTCCTCGAGCGCACGGTCTTCGTCGATCCGCGCGGCGGCCTTGCGTTCATCGACGCGGACCGCCGCTTCGACGCGTTCCACAACCACGTCGTGCCGCTGGACCGCGAGAACCTGGGCGAAGCGCTCCTCGCCTCCGCATCGATTCCGCTCGTGCTCGAAGGCGTGGCGGACATCCCGCGCGCGCCCTCGGGCACCTACTGGGACGGCGGCATCATCGACTATCACCTGCACCTGCCCTATCACCGCGCGCAGGGCCTCGTGATCTACCCGCATTTCGTGGACCGCATCGTGCCGGGCTGGCTCGACAAGGGCATGCCATGGCGGCACGCGAGCGGGGAGTGGCTGGACAACGTGGTGCTCGTCGCGCCTTCGCGCGAATACCTGGCGAAGCTGCCGCACGGCAAGCTTCCGGACCGGCGCGACTTCACGCGCTTCGCCGGCGACGACGCGGGACGCATGGCCTACTGGCGCAAGGCGATCGCCGAGAGCGAGCGCCTGGCCGAGGCGTTCCACGAGTTCCTGCGCCGGCCCGACCCGGCGCGGATCGCGCCGCTCTAGCGCGAGGCGAGCGCGCAGCGGCGCAGGGCCTCGGCGCAATCCTCGATCAGCTCCTCGTTGCCAAGTTGCCGCCGCTGCGCCTGCGCCTCGCGGAAGAGCCGCGCGGCCTGCGCGGCCTGCCCCTGGTCGAAGAGGTTGCGCCCGGCATCGAAGAGGGCCGCGTGCAGCGACGCGGAGTGCATGGGCATGGAACGCGCGGCGGCGACCAGCTGGTCGAAGAGCGGCGTGGAGATCTCGAAGCGCCCCTCGCGCTGCAGCACGCGCGCGAGGCCGAGCTGCGCGGCGAAGAGACTCGCCCGGTCTTCGAGGAGCTCGGCGAGCGCCACCGCGGCCGAAGCCGTCCTGCGCGCTTCATCGAGGCGCCCCGCGATGCAGAGCAGCGGGCCCGCATCGAGCAGCATGGCGAGCAACTGCGCGGGCTGCGAGCGCGCGCTCGCGATGGCCTCGATGCGCGCATCGACCTCGCGGCCGAACGCGGTGGGGTCCACCGGGACGTCGCGCAGCCGCTCGTCGAGCCGCCAGGCGCGCGGCGCGAGGACGGGGCTCATTCGGGCTCGATCCCCGCGTCCTTCACCGTGCGCTCCCACTTGGCGCGCTCGCGCCGCAGGAGCTGCGTGACCTCGGCGGGCGAGCTGCCCACCGGGTCGATCCACTGGCGGTCCCACAACGTGCGCTTCATGGCGGGGTCGCGGATGATCTTCACCAGCTCGGCGTTCAAGCGCGCGATCGCCTCCGGGGGCGTGGCCGCAGGCGCCATCACCGCCATCCACACGGTGGCCTCGAAGCCGGGATAGCCGCTCTCGGCCACGGTGGGCACCGAGGCGATGAGCGGCGAGCGCCGCGCGGAGGTCTGCGCGAGGATGCGCAGCTTCCCCGCTTCGACGTGCGCTATGAGCGCGGTGGGATTGAGCGACAGCACCTGCACGTCGCCCGAGAGGAGCGCGGCGACCGCGGGGGCGCCGCCGTTGTAGGGAATGTGCACCGTGCGAATGCCCGCCGTGCTGTTCAGGAGCTCCATCGAAAGCTGCGATACGCTGCCCTTGCCCACCGACGAGAAGTTGAGCGCGCCGGGCGCGGCCTTCGCCCTTGCGACGAGGTCGGCGAGCGTGCCGATGCCCGAGGCGGTGTTGACCGCGATGAGGTTGGGCGACGTGCCGACGAGCGTCACCGGCGCGAAGTCCTTGAGCGGATCGTAGGGCAGGCTCCGGTAGATCGCGGGGCTCACGGCGAGCGGCCCGTTGGTTCCCACCAGCAGCGTGCAGCCGTCCGGCGCCGAACGCGCCACCGCCTCGGCCGCGATGTTGCCGCCCGCGCCAGGCCGGTTCTCGACGATGACGGCCTGGCCCAGCGCGCGAGACAGCGGGTCGGCGAGCGCGCGGGCGACCACGTCCGGCTGGCCGCCGGGGGCGAACGGGACGACGAGGTGCACGGCGCGCGCGGGCGACCACTCGGCCGCCGGGGCGCCCGTGGACGCGAGCGCAAGGAGGGCTGCAACGGCGGGAAGGAAAGGATTCATCCCGGCATTCTCGCAAGGAATCCGCGCATTCGCGCGGCCGGAGTGCGGCGCGATTCGTGGTGCAATTGCAATTCCATCGCCGCGTTGCAGCTCACCCTCGAGCAGTACGAAAAGCTCCAAGACGGACAACTCATTCGACGGCGTGGAGCCGGTCACCGATCCGGACACGCGCCGCTGGCTCCTGCTCTACGGCATCTTCCACCGCGCCGAGGGTCAGTAGTTCAGGTTGGAGGCGAGCCAGCGCTCGGCCTGCGCGAGGTCCATGCCCTTGCGGTGCGCGTAGTCGGCGGCCTGGTCGCGCTCGATCCTGCCGACCGCGAAGTAGCGCGACTGCGGATGCGAGAGGTAGAAGCCGCTCACCGAGGCGGTGGGGAGCATGGCGAAGGCGTCGGTGAGGGTCATCCCCGCCTTCTTCCCCGCGTCCAGCAGCGCGAAGAGCGGGCCCTTCTCCGTGTGGTCGGGGCAGGCCGGGTAGCCGGGCGCGGGACGGATGCCGCGGTATTTCTCCGCCACGAGCTCCTCGACCGACAGCGACTCGCCCGCGGCATAGCCCCAGGACTGCGTGCGCACGCGATGGTGCAGGTGCTCGGCGAACGCTTCGGCGAGGCGGTCGGCGATGGCCTTCAACATGATGGCCGAGTAGTCGTCGTGCTTCGCCTCGAACTCGCGCACCTTCGCTTCAACGCCCAGGCCCGCCGTCACCGCGAAGGCGCCCACGTAGTCGCGCACCCCCGAATCCTTCGGCGCCACGAAGTCCGCGAGGCACTGGTTCGGGTTTCCCGCCGGCTTCTCGTTCTGCTGGCGCAGGTTGTGCCACGTCATGAGGACGCGGGCGCGCCGCTCGTCGGCATAGATCTCGATGTCGTCGCCCGTGGAGGCCGCGGGCCACAGGCCGTAGACGCCGCTCGCGGTGAGCCAGCGCCCCTTCACCACGCGCTCGAGCATCGCGCGGCCCTCGGCGAGCAGGTTGCGCGCGGCTTGCCCCACGACGGCGTCGTCGAGGATGGCGGGATACGGCCCTGCGAGGTCCCACGCCTGGAAGAAGGGCGCCCAGTCGATGAACGGCACCAGCTTCTCGAGCGGGTAGTTGGCGAGCGCGGTCACGCCGAGCTCCCGCGGCACGGGCGGAACGTACGACGTCCAGTCGAGCGCCACCGCGTTGGCGCGCGCGGCGGCGAGCGTCACGCTGCGCTGCCCCGTCTTGGCCGCGTGCTGCGCGCGGACCTTCGCGTAATCGGCGCGCACTTCCTCCATGTACTTCGCGCGCTGCTCGGGGCTGGCGAGCGTGGTCGCCACGCCGACCGCGCGCGAGGCGTCCGGCACCCACACGGTCGGGCCCGAGTAGTTGGGCTCGATCTTCACCGCCGTGTGCGTGCGCGACGTGGTCGCGCCGCCGATCAGCAGCGGCAGCTCGAAGCCCAGGCGCTGCATCTCCTTCGCGACGTGGGCCATCTCCTCGAGCGAGGGCGTGATGAGCCCGGACAGGCCCACCATGTCGGCTTTCTCGCGGCGCGCGGTCTCGAGGATCGTGTCGCACGGGACCATCACGCCCAGGTCCACGACCTCGTAGTTGTTGCACTGGAGGACCACGCCGACGATGTTCTTGCCGATGTCGTGCACGTCGCCCTTCACGGTGGCCATCACGACCTTGGCCTTGGGCTTCGCGTCCGCGGTGCCCAGGCGCGCCTTCTCCTCCTCGATGTAGGGCACCAGGTGGGCGACCGCCTGCTTCATCACGCGCGCCGACTTCACCACCTGCGGAAGGAACATCTTTCCCGATCCGAACAGGTCGCCCACCACGTTCATGCCGTCCATGAGCGGGCCCTCGATCACCTGGATGGGCCGCTCGAACTGCTTGCGCGCTTCCTCGGTGTCCTCGACGATGTGGTCGGTGATGCCCTTCACCAGCGCGTGCACGAGCCGCTCGCGTGCCGTTCCCCTGCGCCACGCCTGGTCCTGCGCTTCCTCCTTCGCCCGCCCCTTGAAGGTCTCGGCGAACTCGACCAGGCGCTCGGTGGCATCGGGGCGGCGGTTGAAGATCACGTCCTCCACGCGCTCGAGGAGCTCGGGCGGGATCTCGGCATAGACGCCGAGCTGCCCGGCGTTCACGATGCCCATGGTCATCCCCGCCTTGGCGGCGTGGTAGAGGAATGCGGTGTGCATCGCCTCCCGCACCGGCTCGTTCCCGCGGAAGGAGAAGGAGAAGTTCGAGACGCCGCCGGAGGTGCGGGCGTGCGGCAGGTGCCGGTGGATCCACGCCACCGCCTCGAGGTAGTCGAGGCCGTAGCGGTTGTGCTCCTCGATGCCGGTGGCCACCGCGAAGATGTTCGGGTCGAAGATGATGTCCTCGGGCGGGAAGCCCACCTCGCGCGTGAGGATGCGGTAGCAGCGCTCGGCGATCGAGGTCTTGCGCTCGAGGGAATCGGCCTGGCCCTTCTCGTCGAAGGCCATGACCACCACCGCGGCGCCGTAGCGGCGCGCAAGCCGCGCGTGCCGCACGAACTCCTGCTCGCCTTCCTTGAGCGAGATGGAGTTCACGATCGACTTGCCCTGCACGCACTTGAGGCCCGCTTCGATCACGGACCACTTGGAGCTGTCGATCATCACCGGGACGCGCGCGATGTCGGGCTCGGCGGCGACGAGCTGCAGGAAGCGCGTCATGGCGGCGGCCGAATCCAGCATCGCCTCGTCCATGTTCACGTCGATCACCTGCGCGCCGGCCTCGACCTGCTGCCGGGCGACCGACAGCGCCTGCGCGTAGTCGCCCGAGAGGATGAGGCGCGCGAACGCCTTGGAGCCGGTGACGTTGGTGCGTTCGCCCACGTTCACGAAGAGCGAGCCGTCGCCCACGTTGAGGGGCTCGAGCCCCGCGAGGCGCAGCTCGGGGGTGAGCTTGGGCACCGTGCGCGGCTTGAAGGGCGTCACGTGCTCGACGATCTCGCGGATGTGGTCGGGCGTGGTGCCGCAGCAGCCGCCGGTGATGTTGAGCCAGCCGTTCGCCGCCCACTCGCGGATGAAGCCCGCCGTCTCGCACGGCTGCTCGTCGTATTCGGCCATCGCGTTGGGCAGCCCCGCGTTCGGATGCGCGGAGACGTACACGTCGGCGATGCGCGCGAGCTCCTCCACGTGCGGGCGCAGCTGCCGCGCGCCCAGCGCGCAATTGAGGCCCACCGAGAGCGGCCTCGCGTGCCGCACCGAGTTCCAGAACGCCTCGACCGTCTGTCCCGAGAGCGTGCGGCCCGAGGCGTCGGTGATCGTGCCGGAGATCATGACCGGCAGCTTCACGCCCAGCGACTCGAACAGCTCGTCGATCGCGAAGATCGCCGCCTTCGCGTTCAGCGTGTCGAAGATCGTCTCGACCATGATCAGGTCCACGCCGCCCTCGACGAGCGCCGCGGCGGCCTCGCGGTAGGCATCGCGCACCTGGTCGAACGTGACGGCGCGAAAGCCCGGGTCGTTCACGTCGGGCGAAAGCGAGAGCGTGCGGTTCATCGGGCCGAGCACGCCCGCCACGAAGCGCGGCTTGCCGGGCGTGCGCGCCGTGAAGGAGTCGGCCACCTCGCGTGCGATGCGCGCCGAGGCGAGGTTCATCTCGGCCACGATCCCTTCGAGCCCGTAATCGGCCTGCGAGATCGCGGTCGAGTTGAAGGTGTTGGTCTCGAGGATGTCCGCGCCGGCTTCCAGGTACTGCGTATGGATCTCGCGGATCACCTGCGCTCGCGTGATCGACAGCAGGTCGTTGTTGCCGCGCAGGTCGCGCGGATGCGCGCGGAAGCGCTCGCCGCGGAACTCGGCCTCCGAGAGCTTGTAGCGCTGCACCATGGTGCCCATGGCGCCGTCGAGCACCAGGATGCGCTGCTCGAGCGCGCGCTGGAGCGCTTCGAGGCGGGCGGGGCGGGTGGCGATCGGCTGGTCCATGGTCGAAAAATGAAAAACCCGTCGGCTCAGTGCGACGGGTCTTCGGCCTGTCGCTTTAGCAGCATTTATTAAGCGCCCGCAAGCTGAGGATCAAATCGGCGCTGAACCCCATTCTATGCGCCCCGGGCGCTTTCGGCAAACCCGCGCAGGTGATAGAGGCCCAGGGTCCCGTAGCCCTTGGCGAGCGGCATGCGCCCCACGTAGCTCATCGCGAAGCCGAGGCCCGTGGCGGCGGCGACCGCGGCGAAGGCGCTGCTCGCGTACACCTGCCCGGGCGGCGTCACCGGCTCGATGCGCGCGGTGCGGCTCGTGTGCGGTCCCGTGTACAGCGGGCCCCCGGTGATGGGATCGCGGGCGCAATGCACCGGCCCGCAGTGCAGCGCGATGCGCAGGTTGAACGCCGGCGGCAGCGACCAGGCGGCGCGATCGAACGCATTGGCGAGCGCGGAGAGCTCGAGGGCGAAATGCCCGGCGTCGGCCGCGTCGCGGAAGACCATGTAGAGCCCGTCGCCCGCCACCTCCACGTGCTCGAAGCGATGCGTGCTCCTGCGCGAGAGCTCGCCCACGGCGCCGAGGAAGCCCTCGATGTAGCCGGGGATCTGGTCCTCGGCGAGCTTGCTGTAGCCCACCGCGTCGGCGAAGAGCATCGCGCGCAGCTCGTGGCGGATCCGCGGCGGCTCGGGCCCGGGCGCCGCGGGCGGCTGCGGCTGCTGCGGGCTATCGGAGCGCAGCGACTCGATCGGGATCCGGTCCACGTGAAGGCCCGCCTGCCGCCATTGCCCGAGCGTCCACGCGGTGCCGCCACGGCGCGGGTCGGCCTCGAGGTCGCACACGGCGAGCGCTTCGAGCGACGTGTCGAGCTGCTGCGCGCGCAGGCGCGCGCCGCCCGTGAGCACCAGGTTCGCGTATTCGAACGTCGCCGCGCTGCCGCTCGCGTAGTGGTCGCTCGTCACCGTCACGCTGGAGGCTGCCGCCAGCGCGCGCTCGAATCGCTCGCCCCAGCTCGCGCCGGCGAAATCGACGCTCACGCGGCGGAAATCGGCGGCCGGGAAGGGCAGCACCACGTGGGTCTCGGCCCCCAGCTCGCGCGCGATCTCGAGGCAAAGGAGGTCCGCTCCGCACGCCGCCGAGGCATAGACAGCCGCGGGCGCGAGCGCGGCGAGGCGCGTTTGCAGCTCGCGCCGCACGGCCGCTTCGAGCGAGGCGGGAAATCGCGGCACCGCGCGCCGCGCGTCGTCGATCATGTGGCCCGCGAAGACCACGATGGGCGGAATGACGAGCGCCGCCGAGACGCTCGCGGGCGCGCCGGGAAGGTGGCGCAGCAGGATGCGCGCCTGGCGCCGCGTGCTCCCCACGTCGCCGTAGCGGTGGCGTGCCGCGCGGGCCGCGCGCGAATAGTGCTCCGCCGCCGCATCGTATTCGCCGAGCACGAGCGCGGCTTCGCCCAGCGTCGCCTCGCGCCAGTAGTCGGGCGTGGCGCTCGCCACGCCCGAGCAGATCTCGCGCACGCGGGCCGCGGTCGCACGCGCCCCGGCGAGGTCGCCGCGCAGCAGCGCGAGCGTGGCCGCGTTGATTCCGGCGTAGGACGCGCCGTCGAGGTCGCCCGCGACCTGCGCATTCTCGTAGGCGCGGTGGTAGAGCGACCAGGCGGCGTCCAGGTGCGCGCTTCGCTCGCCGGGCTCGCGCGCTTCCAGCGCGAGGTCCTTGTGCGTGCGGGCGAGCATGCCCAGCGTCTCGGCGTCGCTCACGCCTTCGCGCGCGAGCTCCTGCAGGAGCGCGTTGGCGCGGCCGGTGTCGCCGCTGCGCGCGAGCGCGAGCGCCTGGAGCTGGCGCAGCCGCAGGTGTCCCGGCCATTGGGCGAGGCCGGCCTGCGCCTCGTTGTAGGCCGCGAGCGGCTCGCCGCGCTCGAGGTGGCGGCGGCAAGCGGCGACCCGTTCCTCGGCCGGGGGCGTCGCATCGTCCATGGCGCCGATGATAGGCCACGTACGCTATGCTATGTCCGCCAGCGCCCGGCAGCCCGAGAAGAAGACGATGAGCAACGTGGTACCGCTGCACGCGCCGCTTCCCGGCCTCGACGACGACGCCTGGGACGACCTCCTCAACTTCATCGAGGAGAAGCGCGTCATCCCGATCGTGGGGCCGGAGCTGCTCAAGGTGGAGACGCCCGCGGGCCCGCGCCTGCTCTACGACTGGATGGCCGAGAAGCTCGCCGGCAAGCTCGGCGTGGACGTGACCGCGCTCCCCGAGGGCTACACGCTGAACGACGTGGTGTGCTGGTTCCTTTCGGCGCGCGGCCGCCGCGAGGACACCTACACGCGCATGCGCAGCATCCTGCGCGAGGTGGACTTCGCCCCGCCCGCGGCGCTGCGCAAGCTCGCGCAGATCACCGACTTCGACCTCTTCGTCACCACCACCTTCGATTCCTACCTCGAGCAGGCGATCAACGCCGAGCGTTTCGCCGGCGCCGCCACCACGGAGGCGATCGCCTACGCGCCCAACCGCGTGGCCGACCTGCCGCGCGAGCGCGAGCACCTGGAGCGCCCGGTGGTCTACCACCTGCTGGGCCGCTGCTCGGCCTCGCCCACCTACGTGGTTTCCGACGAGGACATGCTGGAATTCGTGTGCGCGCTGCAAAGCGAGCACCTCACGCCGGAGAAGCTCTTCCACGAGCTCGAGCACAGCCATTTGCTGATCATCGGCAGCAACTTCTCCAACTGGCTCGCGCGGCTTTTCCTGCGCATGGCCAAGCGCCGGCGCCTCTCGGACCCGCGCGACGTGGGCGAGGTGCTCGCCGACGACCACACCGACCACGACGAGCGCCTCATGCTCTTCCTGCAGCAGGTGAGCGTGCGCACGCGCGTGTACAGCGGCGCGGAGCAGTTCGTGGACGAGCTGCACTCGCGCTGGCTCGCGCGCCGCCGGCCCGCGTCGCGGCCGGCTTCCGCCGCCGGGCCGCAGCGCGTCCTGCCGCCCGAGCGCGAGATGCCCGAGAACGCGGTGTTCATCAGCTATGCGCGCGAAGACCTCGCCGCGGTGCAGCGGCTGAAGGCGGGCCTCGACGCCGCGGGCGTGCGCACGTGGTTCGACATGGACCGCCTCGAGAGCGGCGACGACTACGACCGCACGATCCAGCGCAACATCTCGCGCTGCTCCTACTTCATCCCGATCGTCTCCGCGAGCACGGAACGGCGCGTCGAGGCGTACTTCCGGCGCGAGTGGAGCTACGCGCTCGACCGCATGCGCAACATGACCGAGGGCGCGATCTTCGTGCTGCCGGTGTGCATCGACGACATCGACATCGAGGCGGCGAAGGTGCCGGAGCGGTTCCGCGCCCTGCACTTCACGCGGCTGGAAGGCGGCGAGCCCACGCCCGCGTTCGTGCAGCGGCTGCGCGAGCTCCTCGCCGCGAGGCGCCCGGCGTGAGCGCCGTCGAGCAGGAGGCCGCGCGCCCGGCGCCGGATACCTCGGCCCCGCTGAACCTGGTGGACGACGAGCACCCCTGGCTCGGCCTCGATTCGTTCAGCGAGGAGACGCGCCAGTTCTTCCACGGCCGCGAGGAGGAGATCGCCGAGCTCGCGCGGCGCGTGCAGAGGAAGAACCTCACCATCCTCTTCGGCCAGTCCGGCCTGGGCAAGACCTCGATCCTGCGCGCGGGGATCGTGCCGCGCCTGCGGCGCGAGGGCTATTGCCCGGTCTACGTGCGCATCGACTATTCGCCCGAGTCGCCGCCGCCCTCCGAGCAGATCAAGCAGGCGATCTTCCGCGCGACCGAGTCCTCCGGCCGCTGGTCCCAGCCGGGCACCGCCGTGGCGGGCGAGTCGTTGTGGGAATTCCTCCACCACCGCGACGACGTCCTGCGCGGCGGCGAGGGCAACATCATCATCCCGCTGCTCATCTTCGACCAGTTCGAGGAGATCTTCACGCTCGGGCAGGCCGACGACTTCGGGCGCAAGCGCGCCGCCGAGTTCATCGAGGATCTCGCCGACCTGGTCGAGAACCGGCCGCCGAAGGCGCTGCAGGACAAGCTCGAGAGCGACGACAGCGTGGTCGAGCGCTTCGACTTCGACCGCGCCGACTACCGGCTGCTGATCGCGCTGCGCGAGGATTACCTCGCGCACCTCGAGAGCTTCAAGACCGTGATGCCGTCCATCACGCAGAACCGCATGCGCCTGGCGCGCATGACCGGGACGCAGGCGCTCGCCGCGGTGGTGAAGCCCGGCGGCAGGCTCGTCTCGCAGGAAGTGGCCGAGGCGATCGTGCGCTTCGTGGCCGGCGCGGAGCTGCGCAACGCCGAGGTCGAGCCCTCGCTCCTGTCCCTCGTCTGCCGCGAGCTCAACAACGCGCGCGTCGCGCAGAAGCGCGCGGAGATCTCGGCCGACGTCCTCGCCGGCTCGCACGAGTCGATCCTCTCGGAATTCTACGAACGCGCGCTCACGGACCAGCCCGAGGGCGTGCGCCGCTTCATCGAAGACGAGATGCTCACCGAGTCGGGCTTCCGCGAGAGCCTCGCCGAGGAGCGCGTGCAGCGCGCCTTCGCCGCGGCCGGCGCGTCGCCCGGGGCGCTTGCCACGCTGGTGAACCGGCGCCTGCTGCGCATCGAGGAACGCCTCGACGTGCGCCGCGTCGAGCTTACCCACGACGTGCTGTGCCCGGTGGTGCGCGGCAGCCGCGACCTTCGGCACGAGCGCGAGAAGGCGGAAGCGGCGGAGCGCGAGCTCGCCGCGCAGCGCGAGCGCGAGGTGGCCACGCGCAAGGCGCTGGTGCGCGCGCGTCGCATCGCCGCGGGCTCGGCGGCGCTTGCGCTGATCGCGCTCGCCGGCGCCATCTTCGGCTACGTGAACATGCAGCGCGCCCGCGAGGCGCAGGCGAGGGCGCTGGAAACCCGCACGCTCGCCGAGAGCGCGCGGGCCGAAGCCGAGAAGCTCATCGTCTACCTGCTCGACGATTTCTACCTGGAGCTGGAGCCGGTGGGCCGGCTCGATATCGTCGCCAACCTCTCCAAGCGCGCGATCGATTACTACGCGGCGCTGCCCCCCGAGCTGCGCAATCCCGAAAGCGAGCGGACCCGCGCCCTGGCGCTCGTTCGCTACGGATACACCCAGCGTTACCTCAACAACCTCGATGCGGCCGGCAAGGCGCTCGACGACGCGATCGCAGTCCTGCAGAAGCTGCGCGCCGGAGGCGACAAGTCCGACGCGGCGACCATCGGCCTCGCGCTGGGCCTGTCGGCGCGGGCGCGCGTCTACGACAGCGCTGCGGATTTCGCGAGCGCGGCGCCGCTGGCCGATGAAGCGATCAAGGTCATCGAGCCGCTCATGGCGGGGCCGGAGCCGTCGGTCGCCGTGCGGCGCGCCTTCGCGCAAACCGCGAACTACCGGGGCTTCACGGCCCTGCGCAACGGCAATCCCGCGGAGGCCGTGCAGTGGCTGGACCGCTCGCGCGAGGCGGCCCGCAGCATCGACGGGCTGAAGCTGAACGACCTCGCGTCGGCTGCGGCGTTCGCGGAAGCCACGTCGTGGAAGATCGAGGCCCTCAACGATCTCGGAAGGACGGCGGATATTCCCGGCCAGGCGGAGGAGGGCCGCAAGGTCGCCACCGCGGTGCTCGAGAAGCGTCCCGGCCACATGGGCGCGCTGCGCTCGAGGGCGCTGCTGTCCGACGCCTTGTCGAACGTCGCGCTGCGCGACCTGCGGCCGCGGCAAGCGGTGGCGTTGGCAGAGTCCGGAATGGCCGATTGGGACGCGCTCATCAAGGCGGACCCGGGCAACTCCATCGCCTTGTCGAACCGGATGGGCGGCTTCGGCAACATCATGTGGGGCAACTGGGTCATGGGGCGCTCTCGCGAAGCGCTCGACCGCGGCCTCGCCGAGTTGCGCAAGATGCCGGCGGATGCCGCCACCAGCTCTTTCCTCGGATTCGGCCTCGCTTTCGGCTCGGGCTGGGCCATGGTGTGGGCGACCGATGATGGCGCGGCGCCCGAAGCGAATCCGTTCGTCGATCTCCACCGCCGCTACAACGAGATATACCTCGCCGGCCTCGCCAAGGACGGCTTCGCGCGGCACCTGTGGACCGAGTGGATGGCGCTTTTCCAGTATCTCTCGGCCGAGGCCCGGGGCGACTACGTGAAGATGCGGGAAGTGGCCGCGGCTGCGTCGGCGCGCATACGGCAGGTGCCGACCACGAGCGAGGTCCAGAGGCTGTATATGCGGCAAGGGCTCGCGGGCGCCCTCGAAGCGGAGGCGAGGGCGTACTTGTACCAGCGCGATTTCGCGTCCGCCGAGCGCACGATCCGCCAGGCCCTGGAGGCGCGAGGCGGGCTGCCGCGCCGCAACCTGGACGATGAGCTGGGCATCGCGGCCGACCAGGCGATTCTCGCCGCGGCGCTGGCGCGCCAGGACAAGCTCGCCGAAGCGCGCGCCACGCTGGAGCCCGCGCTGGCGCTGCATCGCAAGCTGATGGCGCGCGGCACCGAGGACCTGACCGAGCACCTGCTGTGGGCCACCGCGCTGTATGCCGCGGCGCTGTCCAACCCGCCCCAGGCGAATGCGTTGCTCGCCGAGGCGCAGCGGGTGATCGCGCCCTTCCCGCCCGAGATGGCGCGCCGTCACAGCGTCACGGTCGTGCGCGACTGGATCTCCGAAGAAAGAGCGAAGCATCCCTAGCGTGCGTGCGCTGGCCCTGGTTCTCGGCCTCGCCATCGCTCCGGTCCTCGCTGCCGAGCGCCCGCTGGTGGTCGGCTCCAAGCGCTTCACGGAGTCGTACATCCTGGGCGAGATCGTCGCGCAGTCTTGCGAGCGCGCCGGCGCGCAGGCCGTGCACAAGCCGGGACTGGGAAACACCGCGATCGTCGCGCAGGCGCTCGCGCAAGGCGCCATCGACGTCTATCCGGAATACACCGGAACGATCGCGCGGGAAATCCTCGGGACGGAAGAGCGGCTGGACCTCGCCGCATTGAACGAGCGGCTCGCCGCCCGCGGGCTGCAGGCGGGCGTGCCGCTGGGCTTCTCCGACGGCTATGCGCTGGGCGTTCGCAAGGACGTCGCCGAGCGCGAGGGGCTACGCAGGATCTCGGACCTCGCGGGGCGCGGCGCGCTGCGCTTCGGGCTCTCGCACGAGTTCATCGGGCGTCGCGACGGCTGGCCGGGCCTCGCCGCGGCGTACGGGTTGGGCGCGACGCCGCGCGGGCTCGACCACGGCCTGGCTTACGAGGCGCTCGCCGCGGGCGAGGTGGACGTGATCGACCTCTACACGACTGACGCCAAGATCGCGCGCTACGCGATCACGGTCCTCGAGGACGACCGCAAGTACTTCCCGCGCTACGACGCGGTGCTGCTGTATCGCGCGCAGGTTCCGGCGGAACACCCCGCGGCGTGGCGCGCGGTCCAGTCGCTCGGCGGGCGCATCGACGAGAAGACCATGATCGGCCTCAACGCGCGCGCCGAGCTCGACGGGCGCGATTTCGCGACGGTCGCGCGCGAGTTCCTGGGCGGCGGCGAGGGAAGGGGCCGCACGCTCGCTTCCGCGCTCTTCGCGCCGGACTCCGCGCGCCTGCTCGGCCAGCACGTGGCGCTCGTGGCCGTCTCCGTGGCGTTCGCCATCGTCCTGGGCGTCCCTCTGGGCGTCTTCGCCGCGCGCCATGCGCGCATGGGCCAGGCCGTGCTGCTCGCGACCGGGCTCATCCAGACGATCCCTTCGCTCGCGCTGCTCGCGATCCTCATCCCGCTCACGGGGACCATCGGACTCTGGCCCGCCGTGATCGCGCTCTTCCTCTACGCGCTGCTGCCCATCGTGCGCAACACGCACGCCGGGATCACGGGCGTGCGCCCGGCGATGCGCGAGGCCGCGCAAGCCCTCGGGCTCGAGCGCCGCGACATCCTCGTGCACGTCGAGCTTCCGCTCGCGTGGCCGACGATCCTCGCCGGCGTGAAGACGGCCGCGGTGATCAACGTGGGCACGGCGACCATCGCCGCGTTCATCGGGGCGGGCGGCTTCGGCGAGCGCATCGCGCAGGGCCTCGCGCTCAACGACAACACGATGCTGCTCGCGGGCGCGCTGCCGGCCGCCGTGCTCGCGCTCGCGGTGCACGTCGGTTTCGAATGGATCGAGGGCCGCTCGGCCCGGCCCGGCCGCTAGCCGCGCTCGAAGAGCGCGAGGCGCACGCCCATGGCGATGAACATCGCGCCGATGGTGCGGTTCACCCACAGCGCCGCGCGCCCGCGGCGAACGCCGCCCGCCACTCGGTTGGCCGACCACGCCACGAACAGGTTCCAGAACACGCCGTTCACGTTGAAAATCACGCCCAGCAGAAAGAACGCGAGCGCCTTGTGCGGCGCGTCGGCCGCGATGAACTGCGGGATGAACGCGAGGAAGAAGAGCGCCACCTTCGGGTTGAGCGCGTTGGTGAGGCAGCCCTGCCAGAACACCGTCGAAAGGGGCGCGGGCTTCAACCGCGGCCGGACTTCGCTCTCGGTGGATGCCCGCGTGAGCAGCATCGAGCAGCCGACATAGAACAGGTACGCGGCGCCCGCCAGCTTCACCACCAGGAAGGCCTCCGCCGAGGCCATGATGAGCGCCGACAGGCCGATCGCCGCCGCCGCGATGTGCACGAAGCAGCCGGCGAAGATCCCGAGCACCGCCACGGCGCCCGCGCGGAAACCCTGCGTCGCGCCGCGGCCCGCGATGTAGAGCGTGTCGGGCCCCGGGGAGACGTTGAGGAGCAGCCCCGCGACGATGAAGAGCGCGAGGTCGTGGATGCCCGCCATGCCTTCAGCCCCCGGCGTTGGCCGCGAGCCAGTCGAGCGCGAGGCCGGAGAGCGCCTTCATGCCGACCTTGAGGCACGCCTCGTCCACGTAGAAGCGCGGGCTGTGGTTGGGCGCGGCCTTCGTGTGGTCGCGATCGGGAGGCGTGCAGCCCACGAAGAAGAAGAAGCCGGGCACTTCCTTCTGGTAGAAGGAGAAGTCCTCCGCGCCGCACACCTTGTCGATCACGCGCACGTTGGCCTCGCCGGCGATGCGCCCCAGCACCGGGACCGTCCACTCGGTGAGGCCCGGGTGGTTCACGGTCACGTCGTACCACTTGTGGATGTGCACCTTCGCCGTGGCGCCGCCCGCCTGCGCGATCATCTCCGAGATGCGCTTCACGTGCGCGTGCAGCTCCGAGCGCTGCTTCTCGTCGAAGGAGCGGATGGTGCCCTCGAGCTTCACCTCGTCCGGGATGATGTTGTGGCGCACGCCGCCGTGGAAGACGCCCACGCTCACCACCGACGGCTCGTGCGTGATGTTCATCTGGCGCGAGACGATCGTCTGCAGGCCCAGCACGATCTGCGAGGAGATCACGATCGGGTCGGTGCCGCGCCAGGGCATGGCGGCGTGCGTCTGCGTGCCGCGCACGAACACGCGGAAATCGTCGGCCGAGGCCATCAGCGGGCCCGAGCGGTAGCCGATGAGGCCCGTGGGATGGATCGAGGTGATGTGCAGGCCGAAGATCGCGCCCACGTCGGGATTCTTGAGGCACCCCTGCTCGACCATCATCCGCGCGCCGCCATCCTCGCCGATGGGCGGTGTTTCCTCGGCGGGCTGGAAGATGAACTTCACCGTGCCGGGGATCTTGTCGCGCATCCCGGAGAGGATCTGCGCCACACCCATGAGGATCGCGGTGTGCGCGTCGTGGCCGCAGGCGTGCATCACGCCGCAGTCCTGCCCGTTCCATTGGGTGCGCACGGTGCTCTTGAAGGGGACGTCGGTCTCCTCGGTCACGGGGAGCGCGTCCATGTCCGCGCGCAGCGCGACGACCGGGCCCGGCAGGCCGCCCTTGAGCACGCCCACCACCCCGGTGTGCGCGACCTTCTCGCGCACCTCGATGCCGAGGGCGCGCAGGTGGTCGGCCACCTTCTTGCCGGTGCGCTGCTCCCGGTTGCCGAGCTCGGGGTTCTGGTGCAGGTCGCGCCGCCAGGTGACCACGGTGGATTCGAGGCGGTCGGCGGCAGCGGCGATCGCGGCGTCGTAGGGGAAAGCCTTGTCGGGTGCGTTCATGGCCAAAATTCTACGCCCTCGCTCTATAATCCGGGACCTATGGAACATCTCGAGCCCAAGGCCGCCTTCGCGTTCCTCAAGGACCACCCCGATGCGGTGTTCGTCGATTGCCGCAGCGAGATGGAATACATGTTCGTCGGCCACCCGGTCGGCGCCATGATGGTCCCGTGGTACGACGGCGCGGACTGGGAGCTGAATCCCCACTTCGTGGGCCAGGTGAAGCGCATCGCCGGCGCCAACTTCGAGAAGCGCCCGGTGGTGCTCATCTGCCGCAGCGGCAACCGCACCCTCGAGGCGGGCGCGGCGCTCGAGGGCGCGGGGTTCAAGCACGTCATGAACGTCGTGCACGGCTTCGAGGGCGAGCTCGACGAGAAGCATCACCGCAACTCCCGCAACGGCTGGCGCGTCGAGGGCCTGCCCTGGGAGCAGTACTAGTCGCGGATCTCCGGCGCCGGCTCCGTGGCCGGGCGCCTCGCGACGCGGCGCGCCGAGCGCAGGTAAAGCGCCCAGCTCGTGAGCCCCATCGACATCAGCGCCACCATCCCGATGGCGAGCCAATGCGTGTCGCCCGATAGCGCGGGCGAGATGAGGCCCGAGGTCACCACGTTCACCATGCCCGAGACGAAGCCCTGCAGCGAGGCCGCCATGCCGCGGCGCGTGGGAAAGAGGTCGAGGGTGATCAGCGTGATCGACGGCATCGCCATGGCGAAGCCGATGCCGTACATCATGATGGGGATCACGGCCCACGGCACCGCGGGCGACGCAACGAAGTTGTAGGCGAGGTTCCCCACCGACGCCACGAACATGAAGGCGTAGGCGCTTCGCACGGTGCGCGTGGGGACCTGCCGCCCTGCGGCGCGCCCCGAGAGCTGCGAGCCGAACATGATCCCGAGGATGCAGGGCAGGAAAAGCCAGGCGTATTGCTGCGGGCCCAGGTGCAGGTGCACGCCGAGGAACACGGGCGCCGAGACCACGTAGAGGAAGAACCCGTTGAAGTTGAAGCCGGCCGCGAGCGACAGGAGCAGGAAGCGCGCATGGATGCCGACTTCCTCGTAGCCCTTGAGGAGGGCGATCGGGTGGAACGGATGCCGATGCGTTTCGGGAAGCGTCTCCGGCAGCCGCCGCCAGCCCACGACCACGAGCATCGCGCCGAACGCCGCGAGGAACCAGAAGATGGAGCGCCAGCCCAGGGCGGCGAAGAGCCAGCCGCCGATCACGGGCGCGACGGCTGGCGCGAGGCCGAACACCAGCGTCACCATCGACATGAGCCGCTGCGCGTCCTCGGGGCCGAAGAGGTCGCGGATCATCGCGCGGCCCACCACCATGCCCGCGCCCACGGAGAGGCCCTGCACGACGCGCCAGAGCACCAGCGCGTGCACGCTGCCCGAGAGCGCCGCGCCCACCGAGCCGATGGTGTAGATCACCACTGCCACCAGGATCACGGGCCGGCGGCCGAAGCTGTCGGAAAGCGCGCCGTGGAAGAGGAACATCACGCCGAAGGCGAAGAGATACGCGGAGAGCGTCTGCTGCATCGCCAGCGGGTCGGTGCCGAGCGATTCCTCGATGCTCGCGAACGCGGGCAGGTAGGCGTCGATCGAGAAGGGGCCCAGCATGGCGAGGGCCGCGAGCATCGCGGCGAAGGCCCAGCGCTTGGACGGCGCCATCAGTTTCCTATGAGGTCGTGCTCGAGCGCGGCGCGCAGGCGCGCGACCACGCCATCCCAGTCGCCGGGCGTGGATTGGCGGAAGAGCCGCGCGGTGGGGTACCAGGGACTGCCCTCGCGATCGAGGAGGTAGCGGTAGTCGGCGCGCCAGGTGAGCGGGATCCACGTGCGCTGCCCCAGCGCTCCCGAGAGGTGCGAGGCGGAAGTGTCCACCGACACGACGAGGTCGAGCGCCAGGGCGAGCGCGCCGGTATCGGAGAAATCCACGATCTCGTCGCCCCAGCGCTTGAGGCTCGCGCACCGCTCGACCTCTTGGCGGTCGCGCGCCGGCACGTCCTTCTGCAGCGAGTGCCACTCGATGTCGAGGCCGAAGAGGGGAGCCAGCCGCGCAAACGGCATGCTGCGGTTGTGGTCGTTGCGCTGCGCCGGGTTGCCCGCCCACGCGAGCCCCACACGCGGGCGAGTGCGGGGCCCGAGCCGTGCTGCCCAACGCTCGCGCGCTTCGTCGCTCACCTTGAGGTAGGGCGCGCCCGGAAGGTTCTCGAGCGTGTTGCCGAGCTCGTGGGGCAGGCTCGCGAGCGGACAGTGGAAATCGAACGGCGACGTATTGGAGAAGCTCGCGCACACCTCGATCGCCGGGAAGCTCGAGCGCATCAAAGTGACGAGCGGCTTGGGCACCTCGAAGATCACGCGCCCGCCGCGCAGGGCAAGGGGCGCAACGAAGCGGGAGAACTGGATCACGTCGCCCAGGCCCTGCTCGGAGTGCACGAGGATCGCGCGGCCTGCGAGGTTGTCGTGGCCGTGCCAGCGGGGCTCGGCGAAGCGGCGCTCGAGCGGCGCGATGTCGGGCGTCTTCCAGCGCCATTCGAAGAGCTCCCATCCTTTCGCGTGGTGGCCGAGCAGCAGGTGGGTCAGCGCCAGGTTCCAATGCGGCTCCGCGAAATCGGGCTTGAGCTCGATGGCGCGTTCGTAGGCGGCGATCGCCTCGTCGAAGCGGCCGAGGTCGTGCAGCGCGAAGCCGAGCGAGTTCCAGGCTTCGGCGAAACCGGGCCTCACCTCGATGGCGCGGCGCGCGGCCGCGGCCGCTTCTTCCCAGCGGTTCGATTCGCGCAGCGCGATGGAGCGGTTGTTGAGCGCTTCGGCGTTGGCCGGGTTGGCGGCGAGCACCGCGTCGTAGTCGGCGAGCGCCTCGCCCCAGCGGCGCAGCTCACGCAGCACCGCGCCGCGGTTGTTGCGCGCCTCGGCGTAGTCGGGGCGCTGCGTGAGGGCCTGCTGGTAGTACGGCAGCGCCGCGCTCCAGCGCCGAAGCTTCTGCAGGACGTTTCCGCAGTTGTTGAGGGCGCGCGGATCCTGCGGCCTCAGGTCGAGGACGCGCCGGTAGGCCTGCAGCGCGTCCTCCCATCGCTCGAGCTCGCCCAGGGCCACGCCGCGGTTGAACCAGGCGTCGGCGAACCCGGAGCGCTGGCGGATCGCACGGTCGAAGGAGGCGAGCGCCTCGGGCCAGCGGCCCAATCGCTGCAGAGCGACGCCCAGGTTGTTGTGGACTTCGGGGACATCCGGCGCGGCGCGCGTGGCACGCTCGAAGGTGGCGCGCGCGCCCTCGGCGTCGCCGCGCTGCAGCGCGAGCGCGCCCAGCACGTTCAGGGCATCGAGGTTCTTCGGGTCGGCGGCAAGGACGCGTTCGCACCACTCGCCCGCTTCCTGCGCGCGGCCGGCCTGGTACGCCGCCATCGCCTGCTGCATCGCCTGCGGCACGTTCACCGGCATGCGAAATTATAGGCGATAGCGCAGCGCCTCCGCGACGTGCTCCTCGCGCACCGTGGCGCTGGCGGCGAGATCGGCGATGGTGCGCGCCACCTTCAGCACGCGGGTGTGGGCGCGCGCCGAGAGCGCGAGCGGGCCGGCCGACTGCGCGAGGAACGCGAGCGCGCTTGCCTCGGTTGCGCAGGCCGCCTCGATCCTCGCGTCTTCCAGCCGCGCGTTGGGCGATCCCTGGCGATGAAGCTGCCGCTCGCGCGCCGCGTCCACGCGGCGGCGCACGGCCGCGCTGGACTCTCCCCGAGCAGCGGCGGCGAAGAATTCGGGCTTGTGCGCGGGGACTTCCACCTGGAGGTCGATGCGGTCCATCAGCGGCCCGGAAATGCGGCGGCGGTAGGCCGCGATGCGATCGGGCGTGCATGTGCACGGCGTGGCGTAGTGCCCGAGGTAGCCGCAGGGGCACGGATTCATGGCGGCGACGAGCTGGAAGCGGGCCGGGAATTCGGCCTGGCGCGCGGCGCGCGAGATCACGATGCGGCCCGACTCGAGCGGCTGGCGCAGCACCTCGAGCACGCGGCGGCTGAACTCGGGAAGCTCGTCGAGGAAGAGGATGCCGTGGTGCGCGAGCGAGACCTCGCCCGGGCGCGGCGGCGAGGCGCCGCCCACCAGCGCGATGGCCGAGGCCGTGTGATGGGGCGACCTCACGGGGCGCTCGCCGAAGCGCTCCGCGGCGAAGGCGCCGGTGGCGAGGCTTTGCACGGCCGCGGATTCGAGCGCTTCCTCCTCGCTCATCGGCGGGAGGATGCCCGCGATGCGCGTGGCGAGCATCGTCTTGCCGGTGCCGGGCGGGCCGACGAGCAGCAGCGAGTGCGCGCCGGCCGCCGCGATCTCGACGGCGCGCCGCGCCTGCGATTGGCCGCGCACGTCGGCGAGGTCGGCATAGCGAACCTCGCGCGCGACCGCGGCGCAGCGCGCCTCGGGCAACGGCGCCTGGTCGTTCAGGTGCGCGCACACCTCGAGCAGCGAACGGGCCGCGAGCACGCGCGCCCCGCGCGCGAGCGACGCCTCGGCCGCCGCGGACTCCGGCAGCACGAAGGCGCGCCCGTCGCGATGCGCCCCGAACGTCATGGCAAGTGCCCCGCGCACGGTGCGCAGGTCGCCGCACAGGCCCAACTCGCCCGCGAATTCGAGCGAGGGCAAGTGGCGATCGGGCACCTGGCGCGACGCCGCGAGGATGCCCAGCGCGATCGGCAGGTCGAAGCGGCCGCTTTCCTTGGGAAGATCCGCGGGCGCGAGGTTCACCGTGACGCGGCCATCGGGAAACTGGAAGTGCGACGTGTTGAGCGCGGCACGCACGCGATCGCGCGCTTCCTTCACCTCGGTATCGGGCAAACCCACGATGCGGAACTGCGGGAGGCCGCCGCCGACGTGGGCCTCGACCCTCACCAACGGCGCTTCGAGGCCGGCGAGGCCACGGCTGTAGACGACGGCGACACGCATTCACGCAGGTCCTCGGGGCTTGCGGTTCTTCGCAATCCCCGGGGAATGCGCTCTTCGCGGGTTCGGGCTACTTCTTCTTCTCGTGCGCCTCGAGCTCGGCCACGCGCGACTCGAGCGCGGCGAGCTTCGCGCGCGCCCGTTCGAGCATCTCGACCTGCACGTCATATTCCTCGCGGCTCACGAGATCGAGCCTCGCGAAGGCCGAAGCAAGCAGGGCGCGGAAGTTCTTGCGCAGGTCCTGCGCGGGATTGGCGGCGGCCATCTCGGCCATCTTGGCGCTCAGGTCGGCGAGCAACTCTTCATTCATCTCAATCCGGAAAGGTCCCGGCCGGTTGACGCGCGCCAAAGGCGCGCTGGATTGGTGCATGGCACGCCAACGGTGCACAACGCGTGGGCGTGGTTCGGTTGGCTTCGAAACGGGGCGTTGCGGAACAAGGAGTTAGCGGTGGCACGCTTGCTGCTATTCCGGTCCGGTAGTCGCCCTTCCACCAGAGAAAAGGATAACGAATATGCCCCGAGCCCCCAAGGCATTGCTCATGGCAGGACTTGCCGGACTCTCTTTCACGGCCGGCCTCGCCCAGGCCCAGACGCCTCCCGCTACCCCAGCCGCCGCGCCGGCGCCCGCACCCGCGGAGACGCCCGAGCATACCCTCGCGGCCAAGTTCGGCCTGTGGAGCGAGTACGAATACCGCGGCATCTCGCAGACCTCCGAGAAGCCGGCGCTGCAGATGAACCTCGACTACTCGCATTCGAGCGGTCTCTACATCGGCACGTTCCTCTCGAACATCAAGTGGCTCAAGGACACGGCCGAGGTGAACGGCTTCTCCACCAGCGCGGACGTCGAGTGGGATATCTACGGCGGCTACAAGTTCGAGATCGTGAAGGACGTGACGATCGACGTGGGCTACCTGCGCTACGAGTACCCCAACTCCTCGGAGTTCAATCCCAAGCCCAACACCGACGAGTTCTACATCGGCGCGGGGTACGGGCCCCTCTCCGCGAAGTACTCGTACTCGGTGAACAACACGTTCGGCGTGCCCAACAGCAAGGGCAGCGACTACTTCGAGATCGACTACAACCAGGCGATCACGCCGGTGAGCGACAAGCTCACCTTCAACGGCGTGGTGGGCCACCAGACCTACGCGCACAACGGCGCGCTCTCGTACACCTTGTGGAAGGCCGGCGCCACGTGGGACTTCGGCAACGGCTGGGCCGTGGGCGGCTACTTCAAGGGCACCAACGCCGACGAGGCGCTCTACACCGTGAAGGGCAAGGACTGGAGCAAGAACCGCCTGGTCGGCTTCGTCACGTACACATGGGGAATCTTGCCCTAGACAGGGAGGAGAACAGCACATGAAACTGGTCACCGCGATCATCAAGCCGTTCAAGCTCGACGAGGTGCGCGAAGCCCTCTCGGGCATCGGCGTGCAGGGCATCACCGTCACCGAAGTGAAGGGGTTCGGGCGGCAGAAAGGCCACACGGAGCTCTACCGTGGCGCCGAGTACGTCGTCGACTTCCTTCCCAAGGTGAAGGTCGAGGCCGCCATCAAGGACGACATCCTCGACCGCGTCATCGAGGCCATCGAGAAGAGCGCCAACACCGGCAAGATCGGCGACGGGAAGATCTTCGTGTTCGACCTCCAGCAGGTCGTGCGCATCCGCACCGGCGAGACCGGCGCCGAAGCACTCTAGGACAAGGGGACAAGGAAATGAAACGATTGATCGGTCTCATCGCGCTCACGGCGGCGCTCGCACTCGGCGGCGCCGCGATCGCCCAGGACAAGAAGGCGGACACGCCCGCACCGGCCGCCGCGGCCGCACCGGACAAGGCGGCAGCGCCCGCCGATGCCGCCAAGCCCGCCGACGCGAAGCCCGCGGACGGCGCCCCCGCCGCCGCGCCCGCCGCGGCCCCGGCACCCACGCCCAACAAAGGCGACGTCGCGTGGATGCTCACCTCCACCGCGCTCGTGCTGATGATGAGCGTCCCGGCGCTGGCGCTGTTCTACGGCGGCATGGTCCGCTCGAAGAACATGCTGTCGATGCTCATGCAGGTGTTCGTGGTGTTCTCGCTGGTGACCGTGCTGTGGTGCGTCTACGGCTACACGCTCGCGTTCACGCAGGGAAGCGGGTCGTTGAGTCCCTTCATAGGAGGCTTCGACCGGCTGTTCCTCAACGGCACGTTCGATCCGCTCAAGGGCGAGTTCTCCATGGCCGCGACCTTCTCGAAGGCCACGCCGCTGCCCGAGCTGGTCTACGTGGCGTTCCAGGCGACGTTCGCGGCGATCACGTGCTGCCTGATCCTGGGCGCCATCGCCGAGCGCGCGAAGTTCTCCGCGGTTCTGCTCTTCATCGTCCTCTGGTTCACGTTCTCCTACCTGCCGGTCGCGCACATGGTGTGGTACTGGGCGGGCCCGGATGCGTTCACCGACGCGAAGGCGGGCGATGCGGCGACGTTGACGGCCGGATTGCTGAACCAGTGGGGCGCGCTCGACTACGCGGGCGGCACCGTCGTGCACATCAACTCCGGCGTGGCGGGCCTCGTGGGCGCGTACTTCATCGGCAAGCGCATCGGCTGGGGCAAGGAAGCGATCGTGCCGCACAACCTGCCCATGACGATGATCGGCGCGGCGCTGCTGTGGACCGGCTGGTTCGGGTTCAACGCGGGCAGCGCGCTCGAAGCCAACGGCATGGCGGGCCTCGCGTTCATGAACACCTACCTCGCCACGGCGTGCGCGGTGCTCTCGTGGATGTTCCTCGAGTGGATCTTCAAGGGCAAACCCTCGATGCTCGGCGCGGCTTCCGGAGCGGTGGCGGGCCTCGTGGCCATCACGCCTGCCGCGGGCAACGTCGGCATCCCCGGCGCGTTCGTGATCGGCATCGCCGCGGGCGCCATCTGCCTGTGGGGCGTCTCGGGCCTGAAGCGCATGCTCAAGGTGGACGACTCGCTCGACGTCTTCGGCGTGCACGCGATCGGCGGCATCTCGGGGGCGCTCCTCACGGGCATCTTCAATTCGCCCAGCCTCGGAGGCCCCGGCATCACCGACTACGTGACGGGCAAGATCGGCTATCCCGGGATGATGGACCAGCTCATCATCCAGGCGAAGGCCGTCGGCGTCACGTTCATCTGGACGGCCGTGGTCGCCTACCTGAGCTACAAGATCGCCGACCTCGTGATCGGGCTGCGCGTCCCGGAAGACCAGGAGCGCGAAGGTCTCGACATCACGTCCCACGGGGAGACCGCGTACAGCTAAGAGTTGTAGTCCCAGAGGCCTTGAAACGGGCAGGCAACTGCCCGTTTTTTTTGCGCCCGCGGTGGCGCGCGCATAGACTGCGGTCCATGCCGGTGGATGCCCCGATCGCGCGCGTGCGCGAGCTTCTCGCCCGTCGCGACCTGGACGCCGCCGCGTCGCTCGCGCAATCGCTGCTCGCCACCGCGGCGGGCGACCCCGACGCGCTCTTCATCGCCGGCGTGGTCGCCGCGGAGCGCGGCGCGCTCGCCGAGGCGCGCTCGCTCATGGGCCGCTCGCTTGCGATCCGTCCCGTGCAGCCGCCGGCCAACCACCTCGTGTATGCCAACGTGCTCCTGGATTCGCGCGAGGCGGCGCTCGCCGAGGCGCAGGCGCGGCTCGCGCTCGCGGCCTCGCCCGCTTGGCCCGCGGCGCTCGCCACGCTCGCGCAGGCGCTGTGGCGCCAGGAGCGCATCGACGAAGCGATCGCCGCGTGCGACGCCGCGATCGCGGCCGACCCCGGCTATGCGCGGGCGCGATCCATCGGCGCCGCGGCGCGCTGGACGCGCGCCCGGTCGCTGCACGCCGCGGCCCGCGTCTTCGACGCCATCGACGAATACCGCGCCTCGCTCGCGCTCGACGATGCGAGCGCCGACAAGTGGAACGACCTCGGCATCGCGTTCACGGATGCGGGCCGGATCGACGAAGCCCAGGCGGCTTACCGGGAAGCCCTGCGCCGCGATCCGCTGTACCACCAGGTCGAGAGCAACCTGCTGATCTGCCTGCACTACGATCCATCGGTCGATGCGCGGCGCATGTATGAAGCGCACCGCGCCTGGGCGGCACGGCATGCTCCGCGATCCGCGGACCCCCCACCGCGCCGCGCGATTTCCCCGCGCGAGCCGATCCGCATCGGCTTCATCTCGCCTGCATTGCGCGAAGGCCCGACCGGCGCGTTCCTGGCTCCGTTGCTGGAGAACCTCGATCGCAGGCGATTCGCCGTGCATTGCTACCGGACCGCGGGAAGCGAGGATGCGGTCACCGTGCGCCTCAGAGCCGCGTCGGCCCAGTGGCGCGACGTCGTCGCGCAGGACGACGACGCGCTTTTCGCGTGCCTGCGCGGCGATGCGCTCGACGTGCTCGTGGACCTCGCGGGACACACGCCCGGGGGCCGGCTTCCCGTGCTCGCGCGCAAGCCCGCGCCGATCGTCGCGACGTGGCTCGACTACTTCGACACCAACGGAATCGACGCCATCGACTTCCTGGTGGGCGATCCCGTCTCGACGCCGCCTGGGGGCGCGCAGCGATTCTCGGAGTCGGTCTCGCTCATCGAGCCGTGCCGCCTGTGCTATTCGCCGCCGGCCTATGCGCCACCCGTGGCGCCGGCGCCTGCCACGCGCAACGGATGCGTCACCTTCGGTTCGTTCAACCGCTTGTCCAAGCTGGCGGGACCGGTGATCGATTTGTGGGCACGCGTCCTGCGGGCGGCGCCCGGCTCGCGGCTCCTCCTCAAGAACGGCGCGCTGGCCGACCCGCGTTCGCGAATGCATATCGAGGGCCTCTTCGCGGCGCGGGGAATTGCGGCCGAGCGCCTCGTGCTGCAAGGGGAATCGCCGCACCCGGAGTTGCTCGCCGGGTATGGCGATGTGGACATCGCGCTCGACCCCTTTCCTTATAACGGGGGGCTCACCACCTGCGAGGCCTTGTGGATGGGCGTGCCCGTGCTGGGACTCCTGGGCGACTCGATGATCAGCCGCCAGACCGCCGCGCTCCTCGGGGCCGCCGGATTCCCGCAGTGGGTGGCTGGGAGCGGGGAGGCGCTGGTTGCTCTCGCCGCAGATCTCGCCGGAAACCCGGCCCGGCTGGCCGAAACCCGTGCGGGGCTGCGGCCCGCCCTGGTCCGCTCGGACCTCCTAAATGCAAAACGTTTTGCACAAAATTTCGCAAATGCGGTCGAAGGGTGGGTCCGGACCGGCCATCGGGGCGCCTGAAGCCCCCGGGCGGGATGGATTTATTTCTTCGGTAGGCCGGGAAAACCGCGTCACGATGCTATACTTTTCAACCCCTTACGCACCGATCTTCGACAAAATTGCCTAAACGCATCGGCGAAATCCTCCAGGAGCGCGGCAAGCTCGACCCAGCCAACCTCGAGCGGGCCTTGAAGCTCCAGGAGGGGGAGTCCCGCGAGAAGATCGGCGTGATCCTCCTGCGCCTGGGGATGGTGTCGGGCCGCGACCTGGCCGACGCGTTGGCCGACCAGCTCGATCTCCCGGTCGCCATGGCGTCCGATTTCCCCGAGCTTCCGCTGCTCGAAGAGCGGCTGTCGTCCAAGTTCCTGCGCGACGCGCAAGCCGTGCCGCTGCGCGAGGACGACGAGGAAGTCGCCCTCGCCGTGGCCGACCCGACCGATTCGTACGTGCTGAACGCGGTGCAGATGGCCTCGGGCAAGCGAGTGCGTCCTTATATCGCCGCGCCCAACGAGATCGACGCGGCGCTCGAGCGCCTCTACGGGGGCGGCAAGTCGTCCATGGGCGCGATCGTGGACAACATCCAGTCGCGCGACGAGGAGCAGGACTGGGGCGATGTCGAGCACCTGAAGGACCTCGCCTCGGAAGCGCCGGTCATCCGGCTGGTGAACCTGCTGCTATCGAAGGCGTTGGAGTCGCGTGCGTCCGACATCCACATCGAGCCGTTCGAGAACCGGCTCGTCGTCCGCTACCGCATCGATGGCGTGCTGCACGAGGTCGAATCGCCGCCGCGGCGCCTGTCCGCCGCGGTCATCTCGCGCGTGAAGATCATGGCTTCGCTCGACATCGCCGAGCGGCGACTGCCCCAGGACGGCCGCATCAAGCTGCGCATCCAGGGCAAGGAGATCGACCTGCGCGTCTCCACGGTGCCCACCATGCACGGCGAGAGCGTCGTGATGCGTATCCTCGACAAGGGCGGCGTCCCGCTGGATTTCGCCTCGCTGGGGTTCGAAGGCCCGGCGCTCGAGCGCTTCATCAATTGCCTCGACCAGGTGCACGGCATCCTGCTCGTGACGGGCCCCACCGGCAGCGGCAAGACCACCACGCTCTACACGGCGCTCGACCGCCTCAACAAGCCCGACGTGAAGATCGTCACCGTCGAGGACCCGGTCGAATACCAGATGCCGGGCATCAACCAGATCCAGGTGAAGCCGCAGATCGAGCTCACCTTCGCCAACGCGCTGCGCTCCATCGTGCGCCAGGACCCGGACATCATCATGGTGGGCGAGATCCGCGACGTGGAAACGGTGCGCATCGCCATGCAGTCGGCGCTCACCGGCCACATGGTGCTCTCCACGGTCCACACCAACGACGCGCCGTCCACCATCAACCGCCTGCTCGACATGGGCGCCGAGGACTACCTGCTCACCTCCACGGTGAACGGCATCCTCGCGCAACGCCTGGTGAGGACGCTCTGCCAGAAGTGCCGCGCGCCGCACGAGGCGCTGCCGGAAGTGGTCGAGCAGATGAACCTGCGCCGCTACGTGCCCGAGGGCCGCATCACGCTCTTCAAGCCGGTGGGATGCCCCGAATGCGCGGGCACCGGCTACTGGGGGCGCATCTGCATCATCGAGATGATGACCATGAGCGACAACCTGCGCTCGCTCATCATGCGCCACGCCACCGCGGGCGACCTGCGCGCGGCCGCGATCATGGAGGGCATGGAGACGATGTTCGAGAACGGCCTGCGCAAGTCCCTCGCGGGCCTCACCACCATCGAGGAAGTCCTGCGCGTGACGCGCGAGGACTAGGGCCCCTTGCCGTTCTTCCAGTACAAGGCCGTCACGCCCGCCGGCGAGGTCCAGGAGGGCGTCCTCGAGGCCGCGAGCACCGCGAGCGCGGTTTCACGCCTGCAGGATATGGGCCTCATCCCCATCCGCGCGGAGGAAGCCGGCGCCGCGAAGGCGGCCGCTCCCGCCGCCGGGCGCTCTTCCCTCTTCCGCCGCAATCGCATCACGCAGGACGACATCGCGGTGCTCACGCGCGAGCTCGCCACGCTCCTCAAGGCCGGGCTGCCGCTCGACCGCAGCTTCGAGATCCTGATCAACCTCGCCGCGAGCCCGCGCATCGCCGAGCTCCTCGCCAAGGTGCGCAACGAGGTGCGCGGCGGCGCGGCCCTATCCAAGGCGCTCGATGCGCAGCGCGGCGTGTTCTCGCGCTTCTACGTGAACATGATCCGCGCGGGCGAGGCCGGCGGGAGCCTTCCCACCGTGCTCATGCGCCTCGCCGAATACATGGAGCGCGCCAAGGCGTTGCGCGACAACGTGACCGCCTCGCTCACCTATCCCGCGTTCCTCGCGGTAGTGTCGATCGGCGCGGTGGCCTTCCTGCTGGCGGGCGTGGTGCCGCGCTTCAAGCCGCTCTTCGCGAGCACCGGCAAGGCGATCCCGCTGCTCACGCAGGTCGTCCTTTTCGCGGGCGACGTGGTGCGCAACTACGGCGCCTTCATGCTGATCGCGTTCGCCGCGCTCATGTACCTCGCGGCCCGCCGCCTGCGCGAGCCGGAAGTGCGCATGCGCTTCGACCGCCGGCTCGTCACCGCGCCCGTGGTGGGCGACCTCTTCTCGCGCATCGAGATGGCGCGCTTCTCGCGCACGCTGGGCACGCTGCTCGTCAACGGCGTGACGCTCGTCTCGGCGCTCGCGATCGTGCGCGAGACCATGGACAACTCCTACCTCGCCGAGGCGGTGGGCGCCGTGGCGCGCGAGCTGAAGGAGGGGCGTGGCCTGGGGCGCCCGATGATGGAGACCGGCCGCTTCCCGATGCTCGCGGTGCACATGATCCAGGTGGGCGAGGAGACCGGGCGCCTCGACGACATGCTCATGCAGGTGGCCGACACCTACGACCACGAGGTGGACGTCGCCATCCGCAAGTCGCTCGCCCTGCTGCAGCCGGTGATGATCGTGGCGATGGCCCTCGTGATCGGGGTCATCATCGTCTCGATCCTGATGGCGATGCTCACCATCTACGACCTTCCCCTCTAGAGAAACGCCATGAGACCACTCCCCCGTTCGCGCCGCCAGGGCGGCTTCACGCTCCTCGAGATCATCATCGTCTTCGTGCTGATCGCGGGGCTGCTCGCCTTCCTCGTGCCGAAGATCTACGACCAGATGGGCACCGCGCAGGCGCGCGAGGCGAAGATCCGCCTGCAGACGCTGGTGGGCAACATCGAGCTCTACAAGCTCGAGGTCGGGCGCTACCCGGACAACCTGCAGGCCCTCGTGAAGCAGCCCTCCGGCGTCGACAAGTGGAACGGGCCGTACGCGAAGGACGCGGACCTCAAGGATTCCTGGGGCAACGACTACCGCTACACGGCGCCGGGCTCGGCCGGCAAGCCCTACGATCTCGTCTCGCTGGGAGCGGACGGGCGCGAGGGCGGCGACGGCCCCAACCGGGACATCTCGAACTAACGTGCGACGCGCGCGGGGGTTCACGCTGCTGGAAGTGGTCGTGGTGCTCGCCCTCGGCGTCACGATCTACGCGGTCCTGCTCGCGATCCCGTTCGGCAAGGCAAGCGCCGCGGACCTGAAGGCCGCCGCGCGGCAGGTGGCCGCGGAGCTGCGCACGGCCCAGAGCACGGCCATGGCCACGCGGCGCGACGCGCTCCTCACGCTGGACATGGAAACGCGCGAGATGATCACCACTGGCGAGCGCGAGCCGCGGCGGCTGCCCTCCAACATCGACCTCAAGCTCTACACGGCGCAGACCGAGGTCGCCAACGAGCACCGCGGCTCGATCCGCTTCTATCCCGACGGCAGCTCCACCGGCGGGCGCGTGACGGTCCTTTCGGGCGAGCGCAAGTACCTGGTGGACGTGGACTGGCTCACCGGCCGCGTGGCGATCAATGAATAGGGACCGCGGCTTCACGCTGATCGAGGTGGTGGTGGCCTTCGTGCTGCTCACGCTCGTCCTGTCCACCGCCTTCGAGGTGTTCTCGGCGGGGCTTGCGCGCGCGGCCGAGCTCGACAACCGCGCCACCGCGCTCGCCATCGCGCAATCGCAGCTCGCCGCGGCCGGCCTCGAGCAGCCGCTCAAGGAAGGCGAGACGCGCGGCGAGAGCGCCGACCGCCGGTTCCAATGGGTGGTGCGCATCGCCAAGACCGACGCGGGCACCGATCCCTCCAAGCCCGCGCCCAGCATCTATGCGCTCTACCGCATCGACGTGGTGGTGGGCTGGCGCAGCGCCGACGGCCGCGACCGCCGGCAGTCGCTCTCCACGCTCGCCATCTGGCCCGCCAACGCATGAGGGCTCGCGCGCAATCGGGCTTCACGCTGATCGAGCTCGTGGTGGCGATGGCGCTGCTCGCCGCGATGATGGCGCTCGTCTATTCGGGGCTCGCCTACGCGCTGCGCAGCTGGGACGCGGGCGAGAACAACGCGCGCGCCGTGGTCGACCGGCGCATCGGCGAAAATTTCCTGCGCCGTGAGCTGGGCGAGATGTTCCCGATGCGCTGGAAGGACCCGATGGTGCTGCGCTTCGCCTTCGACGGCCAGCGCGACAGCCTTCGCTTCGTCTCGGCGCGCCCGCCGGACGTGGCGATGGGCGGGCTCTCGCTGGTGGGCTTGAGCGTCGAGAACGGCACGGCGAAGGGGCGGCGGCTCGTGATGCGCCGCGCGATGCCCGACGACGACGCGAAGGATTTCGGCCCCCTGGAGCGCGCCGAGCCCTACGTGCTGATCGACAACGTGGACAGCGTCGCCTTCTCCTATTTCGGCTCCGAGAACGACTTCACCGAGCAGCGCTGGACGGACACGTGGACCTTCCAGGGCCACATGCCGGCGATGGTGCGGCTCACGATCCGCACGGCCGACGGCCAGGCGCTCGAGCCGCTCACGGTGCGCGTCTCCCTGGGCGAGGAGGCGGGCTGCCTGGAGAGCTCCTTCCAGCGCGTGTGCCGCCCGCGCAGGCCCAACCCATGAGCCACGCGCGCCCGCAACGCGGCGTGGCCCTGGTCCTCGTGATGTGGATCGGCGTGCTGCTCGCGGTCATCGCCGCGAGCTTCATCGCCGAGCGGCATTCGGAGGCGCTCGTGATGCACAACTCCGAGTCCATGGCGCGCGCCGAGGCGATCGCCGATGCCGGCGTGCAGCGCGCCGTGTGGGAGATGTTCCGCAGCGACAACGCGCCGGACGCGTGGAAGCGCGACGGCACCGTGCAGAACTGGAGCTTCGACGGGGTGCCCGTGCGCGTCGAGATCCGCGACGAGTCTGCTAAAATCGACATCAATACCGCGACCGATTCCCTGCTGCGCGGATTGTTCGTCTCCGTCGGGCTGAGCGACGACGAGGCCGTGCAGCTGGTGGACGCGGTCGCCGATTGGCGCGATCCCGACTCGTTCAAGCGGCCCCACGGCGCCGAGGAAGCCGATTACCGCGCCGCCGGCCTTTCCTATCGACCCGCCAACGCGCCCTTCCAGGCCATCGAGGAGTTGCAACTAGTGCTCGGCATGCGCCCCGACATCTATCGACGCATCGCGCCCATGATCACCGTGTTCTCGCGGCAGCCGGGCGTGAACCCGCAGCTCGCGACGCGCGAGGTGCTGCTCGCCATCCCGGGCGTCACCACGGATGCGGTGGACCAGTACATCGCGCAGCGCGAAGCGGCCCGCGCGCAGGGCCAGCCGCTGCCCCCGTTCGTGCAGGCGGGCCCCTATGCGTCCAGCTACACGATGGTGGCCACCGTGCGCTCCGAGGCGCAGCTGGACGACGGCACCGTGTTCGCGCGCGAGGCGGTGGCGCTCCTGCGGCCCACGCCGCGGCGCGTCGTGACCTACGTCGCGTGGCGCGAATCGACCGCCGCGCCGCCCGAAGCGGCCGACGCTTCGCAAACGGGAGCGAGCCGCTGATGGCGGCATTGGCCGACAACGCCCCGCCCAAGCCGCCGCCGCGCTGGCGCCTGCAGCTCGAGGCCTTCTGGCGCTGGTGGGTGGGCGAGCTCATGCAGGTCGCGCCGGAGCGTTTCGCGATGCTGCGTGGCGGCGATCGCGCGCCGCTCCTCACGATCGAAGGCGAGGAGGCGGTGCTGGCGGATGCGCGCCTTGCCGCGGGGTCGCCGCGCGCGAGCCTCGCGGGGCTCGACGAGGCGCGCCGCAAAGCCGCCGTGCGCTCGCTCCTCGAGCGGGCCGGGGAGAAGCGCGCCCGCGCCCGCGCCTGCCTTTCGCACGGCGAGGTGCTCATGCGGCGCGTCTCCATGCCCGCGGCCACCGAGGAGAATTTGCGCCAGGTGCTCGGCTTCGAGATGGACCGCCTCACGCCGTTCGCCGCGGACGACGTGTACTTCGACTACCGCGTGGTCTCCCGCGACGCGGCCGCCGGCCAGATCCTGCTGCAGGTCGCGGTCGCGCGCCGCGACATCGTGGACGCGCGCGTGCAGCAGCTGCGCGCGCTGGGCGTGAACGTGCAGGGCGTGGCCGTGCGCGAGGACTCGGCCGCCGCGCCGGCGCTGGACCTGCTGCCCACCGAGCAGCGCGGCGAGCGCGAGTCCACCCGCGAGCGCACGCTGCAGCGCACGGCCGCGGTCGTCGTGGCGCTCCTGCTGCTCACGGCGCTGCTGCTGCCGGTGATCGAGAAGCGCCAGGCGTTCATCGCGCTCAACCCCTTGCTTTCCAAGGCGCGCGTCGAGGCGCAGGCGACCGACGCCGTCGCGAAGGACCTCGAGCGCCAGGTCGCCGATTACAACTTCCTGCACGCGCGCAAGCACGGCGCGTATCCGGCCGCGGCCGTGATCGAGGAGGTCTCGCGGCTGTTGCCGGACAATACGTGGGTGCAACAGCTCGAGATCAAGAACAACGGCAAGACTCGCGAGGTGCAGATCACGGGCGAGACCGCATCGGCCTCGAAGCTGATCGAGATCCTCGAAGGCTCCTCGATGCTGCAGAACGCCGCTTTCCGCGGCACCGTGACGCGCGGCTCCACGCCGGGCACGGAGCGGTTCATGATCGCGGCGGAAGTGCGCCCGCGTACCCCGCCCGAAGCAAGGCCGGTGCTGGAGATGATCGCAATGCCGCCGGCGCCGCGCACCACGCCGGCTCCCGCGCCTGCGCCTGCACCTGCTCCTGCTCCTGCTCCTGCGGCCACGCCCACCGTGGCCGCTCCCGCCTCGGCGCCGGCCGAGCCGGCCGTGACGCCCGCCGGCCCCGCGCCCGCGCCCGCACCGGCAGTCCCCGCGAAGAAGGCCCCGCCGGCCGCCACCGAGCCCCCGCCCGACTGGGACGGCTGGGCGCGGCCGCTCACTCCGCCCAGGCCTCCGAAGAAATGAGCGCGATCGCCGCCCCCGCCCCCGATCCCAATCGCGGACGCCGCATCGCGATCGCGCTCGCCCTGGCGGCGATCGTCGTCGCGGTGGCGATCGTCGTGCTGCCCTTCGTGCTGCTGCACCGGCGCTACGACAGGGCGCTCGCGGAGAACCTCGACCTGCTCGACCGCTACAGCCGCATCGCGAGCACGCGCGCCGACGTGACCAAGCAGCTCGACGCCATGCGCGGCCGCGATCCCAAGCGATTCTTCCTGCGCAGCGGCGCGGCGGCCCTCTCGGCGGCCGAGGCGCAGGAGGCCGTGCGCGCGCTGGTGGAATCGAGCGGCGGCCGGTTGATCACCATGCAGGCGCCGGTTTCGAAGGACGACGGCCGCTACCGGCAGATCACCGCGAACGTGCAGCTCACCGCGAACATCTTCGCGCTGCGCAAGATCCTGCACGCCGTCGAGTCGAACGTGCCGTACCTCTTCGTGGACAACGTCACCGTGCGCTCCCAGGTGCCCGGGAATTTCCGGCCCGGGCCGGGCGCAGAGCCCGAGATGTTCGTACAGTTCGACATTTCGGGCTTCGCGCTCACGGGGGCGCCTTGATGGACTGGATCCAGAGGAATCCGCTGCTCGCCGCGCTTTGCCTCGCCGGAGCCTTCCTGGTGGCCGTGATCGCGGCGGAGGCGGCCTTCGGCCCGAACCTCGCGAGCCTGCTCGACGCCAATCCCCACCGGCGCGGCGTGGCCGCGGACGAGGCGTATCCCGAGACCGCCGCGCGCCCGCTCTTCATCCCCACGCGCCGCCCCGCGCCCGAAGCGCCCGCCGAGGCGAAGGGCAGCATCCCGAAGGGCCAATACGTGCTCGTGGGCGTGATCATCGTGGGAGAAAACCGCACCGCGATGCTCAAGGAGAAGTCCACGGGCCGCACCGTCCACGTCGAGCGCGGCAAGGAGCTGAACGGCATCAAGGTGGCGGAGATATCGCCCGAAACCGTGACCCTCTCGCTGGGCTCCGACAAGGAA
>Ga0335070_10000764_pt1 | contig 36571 bp, 31 predicted proteins | sample Lox_Sample_13_FD_206722 | JGI IMG/M metagenome (GOLD analysis project Ga0335070, IMG submission 206722) | Soil microbial communities from Loxahatchee National Wildlife Refuge, Florida, United States - Lox_Sample_1.3 | ecosystem: Environmental > Terrestrial > Soil > Wetlands | place: USA... | reverse complement strand
CGGCCCTTCGGACACCTGCGAACGGATGGTGTAGTCCTGGTACGCCGGCAGCGCAATGGCAGCCAGAATACCGATGATCGCCACCACGATCATCAGCTCGATGAGCGTAAAGCCCCGTTGAATTGCCTTCATAGTATTACTCCTCTGGGTTGTGCGCGCGATACCGCGTTCGGTATCGGCAACGTGCAACGTCTGGGCCATGCGGGATCGTGGGCCACGAAATTCAATAGCTTAGATTTCAGTCATTCTCGCGACAAGCAAGCGTCGGCTGGCAGGAAGCAAGACGAAACAGTTTATTACAACGAGGTCGCGGATTTCAGGGCACTTTTTACACACTCCGTCGTCCTTGCGCAACTCCGCTGCCGCTCAACGTCTCTGCATTGCAAGCATGCAGCGCCCGCGGAAAAAGAAAAGGGGAGCCGAAGCTCCCCTTTGCCTGCCGCTTGCGCGGCGAAGTGCTGGCGCGCAGCTGAAATCAGCTGCCCGCGCGGCACGCACCCGGCAGCCACTTCGACTGGAAGCCGGTAGTGGCCGCGCCGCCCGCCATGGTGGTACCGGCGGGAGCGCTCGCGTTGCCGCACACCCACGAGATGTCCCCGTTGGCGTTGGGCGCCGCAACGATCGACAGCACCGCGGTCTGGATCTGCTTGTTCGCCTTGGTGCTGTTGTAGGCGATCGTGATCACCCCGTTGGCCGTCGACATGCTCGACACGTAGCTGCCGCTGATCGCGCCAGTGAAGCCGGCAGTGCTCAGGTCGGGCGGCCAGGTGCCGTTGGACGCATAGTACTCCGCCATCGACAGCTTCAGGCCTTCGGACAAGCTCGGCCCTTCGGACACTTGCGAACGGATGGTGTAGTCCTGGTACGCCGGCAGCGCAATGGCAGCCAGGATACCGATGATCGCCACCACGATCATCAGCTCGATGAGCGTGAAGCCCCGTTGAATTGCTCTCATGCTATCTACTCCTCTGGGTTTGAACGACGCATAAACACACGATTACCGGTGTTCGCGGTCGACAATGCAACGGGCGTGCCACTCGCGAACACTCGTAGGAAAATCAGCAGGTTGCTGGCGCACTGGCACCCTCGTGAAGGGGCTGTTGCAGACCTGAGAACATCGCTTCAAGCATTCTGACAAACCGGTAATACTTCTCTCGCAAGCGCGCGGAAACCGGACTGCTGCGCTCGAACTGCGCTGCCGCCGCGGGGCAGTCACGCACTCGCAACCTACAAAGCCAACGCAACCCTCATGGCAGGATGTCCTCCGGTACGCCGGGAATCCTGGACAAGTCCACCTGGTCGATCTGCTCCGCGTCGAGGAACTGCTCGGCGTACGCGAGATACACCTTCTCCCGGACAAAGATATCGAACAGGTCCGGGTCGACGTGACCGTTCGACTTGAGCCTACCCAGGATGGTCAGCGCCTCGGTGAGCGTCTTGCCCTTCTTGTAGGGCCGGTCCTTCGCGGTGAGCGCCTCGAAGATATCGGCGATGCCCATGATGCGCGCGGGCACCGACATCTGCTCGCGCGTCAAGCCGCGCGGGTAGCCCTTGCCGTCCATGCGCTCATGATGCCCGCCCGCGTACTCCGGCACGTTCTTCAGGTGCTTGGGCCAGGGCAGCGATTCCAACATCATTATCGTGACTTCGATGTGGTGGTTAATCTGCTTGCGCTCCTCCTCGGTGAGCGTGCCCGCCCGGATAGTGAGGTTGCGGATCTCGTCCTCGGAAAGGAACTGTGCATTCTCGACACCGTCAACGTCGCGCCACCTATAGGAGGTGCCGATGTGGAAGACGCGCTGCTGGTCTTCCGGCGCCATGCGCTCCACGCCGATATTGCAGAAGCGCAGGAACGCCCGGTCAGCGTCAAACTGCTTGAGTTCGGCGGCCAGGCGCGCTTCGATCTCCGGCCAGCCCGCCGTGTTGCCCTGCGCCAGTCCGTCCAGCTTCGCTTTGAGCGCCCGCACCTCGGCGTCGCGCTTAAGTACCTCGAAGCGCGTGTCCACCAGGCCGATGCGGTCGTAGATGGTCTGCAGTTTGGTCGCCTTGTCCACTACATGGACCGGGGTGGTGACCTTGCCGCAATCGTGCAGTAGCCCGGCGATCTTCAGCTCGTAGCGGTCGCGCTCGGTCATCGACCAGTCCTTCAGTGGGCCGGCCTTGGTGCGGTGTACCGCTTCCGCCAGGAGCATGGTGAGCATGGGCACGCGCTGGCAATGGCCCCCGGTGTAGGGCGACTTGTCGTCGATCGCGGCGTTGATCAGGTTGATGAAAGATTCGAACAGCTGCTCCAGCTGATTGATCAACATCCGGTTGGTCAGCGCCACCGCCGCTTGGCTGGCGAGCGATTCGGCCAGATGCTGGTCGGCCTCCGAGAATGGCACGATGGCGCCGGTACTCCGGTGCTTGGCGTTGATCAGCTGGAGCACGCCGATGATCTCATCCTCGTGGTTCTTCAGCGGGACGGTGAGGAACGACTGCGAACGGTAGCCGGTCTTGCGGTCGAAGTTGCGCGTGCCGCTGAAGTCGAAGCCCTGCTCGGTATACGCGTCGGCGATGTTGATGGTGCAGTCGTTGAGCACGGCGTACGCAACCACCATCGAGTTGTTGGGCCGTCCCGCGTCGTCGTAGAGCTTGATCGGATAGAACGGCACCGCGCGGCCGGTGGTCCCGCCCAGGGCGATGTCCAGCGACCCGGTGCGCACGATCTCGAAGCGCAGCTCGCCGCGCTCCTGGTCCATCCGATACAGAGTGCCACCGTCGGCGTTGGTGATCTTCTGGGCGGCCATCAGAATGGCTTCCAGCAGGCGGTCGATGTCCTTCTCGCGCGAGAGCGCGATGCCGATCCGGTTGAGCTCGGTAAGCCGCGGGAGCAAGTCCACGGCGCTGACATCGTCCATCGCTACTTGATACAGACCGCACGCACTTGGTGGATATCGGTAATGCCTTGCAACACCTTCTCGATGCCGTCCTGCTTGAGGGTGCGCATGCCGTCGTTGAGCGCCACCGCGAGGATTTCCGCCACCCGCGCATGCTCCTGGATGAGCTTCTTGACCTGGTCGCTTCCCAGCAGCAGCTCGTGCAGGCCCACACGCCCCTTGTAACCGGTTCCGCTGCAGGTTTCACAGCCTACCGGCGAATTCAGCGTGATCTGGCCCTGCTCGTTGCCGAACGTCTTGACCCACTCCCGGTAGGTTCCCTCGTAGGCGGCTTTCGGGTCTTTCTTCCAGGCGTCGGTGTTCTTCAGCTCCTGGCAGTATTCCTCCAGCAAGCTCTTGATCTCGTCGGCGGTGGCGGTGTGCGGCTGCTTGCACTTGCTGCACAGGCGCTTGGCCAGACGCTGCGCCAGCACCCCGAGCAGCGCATCGGCGAAGTTGAACGGGTCCATCCCCATGTCCAGCAGACGGATGATCGATTCGGGCGCGCTGTTGGTATGCAGGGTGGCAAACACCAGGTGCCCGGTCAGCGAGGCTTCGATGCCGATACTGGTGGTGTCCTTGTCCCGCATCTCACCCACCATGATGATGTCCGGGTCGGCTCGCAGGAACGCCTTCATGGCGGTGGCGAAGGTGAGTCCCGCTTTGGGGTTCATCTGCACCTGCCGCAGGCCCTTCTGGGTGATTTCCACCGGGTCCTCGGCAGTCCAGATCTTGGTGTCCGGCGTGTTCAGATAGCCAAGCACCGAGTGCAGGGTGGTGGTCTTCCCGGAGCCGGTCGGGCCGCACACGAAGAACAGGCCGTAAGGCTTGGACACGGTATCCTTGAGGTTCTTGGTGTTGCGGGCGGACAGCCCGAGCTTGTCGAGCGGAATCGGCTCGCCCGCGGCCAGGATACGCATGACGATGTCTTCCACCCCGCCCTGCGAGGGGACGGTCGCCACCCGCAGCTCGATGTCCAGCGGGCCGAACTTCTTGAACTTGATCTTACCGTCCTGCGGCTTGCGCTTCTCCGAGATGTCCAGATCGCACATGATCTTCAGGCGCGCCGCGATCGCGCTGCGATAGCTGGAGGGAACCTGCAGATAGGGCTGCAGCGAGCCGTCCTTGCGGAACCGGATCTCGGTCTTGCCCTTTCCGGGATAAGGCTCGATGTGGATGTCGGAGGCGCCCTGGTGATACGCGTCGACGATGATCTTGTTGACCAGCCGCACCACCTCGTTGTCGGCGGCCAGCGATGCCTCGTCTACCGCGCCTTCATCGTCGATCGCGCCCTCGTCCTTCAGGCTGTCCAGGGAGAAATCGTCCCCCAGGTCCCCGCCGCCGCCGAACAGCTGGTCGAGCGTGGCGGTGAACTCGCGCTGCGGGCACACCCGGTAGGCGATCTTGCTCTTGGGGAAGATGTTGGACACCAGCTTCGAGGCCCGCACGCGCTCGGGGTCGGTGGTGATGACGATCAACCCCTCCTTGCTGTCTTCCACCGGCGCCCAGGCACTGCTCTCCAGAAAATCGCGCTTCAAGTTGCGCAGCAGGTCCATGGGCTTGATGCGGTCCGGCTTGAACGGCTCGTACGGCACGCCGAAGAAGGCGGACAGCGCCTCGCCGATAGCCTGCGCCTTCACCTGGAACTCGTCGGTGAGCACCGCCTCCAGATCGATGTTCTTGCGCCGCGCGGAGCGCACCGCCAGCTCCATCTCCTCGGCGGAAAGTACCGCGTTGGCAACCAGCGCGTCGTACTTCCCGCGCACCGTCGCGGTGGGACGCTGGCGCTGCTTGAACGCAATGGCCAGCGTCTCGCACAGGTTGACGATGCCTTCTTCCGCCATCGGGTTGAACGGCAGGCCCGAGCGGGTGTTGATCGCCTGCACCACGCCCAGCAGGTCGCCTGTGCCTGCGTCCACCACCGGTGCCACCAGCATTTGCTTGGTCCGGAAGCCGGTGCGCTTATCGACCTCCTTCAGGAAGTGCAGCGTGGGGCTGATCGAGCGCAGCTCGTTCTCGTCGTACACGTCGCGGATGTTCACCAGACTGCGGTTGGCTGCCACGTACCCGGCGATGCTCTGCTCGTTGATGGGGAGCTTGAGGTCCTTGAACGAGGTCAGCCCGGTCTTCACCTTGGACACGATCGAGCTGCGGTCGTCGGACAAGGTATAGATCGTCAAGCGGTCGGCGCCGACCACGCTACAGATGTCCTGCCCGACCTCCAGGATGATCTCGTCGATGTTGCTGGTAGCGTGGATCTTGTTGCTGACCGCCTGCAGCTGCTTCTGGAATTCCAGCTTGTTGCTGATGTCGGCCATGTTCTGGCCGGCCTGCGGCTTGGCGTCGAAGACTGTGCTCATGGCGGCGTTCCTCTGCTCGCGTCCGGGGAATTACCCCCGGCCCTCATTGACCATTCGGCAACATTTGGACGGGCGTTGCCCACCGCCCGTGGTCCATTATCGGCAGTCCACTTGCGTCCCGCACCGCGGCCGCTAGAACTTGAACACCTGGCCGTTGGCCAGCATGCGCGGGCTGAAGGCACCGGCTGCCGCTTCGATCTCTTCCATTGTCAGCGCGCCTTCGCCGGGCTTCAGATGAGTGATGAAGATCCGCGCCGGGCGCTTGAGCTTGGCGAGCTCCTGCGCCAACATGTCCGGCGTAAGATGCTTGGAGGCCACAGCCAGCGCGCGCTCGGCGTTGGGAAACGCCGTTTCGATGATCAAGTAGCGAAGATTCTGGATACGGTTGACCTGCTCCCACAGCGCATCGTTGCTCGTCGTGTCGCCGGTGAAGACCAGGCTGGCCTCGCCGCTGTCGAGGTGAAACCCTACCGCCGGTACCACGTGGTTGGCCGGCAGGGATCGGATGCGACGCTCCTGCAGGTCGATGATGTCCCCCAGGCGGAAGCTCTGGAAGCGCAGGAATGGCGCATCGCGGCTGGGGATCTCGCTGAAATCCGGCCAGATCTTCCAGTTGAACAGGTGGCTGCGCAGCACTTGAACCGTTTCCTCGGTGGCGTGCACCGTGATCGGCGCGCTGCGCATGCCGCCTACTGTATCCACCAGAAATGGGATGCAGGCTACATGGTCCAGGTGGGAGTGCGTGACGAATACGTGATCGATCTGCTTGAGCTCGTTCAGTGTGAGGTCCGCCACCCCGGTGCCGGCGTCGATCAGGATGTCATGGTCGACCAGCAGGGAAGTCGTGCGCAGATTCCCGCCGATGCCGCCGCTGCAACCGAGAACACGGAGCTGCATCGCTACTTGCTCTCGGCGATCCAGGTGCCGTCCCAGCCGCCGCCCGGCGGAGTCTTGCGGAAATGCGCGATGCGCGAGAAAAACTCGCGGTACAGGGCGTTGTCGGGATGCGCGCGCTGCAGATTGATGAGCTGCAACTCGGCCAGATCCCATTGCTGGGCGCGGTACTGCTTGAGGTCCTGATGCCACAGGGACAGCTCGTCGTGGCGCGCCGTGGCGACCTGCTGCGCGAGCCCGATCGGCTCGTAGATCGCCAGCGGCTCGCTCTTGCCTTTCGGGCGCACGCGATCCAGCTCGCGGAACACCACATCCGGGCAGGCGGCTCGCGTATCCTCGCCGACGATCATGCCGACTCCATACTGTTTGGTCAGACCCTCCAGCCGCGACGCCGTATTCACCACGTTACCCATGACGGTGTAGGCGACCCGCAGCTGCGAGCCCATGTTTCCCACGCTGACACGTCCCGTGTTTACGCCCACACCCATACTCAGCGCTGGCCACCCGCGCGCCTGGAACTGGGGCTCGAGCGCTTTCATCGTCGCCTGCATCTCCAGACCGGCGAGCAAGGCATGGCGCGCGTGCTGCTCGTCGGGCAGCGGCGCCCCCCAGAAGGCCATGATAGCGTCGCCCATGTATTTATCAATCGTGCCACGGTGCCGGTAGATGACCTGAGTAAGCGGCGTGAGGAACTCGTTCATCAGGTTCGACAGCTCCTTTGGCTCCAGCCCTTCCGAGATGGTGGTAAATCCCCGCACGTCGGAGAACAGGATGGACAGCTCCCGGCTCTCGCCCTCCATGGAGAACTTGTCCGGGTTGCGCGCCATCTCGTCCACCAGTTCGGGCGGCACGTACTGGCCGAAACGGCCGGTGATCTGCCGCTTCGCGCGCGATTCCACGAAAAATCCGTAGGACATGTTCAGCGCGAACAGAAGCAGGACCATGCTCAGCCCGGAGGCCAATGGCAGGACGAGGTTTCCGTACTGCCAGACCACCAGGTTCAGCCCGATCACCGTGGCCAACACGATGAGCGTGAGAATGCTCGCCCGCAGCGGGTTAAGCAAAGGCAGGACCAGCGCCATCACCAGGCCGGCCAGCGCGAGCAAGACGACCTCCGCTCCCAGCACATAGGGCGGACGCTGCTTGATCGAGCCATCCAGGAGGCCGGCGATCAGATTGGCGTGAATTTCCACCCCGGGGTAGACCCCGCCCACCGGCGTGTTTCGCATGTCCTGCAGGCCAGGTGAGGTCGTGCCGACCAGGACGATCTTGCCCTCCAGCGCCGCCTTGGGCGCCCTCCCCTGCAGTACATCCGTGATGGAGACGTACGGGAAGCTCTTTTCCGGGCCCCGGAAAGGCACTAGCGTGGCCACCTCGATGTCAACTGGGACGCGCATCGGACCCGCCTCGAGCCACTCGAGTCCAGGGTAGTCGCGCGCCCACCCCATTGGCGTGGTGAAGCCCGGCTTAATGTCGGGAGAGCCTGCCAGCAGGCGCACGACGGCGAGCGACAAGGGCTCGTAATAGGCACCGCCAAACTCGCTCAGCATGGGGACGCGCCGAAATACCCCGTCGGGGTCACTGGCGGGGGTGAAGTGCCCCGACGCGGCCGCCGCCGCTTGCAGTTCGGGCAAATTAGAGCCGTAGCCGGTGTAGGAGGGCACCGCCACATTACGGCCCCGGAACACACCCGGCGGCAGCACCGGCGGCGGCAGCTGATTGGCGCGCACGTCGTTGGTGGTGAAGTAGAAGCCGAGGACCACGGGGCGGCCTTTGAGCTTGTCCGCGAACAACCGGTCGTACTCCAGGCGCGGACGCACGTTCTGCAGCGAGGTCTGGAACGCCGGCACGCCCTTGAGGTCGCCACGCGCCAGCTCGTCGAGCACCTTGAGGCCCGAGCTTACGTCAGGCTCGGCGAAGACCACGTCGAAGCCGAGCACCCTGACGTGGTAGTCGTCGAACAGCCGGTCCAGCAGGAGGGCGAGGCGGTTGCGTGGCCACGGCCAGCGGCCCTCGACGGCGAGGCTGCGTTCGTCGATGTCGACGATGACGATACGCGGGTCGAGCCCCTGCGGCATGGTCAGGCGCAGGCGCTCGTCGTAGGCGATCGCCTCTAGGCGGGTCAGCAGCGGCACGTAGTACCAGTGCGCCGCGTAGCCGAGGAAAAACAGCACCACGGCCAGCCCAAGCGCATAGCGCACGACGTGCTTCTTGAAGGCCCCCCCTGATCCGTTCATCTAGGCTCCGACGCGCCGTTCGTAGTTGTTCGTCGCGCGTCTGGCGCCGCGCCGCCTGGGTGGCGCTACCGCGTCGTCAGGCCGAGGGCTTGAGGTAGAACTCCATTTTGACCCCCGCCAGCTCGATGACGTCATGATCGGTGAGCGCGTGTGCCTGCGCGTCCAGCTGCCTGCCGTTCACGACTGGGAAGCTCGCACCCTCCACATGCGTAATGAAGTAGCCTTGCGGCCGTTTGGCGATCACTGCCACCTGCACGCCGGGCTTGCCGAGGGTAGTGAGGGGCTTGGACAGCGGCAACTCCTTGCCAGCGCTCGGGCCGGAGAGGATCTGGATCGTCCCCTGCGCCCCACCCGGGGCAGCGCCTGCGGCCGCGGGTGCCGCGGCGGGTGGTGTCGCGGAAGATACGGTCGTCGCGGCAGCGCCTGCCGCCGCAGCCTGGCGCGCAGCCTCGCGCAGCGAACCACCGCCCCCGCTGCTCGAGATATTGCTCTGCATCATTTCGGGGTTGACTACGGTGTCGCCGAAATTCTTGGCCACCGCGGGCTCTGGCTTCGGCGCCTCCGGCTTGGGGGCGTCGGTCTTGGCGGGCGCCGCGGCCGGCGCAGCGGCGCCAGCCGGAGCGGGTCCCGGCCCGCCGCCCGGAGGCGCGCGCAGCACCATCGTCTTCTCGAAGTCGGCCGCGGGCGCCGCGGCGGCGGCCTGGCTCGCGTCCGACACGTACTTGAGTTTGTACTTGCCCAGCTCCACAACGTCGTTGTTTTGCAGGAAGTGCTTCTTGATCGGCTGACCGTTGACCAGCGTGCCGTTGGTGCTCCCCAGGTCCTCCAGGAAGGAGTCGTTGAGGATGGTCATGATCATCGCATGCTCGCCGCTGATCGCCAGGTTGTCGATCACGATGTCATTGTGCGCTTTGCGGCCTAGCGTCGTGCGCTCCTTGGTGAGCGGGTACTCCCGGATCACCATGCCATCGAGGCTCAAAATCAACTTCGCCGCCATAGCTCAATCCTCGTAATTTATGCGAACCACGCCTTGACCTTGGTCAGCCAGCCCTTTTCGGCCGGAAAAGGCTTCTTCACTCGAATCAGAATGACGGACACGTTGTCGCGCCCGCCGTTGTCATTAGCCATCTGCACCAGTTGATTAGCGGCAAGAGGCAGGTTGGACTTCAGGGACGTTAGCGTCAACAGGATGTCCTCGTCCTCGACCATGTCGTTCAGGCCGTCCGAGCACAGCAGGAAGATGTCCCCCTCCTGCGCTTCGAAGGTGTTGATGTCGGGCTCCACCTGGGCCTCGATGCCCACCGCGCGGGTGACCAGGTTCTTGTTTTGGGAGCGGCGCGCCATCTCCTTGGTGATCATGCCGCTGTCGATCTGCTCCTGAAGCAGGGAATGGTCCCGCGTAAGCTGCTCCAAGGCGTCCCCCCTTAGCCGATACAGCCGTGAGTCGCCCACGTGCGCCACGGTGATGTGGTTATCGGCCAGGAGCGCCACCACCAGGGTGGTGCCCATGCCGGCATATTGCGGCTGGCTGTTGGCGGCTTGGAAGATGGAGCTGTTGGCGCGCGCGGCCACGTTGCGCAGGATCTTCGACGCCGTCAACTCGCCCGTACCCCGATCGCGCACGTGGGCTGGCATGCGAAGGATGGCATCGCGCGTCTCTTTCGATATCAGCGCCACCGCGATGCCGCTCGCGACCTCCCCAGCGTTGTATCCGCCCATCCCGTCGGCGAGTACCGCCAGGCCGATGGTCGCGTCCGTGCCGATGGCGTCCTCATTGTGCGCGCGCACCATCCCCGTATGCGTCGCGGTCGCCATCTCGAGGGCCTTTGCCAGCTCGGTCGTCATGCTTCAGAGGCTCACGTCCACAACGCCGAACGAGGCGGCACACTCGCGCAGGTCGCGCGCCATCTCGTCGCCGGCCCGGTAGCGCTGCGCTTTATCCTTGGCGAGCGCCCGGTTGACGATCTCCAGCAGGCAGCCTGGCAGCGCTGGGTTGTGCGTCAGCGGGTCGGCCGGCGGCTCGTTGGCGATCTTGTACATCAGCTGGGCCATCGACTCGCCCTGGAACGGCAGCACGCCGCAGGCCAGCTGGTACAGCGTGACGCCCAGTGAAAAAAGGTCGGATTGTCCGTCGATCTTCTTGCCAGCCAGTTGCTCGGGCGACATGAACGAGGGCGTGCCCAGCACCATCCCCGTCTTGGTCTTGCTCGAATCGGTGATGCGTGCAATGCCGAAGTCGGTTACCTTGACCGAGTCGGTCTCGGGGTCGTACATGATGTTTCCGGGCTTGATGTCCCGATGCACCACGCCGTTACGGTGCGCGTAATCGAGGGCTTCGGCCACCCGCGCAACGATGCTCATCACCTCCGGCAGCGGCAGCAGGTTGCCCGGCTTGGAATGGGGAACCAGGTCCTTGCCCTTGAGGAACTCCATGGCGATATAAGCCAGGTCGTGCTCTTCGCCGGCATCGAAGATCGTCACGATGTTGGCGTGATTGAGCCGTCCCGCGGTCTCCGCTTCGCGGAAGAAGCGCTGTTTGACGTCCTCGAGCTCGTCGGGCTCGAACTCCTGAGACAGAGCCATGGTCTTGATCGCCACCACCCGTCCGATCTTGGGGTCGCGGCCGAGATAGACGACCCCCATGGCGCCCTTGCCCAGCTCCTTCTCCACCTGGTAGCGCCCGAGCATCGGTTTTTCCACCGTGCCCCCGTCGAGGATCAGAGTGCTGGCGTTGGTGCGCGCGCCTGCCCCGCCCAGGATGACCGTCTCGGACATCGCCTTGGCGCGCGAGATGCGGCTTTCCAGATCCTTGAACTTCCGGTCATGCGTGGCCATGTACTCGAATACAGACTGCGCCTTGTTGAACTGGCGTTTACGCTCGAAATCCAGGGCCAAGTTGTACAGAGTGTCCATGAGCTGGTCGTCCAGCGGGACCTTCTTGAGCTTGTCGAATGCCATGTCCAGCTGACCCTGCCCCTGGAAGGCCAGGCCGAGCATACGGTTGCTTTCAGCGGACTCGAGGTCGGAGCGGGCCTTGCCGCGTTCGGTCACCAGGAAGCGCTTGGTAGTGAGAGTCAGGTGGCCGATCACCAGCAGGACGACGGCGGTCATCAGTGGGATCCAGGTCAAGCGCGTCGCCATAAAACCGAACTGCGCGCCAAGCAGCAAGGCCAGGATGCCGAGTGTCGAACCGGCCGCGCTCGCTGCATTCAAGCGCGGAAGCAGGACGATCAAGTAGGCCGCCACGAGCAGGAAGGCAGCCAGCGCCACCCATGCGCCCCAGCCGGGCACCACGAAGAAATGCTCCTGGAGGATGCTCGATACCGCGTGCGCCTGCATCATGACGGCGGGCATCGACGGGTTGACCGGGGTGACGAACATGCTGCCGACCCCTGCTGCGGTGGTCCCGACCAGGACGATCTTGTCCCGATATTTCTCCAGCGGAATCTTGCCGCTGTACACATCGAAGAACGAATCTATGGGGAACGCCGGGCGCCCCTCTTGATCCTTGTAGAAGTAGGTGTACATCTGCAGCTCGGGATCGGTGCGTACCGTGAGCCTGCTCAGAGCCACACCTGACCCGAGCGTGGCCTTGATGTCGGCGGACTGCAGATTCAGGCTGCGCGCCGCGATCTGCAGCGACAGGGAGGGATAGAACTGGTCGAAATAGGCCAGCACCAGCGGTTCGGTGCGGATCGCTCCGTCCACGTCCGGAGGCGAGTTCAGGTGTCCGACCGCCGTTGCCCCGGCACCGATGCGCTCCAGCACCGGCACCTCCACGCTGGACGCCGGCAGCGCAGGCGTCTGGTCGCCGGCACCCACTTGCAACGCGTTCTTGCGCACGAAACCCGCCAGGTCACGGTCCGGCTTGCCTTGCGGTTCGCCTAGCTTGAACAACACGGGCAGCACGACGTTGCCCGCGCCGGCTACGCTCTGTGCAAGCTTGCCGTCGGTATCCAGCGCGTCCTCCGCCTGTCCCAGCACCTCGCCGAACTCGGCCAGCTTCTGCTGTCCTTCCGGGCTGAGCAGGCCGAACAGCTCCCTGAGCTTGCCGATGTATTCCATCCCCGGATCGATCTGCGGCTCGGCGAAAAACACGGTATATCCGATCACCTTGGCCTGCGCGCTCTTCAACCCATCGATCAGCTTGGCATGCACGTCCCGGTGCCAGGGCCAGCGGCCGATGTTCGCGATGCTGGCGTCGTCGATCGCGATGACCGCGATGCGCTCGCTCGGTGCCCGGCTGGAGGCACGCACCCCCATGTCATAGGCCTTGCGCTCGAGGCTCAGCACCAGGTCGCTGCGCGACAGCGCCAGGACCACCAGCGCCACGACGACGCCGAGGAACCAGTCGGACCGCCAGAATTCGCGCTTAGGCATTCGGTCGCGCCAGTGAAGTCGGTTTGCCTGCGATGCTCAGCGGTATTTTCGGCAGAACCTCTATATTTTTTATAGGGTTAAGGCGCATCAGTGAAAGCGTCTGCGATATTTCTCGCTAAAGTATCTGATTTCTATCCAAAAGCCAACCACCACCCCTAGGTCGTTCGCAAGGATTTGGGCCTCCCCGCTGGCCCTACGGCATCCCCTCGGCGGCTGCCGGGTTTTGCAGCGGAGTTTGTTAAATGCAAGGCTTATGCCAAGGCCTTGATCCGGCGCAGGCCGCGCCGCGGAATCAGCCTCGGAGGGGCGCTAGACCCCTTCGACCACGATCACGCTGCTGATCGATGTTCGCTGGCGGATCGCTTTGGCGGCCGCATACTCAGGCGCATCGCTGAAGGCCCGCGCCCGCTCCATGCTGTCGAACTGGACCACGACGACGCGCTTCGGCTGCCAGTGCCCTTCGAGGTAATCGACCTTGCCGCCGCGCACGAGGAACTTGCCGCCGTACTGCGCCAGGACCGGCGCCACCAGCTTGCGATACTCCTCGTAGCCGGCGGGGTCGGTCACTTCGATGGTGGAGATGAGATACGCGGGCATGAGCGCCTCCGGCAGAGTCGACAGCCTCTTATTGTGGAGGGAAACCGGTTCCGATGTCATTCGCATGCCATTCGGACCTACCCGGAACGCTCGGCCCGGAAGGGCGTCAGGCGAGCGGAAGCGAACCGCCGGCGACGAGCGCGCCGATCAAGACGCCGGCCAGCACATCGCTGGGATAGTGCAAGCCGAGCACCAGGCGGGACAGAGCGACCAGCACGGTTAATGGCACAACGATGGGCGCCAGAGACGGGAAGTAGGCCAGGCTCACCAGCGCAAACGCCACCGCGTGCAACGTGTGGCGAGAAGGAAAGCTGAACTCGTCCAGCGGCTGTCCGCCGCGCCGGATCGCGGCGTTCACCCGGTACGGCCGCGGCCGGGAGGTTCGTGCCTTGAGCCGTTTGTACAAGGCCGTGCAGATCAGCCCGGTGAGCACCATGTGGGCCACGGGACGCAGCGCGGCGCTGCCTTGCCATGCGACCAGCCAGGCCACCAGCGCGTACCAGAACGCGCCGTCGCCCAGCCGGCTCACTGCGCGGAAAAAATCACGTAGCCATCCCACTGCCGCGGCGCGGTTGATGCTCAGGCACAGGCGCTCGTCCTGGTGCGCGAGCCAATGCGGCACGACCAGGATCCTACGCACGAGCCGCCCGCCCGCCGTGTGCGATGGCGGCCAGGGCGTCAGAGAAGGTATCCACTATGTGGTCCCAACTGATGCCCTCTGCGCTCAGCCGCGCCTCGCGGCGTAGCGTCGAAAGCAGGGCGGGATCGGTCGCGAGCCGAAGGCTCTCCCGCTCGAACGCGCGCGCATCCCCGAACGGCACCAGCAACCCGTTCTCGCCATCCACCAGATGCTCGCGTGCCGCCGCATAATCGTAGGCGACCACCCCCAGCCCGCTGGCCATCGCTTCGAGTGTGACGTTGCCGAACGTCTCGGTCTGGCTGGGAAACAGGAACAGGTCGCCCGAAGCGTAGTGCATCGCCAGGTCTTCACCTTTGCGCATGCCGGCAAACACGTGTTCCGGGTGCCTGCGCTCCAGCCTCGCGCGGGCCGGCCCGTCGCCGACCAGCACCAATCGAGCATCCGGCCGCCGTTCCCGGATCGTCGCGAAGGCGGACAGCACCAGCGGCAGGTTCTTCTCGGGCGCTACCCGCCCGACGCAGATGACGGCCAGACCGTCGGGCCCCAGCCTCCATCGGCCGCGCAGCTCGGCGCTGCGCCGCACGGGCGTGAACAACCGCGTGTCTACTCCGCGCGCCACCACGCGCACGTTCCGATAGCCTTCGCGCTCGAGCTCGCCGCGCAGCTGTCGCGTAGGCACGAAGGTGCACAGCGACCGGTTGTGGAAATGCCGCAGGTATCCACCGATCATTCCGCGCAGAAAGCCAAATCCGTAGTGGCTGCTGTAGGAGTGGAAGTTGGTGTGGAAATCGGACGCCGCGGGTACCTCGAGCCGCCGCGCAGCCGCCAGCGCCGCCCAGCCGAGCGGCCCTTCGGTCACTACGTGCACGACATCGGGCCGCCGCGCGCGCCAGCAGCGTGTGAGCCGGCCCACCGCGGGCAGTCCCATGCGCAGGTCGCTGTAGCGAGGAACCGCGATCCCTGCGACCAGCAGTTGGGTCAGGGCGCTGGTGGCCGTGGGCTGGTCGCCGCTGCCCTGGCGCGGACGCACCAGCTGGATCACATGCCCGCGCTGGAGTAATCCCGCCACCATCCGCTCGGTGGTCATTGCCACGCCATTGATCTCGGGCGGATAGGTCTCGGTGACCAGGGCGATACGCAGGCCGCGCGCAGGGCGCGGCCGCGCAACCGGCTGCTGCGCCGACAGGACGGAGGCCTCGTTCATGCCCGGCAAGAGTGCCGGCTCAGGACGACGTCAGGATGACCATCCGATGTCGGTTAGATGACGACTGCCGCTGGCGCAATCGCTCAGCGTATGGGCCGACTTACCCTGCCAGGACGAAGCCCCATACCACCACAACGTTCACCAAGCTCACGAATACGGCGGCGCTACCCAGGTCTTTCGCCCGCTTCGCGAGCAGATGGTTCTCGAGCGAGATGCGGTCGACAGTGGCTTCGACCGCGGAATTGAGCAGCTCGACGATCAGCACCAGCAGCACGCTGCCGACCATCAAAGCCTTGCCCGCTCCAGTAGCCGGCAGGAAGACGGCGAACGGGATCAGCAGGCAAGCAAGCAACACCTCCTGGCGGAAGGCGTCCTCGTGCCGGAACGCCGCGCGGAAGCCGTCCATCGAGTAGAACAACGCGTTCCACATGCGACGCAGGCCGGTCTTGCCTTTGTGCGGGTTGATCTGCTTGGCTTGCTCTACTTCTTCCATGTGAGATCCAGGTCGCGCGCGGCTTTGACATCGTCCAGCCGGCGCACCGGCAGCGTGTGCGGTGCGCTCTTCACCAGGTGGGTGTCGGTGTGAGCCTCGTGGAGCACCTGCTTCATGGCCTCGACGAACGCATCCAAGGTCTCCCGCGATTCGCTCTCGGTCGGTTCGATCAGCAGGCATTCGGGCACCAGCAGCGGGAAATACGTGGTTGGGGCATGGAACCCCTTGTCCAGCAGCCGCTTGGCGAAGTCCATCGCAGTCACGCCGGTCTGCTCCTTCAACGGCTTGAGAGTCACGATGAATTCGTGCCCCGCCCGCCGCTGCGGCAGCGCCAGGTCGAATCCGGCGCGGCGCAACTGAGTCATCAGGTAGTTCGCATTGAGCGTCGCATACTCGGCCACGCGCGGCATGCCTTCGCGTCCGAGAAGTCGCGCGTACACATAGGCGCGCAGCAGCACGCCGGTGTTGCCCATGTGGGCGGACAACGGACCGATGCTCTGCGGACAGTCGGCCGAGCCGAGCCAGCGGTACTCGCCGGCCTCCTGGGTAACCATCGGCAGGGGCAGAAACGGCAGCAGATGCGGCGCCACCCCCACCGGACCCGCCCCCGGGCCGCCGCCCCCGTGAGGCGTGGAAAAGGTCTTGTGCAGGTTCAGGTGGATGACGTCGAAGCCCATCGCGCCGGGCTTCACCTTGCCGAGGATGGCGTTGAGATTGGCTCCGTCGTAGTAGAGCAGGCCGCCGGCCCCGTGGACGATGTCACGGATGGTCAGGATATTCTGCTCGAACACACCCAACGTGGAAGGATTGGTCAGCATGAGACCGGCCGTCTGCGGTCCTACGGCGGCACGCAGCGCCGCCACGTCGACGTTCCCGTCGGCTGCGGTCGGTATCTCGCGTACCGAGTAGCCGCACATGGTGGCCGTCGCGGGGTTGGTGCCATGCGCAGCGTCGGGCACGATGATCTCGGCGCGCCGGGTATCGCCGCGCGAGCGATGCCAGGCACGGATCATGGCCACGCCGGCGAGCTCGCCCTGCGCCCCCGCCATCGGGGCGAGGCTGATGCCCGCCATGCCCGTGACATCCTTGAGCATCTCCTGCAGCTCGAACAGGCACGCCAGCAGACCCTGACCGGTCTGCGCTGGCGCCCGCGGGTGGCGCATGAGGAACGGCGCCAGCAGCGCGGCCGCGTTGCACGCCCGCGGGTTGTACTTCATCGTGCAGGAGCCGAGCGGATAGAACTGCGTGTCGATCGAGAAGTTCTGTTGCGACAGCCGGGTGTAGTGGCGCACCGCGTCCAGCTCGGACACTTCAGGCAGGTTCGGCGGCTCCCGGCGCAGCAGCTCCGCGGGGATGGACGCCGGCGCCGCTCTCGGCGCCGGCGCCTGAGCCGGATTGAGCCGCCCGGGGCGGGAGCGTTCGAAGATCAAGGTGGCCACGAGAGTCGGTCTCTTGCCTCGCCGCAATGGCGCGGGTGCGCAGCGTACGGCCGTGCGGTTACGCGGATAGTGCCGGCTACCTCAGCGCCGCCAGCGCCGCCTCATACGTCGGCTCGTTGGCGATCTCCGGGACCAGCTCCGAGTGCAGCACCTTGTTGGCCTCGTCCAGCACCACCACCGCCCGCGCAGTCAGGCCCTCCAGCGGGCTGTCGACGATGTCCACGCCGTACCTGCGATGGAAACCGTGGTCGCGGAAGGTCGACAGCGTCACGACGTTGTTCAGTCCTTCCGCGCTACAGAAACGCGACATGGCGAACGGCAGGTCGGCCGAAACCACCAGGACCACCGCGTTGGTCATCGCCGAGGCCTTTTCGTTGAACATCCGGGTCGACTTCTGGCAGGTCGGAGTGTCGAGGCTGGGCACGATGTTGAGCACTTTGCGCTTGCCCGCGAAATCCCGCAGGCTCACCGCCTTCAAGTCCTTGTTGACCAGGCTGAAGTCGGGCGCGCTGTCGCCTTTCTTCGGCAGGTTGCCGGCGACGCTGACGGGTTCACCCTTGAGGGTCACGGTTGACACGGATCGAGTCTCCTCCTCTGATGAAACGAGGGCCTAGTTGTTCAACTGGCCAGCGGCGCGGGCCGCCGGGCCTCGCCCGCAGCCTGTGCATACCGCTCCAAGTCGGCGGGCGTCTTGGTCTCGGTGGCACAGACCAGCAACCCTGGCGACAGTTCTGGATAGCTGTCCTGCAGATCCAGGCCGCCGAGGATGCCGCGCTCGCGCAGCCGCTCGAGGAACGGCCCGGCCGGCCCGTCGGTGGCGATCACCGCCTCGTGGAACAGCGGTGCCCGGAACCGGCGCTTGAGGCCAACTGCCTCCAGCTTGTCCACCAGTGCGTGCAGATTTGCATGACTGGCGAGCGCCACGCGGCGCAGGCCCTCCGCACCGAGGATCGCCATATGAATCGTTGCTGCCGCCACTGCGAGGCCCTGGTTGGTGCAGATGTTGGATGTGGCTTTCGAGCGTCGTATATGTTGCTCGCGCGCCTGCAGCGTGAGCGTGAAGCCGGGCTTGCCATCGAGGTCGAGCGTGCGGCCGACGATGCGCCCCGGCATCTGGCGCACATGCGTTAGCTTGCAAGCCATGAAACCGAAGTACGGTCCGCCGCCCGACAACGGCACGCCCAGCGGTTGGCCTTCCCCGACCGCGATGTCGGCGCCAGCCGCGCCCCACTGCCCGGGCGGCGTCAGCAGTGCAAGTGCTATCGGGTTGACCAATGCGATCACCAGCGCGCCGCGCTCGTGCGCCCAGTCCGTAAGCTGATGCACCCGCTCCAGGCAACCGAAGAAGTTGGGCAGCGGAATCACCAGGGCGGCCAAGCTCCCGGCCGGATGACGGTTCAGCGCGTCCGGCACGGTCACGCCTTCGTCGCTGCAGTATGGCGCCTCCACGATCTCGATGTCTTGATTGGATACGATGGTGCGTACCACAGCGCGGTACACCGGGTGTACTGTCGCAGGGATGAGCACACGACGCGAGGACTTGTGCAGCCGCACGGCCATCAGCACCGCCTCGGCCAGGCCCGAGGCGCCGTCGTAGAGGCTGGCGTTGGTGGCATCCATCGCCGTCATTGCTGCCATCATGCTCTGGTACTCGTACAGGAGCTGGAGCGTACCCTGGCTGGCCTCCGCCTGATATGGCGTATACGCCGAGTAGAACTCGCCGCGGGTCACGATCTGCCACACTGCGGCGGGGATGTGGTGCTCGTAGGCGCCAGCGCCGATGAAGTTCAGCCAGCGGCCGTCGCGCTCCGCGCGCTCCTGCATCGCGCGCATGATCTCCATCTCGCCCACCGCCGGTGGCACCCGATCCAGCCGCGCGTGCTTCAGTTCCCTGGGAATCTCGTCGAACAGCGCGTCGATCGACGCCACCCCGATCGCGTCGAGCATCGCGCGGGTGTCGTCCTCGGTGTGGGGTATGAAAGGCATGGCCAGGCGTTCCAGTGAGCTGTCAGTGACTCTCCGACTCGACCAGCTTCTGATATGCGGCCGCATCCATCAGCTGGTCCCACTGGGCCGGATCGCTCGGCCGCAGACGGAACATCCACGCCGCATACGCGTCCTGGTTGACTTTTTCGGGCGCGCCGCTCAGATCCTGATTGGCAGCGACGACCTCGCCGGAGAGCGGAGCGAAGATATCGGCGGCAGCCTTGACCGACTCGACCACGCCGCATTCCTGGCCCTGCCGGACCTGCTTGCCCACCGCCGGACTCTCGACGTACACGATGTCGCCGAGGCGATCCTGAGCGTGGTGCGTGATGCCTACGCTGACGGTACCGTCGGTTTCCCGCCGGGCCCATTCATGAGAATCGGTGTATCGCAGATCGATCGGGATGCTCATTCAGTCGCTCGCATCGTTGGACGGGGACTCGCCGCCCTGCGGCAGGAGACTCTTGCCGTGGCGCACGAAAGGATACTTCACAACGCGGGCCGGCAGCCACTGGTCACGGATCTGCACTTGTACCGTATCGCCCGCTACCACGGCCAGCGGCAGGCGCGCCAGCGCAATGGAGCGGTTCAGCGTCGGCGAGAACGTGCCGCTGGTGATTTCCCCGCCACCTTGGTTGCAGCGCACCTGCTGATGCGCGCGCAGCACGCCCCTGCCCTCCAGCAACAGACCGGCGAGCCCGAAGCGCGGCGGGCGGCGCTCCAGCGCAGCGCGACCGACGAAGTCTCGTCCGGCCTCCGAGCTCACCGTCCACCCCAGCCCCGCTTCCATCGGCGTCACCGTCGCGTCCATGTCCTGGCCGTACAGGTTCATGCCGGCTTCCAGGCGCAACGTGTCGCGCGCACCCAGACCGCATGGTGCCACGCCCTGCTCATGCAGGGCGCGCCATAGAGTCACCGCCTGCTTTGCTGGCAGCATAAGCTCGAGTCCGTCCTCGCCGGTGTAGCCGGTGCGAGCAACGAACAGATCGTCGGCGGCCGCCGCGTGGAAGGTCGCCAGCGGCTCGCTGATCGCCCGCGCGTCCGGCCATGCCTGCCCCAGGCGCTCGCGCGCCTGCGGCCCCTGCACGGCGATGATCGCCAGGTCGCGCCGCGCCTCGAGCTTCGCGCCAGGGGCCAGTCGCTCGCGCTGCGCCTGCAGCCAGGCGAGGTCGGACTCGGCAGTCCCGGCATTGACGACCAGCCGGTACCACTGTTCCGACATGTAGTAGACGATCAGATCGTCCAGCACCCCGCCGTCGTCGGCCAGCATGCAGGAATACAACGCCCGGCCGGGCTGTCGCAGCCGGGCCACGTCGTTGGCCAGCGCCCCGCGCAAGAACACACGGACGTCGGCGCCGCTTGCGTCGATCGCCAGCATATGCGAGACGTCGAACATTCCCGCGCTGCGGCGCACGCGGTGGTGCTCCTCGATCTGCGAGCCGTAGTGCAGCGGCATCTCCCAGCCGCCGAAGTCGGTCAACCTGGCGCCCAGGCGGCGGTGCTCGCCGTTAAGTGGGGTTTGCTTGAGCATCATCCGAAGAATAGATAGAGGCGGTAGCCTGCGGGCCTGACATTCCCGGTATCGAGATACAAGCGCAACGAGACTTCCTGGTTCGCGCCGAGCCCCTGGCTGCGATCGACGCTGCGGTCGAGGTACTCCTCGGGCGCGAACACCTTGCGCGCCGCCGTTTGGTTGGTCTGATCGGTCAAGGTCAGATCGAGCATCGGGAAGGCCTGCACCAGCGGCGCTCGGTTGCGGATGGTCGCGGTAAGCAAGACCTCCGAGGGATGTGCCGGATCCAGCAGCTGCAGGTCCGACGCTTCGATAAACAGCTGCTCCGGCATATGCGGCAGCGCCAGCTTGCAGCCGGTCCACGCGCAATACTGCTCCAGCGCGTCCCGCACCGCCGGCAAGCGGGCGGCGAGATCCCCAGGGAAGAACCACACCGCCTGGGCCAGCAGCACCACGAGCAGCCCCGCGCTGGCGAACGCCCATAGCCATACACGGCGCTTCCCGGACGGGGGCGCGCCGAACAGCTCGTCGGGAAGGGTCAGCGGCGCGACGTCGTCCAGCACAGCTGGCATTGCCGGCGCGGATTGCGCTGCCTGCTGCTCGTCCAAGCCGGCCGCAACGCGAGCAGGCTCCCGCCGGGCCGGCATCGCCTGCCGGCGCGGCGGTGCAGGCGTCTCGCCGACCGCGCCCGGCCGCCGCGTATCCGGTGCTTCCGCTGGCACGGCGCTGGCCGGAAGCTGGGAACTGAGCGCGGCGAAGGCGTCGAACACTTCCTGGCATTTCCCGCAGCGCACCTGCCCGCTCGAGATCTGCAACTGCTGCGGCGTGACGCGGAACACGGTCTCGCACTGCGGACAACGCGTGTACATGCTCATGGCAGGCCAGCTAACATTGCGACAGAATCCCCGGCCTCACCTGCGGCGGATGCCTTCGAGACAAGCCCATCCCTCCTGACTGGAGGCAATGCGCATGTCGCACCACGCCCGGTACAGCTGCATCAGCTCCTCCGCCTGCTCGTCGAGCACCCCGGCCAGGACCAGCGCGCCCCCACCTCGCACATAGCTTGCCAGCAGCGGGGCCAAGACTCGCAGGGGATTGGCCAGGATGTTCGCCAGCACGATGTCGTAGGGGCCGTCCGGCGTGCGGTCCGGCCCGACTACCTCGATCATAGCGGCGTTCGCCGCCGCGTTGGCGCGGCACGCTTCCACCGCCACGGGGTCGATATCCACCGCCACCACCTGCCCCGCGCCCATCTGCTTGGCCGCGATCGCCAGTATTCCGCTCCCGCACCCGTAGTCCAGGACGTGCTGCCCGGGCTGCAGATGTTGCTCCAACCATCGCAGGCACTGCGCGGTGGTGGGATGGCCGCCGGTGCCGAACGCCAACCCCGGATCGAGCCTCAGGTTCAGCGCCCGCGGGTCGGGCGCCTGCGACCAGCTTGGGACGATCCACAGGCGCTCGGAGATCCTGATCGGACCGAACTGCTGCTGCGTCAGCGCTACCCAATCGGCATCCGCAACCATCGTCTGACTCAGCGGCGGCGGCTGGACGCCGATGGCTGCGAAGGCGGCCCGCACCCGCTCCAGCGGCGCGGGCTCGGGATCGAACAGCGCGCTCAGCCGGGTGCGTGGCCAGGCATCCTGGCCAGCGGCGCCGGGCTCACGGAAGATCGCCACCTCCGCGGAAGTATCCGCGTCGGCGTCCGCGGCGTCCACCGCCAGCGCACCTTGCGCCAGCAGCGCTTCGGCGAGCGCTTCGGCGTTCGCGGCATCTACCTCGACACTGACGCTGACCCAGGCCATGCGCCCCGGTTCAATCCGGCCGGGTCTGCTTTGCCAGCTTTTCTTCGAGGTAGTGAATGCTGGTGCCGCCGCGCGCGAACGCGGAGTCGAGCATAAGCTCCTGATGCAGCGGCAAGTTGGTTTGGATGCCTTCCACGATCATCTCGGACAGCGCGATGCGCATCTTGGCCAGCGCCTGCTCGCGCGTGTCCGCCCAGGCGATCACCTTGGCGATTAGCGAGTCGTAGTGCGGTGGAACGAAGTAGTTGTTGTAGACATGCGAATCCACACGGATACCGGGGCCGCCCGGAGCGTGGAACGCGGTAATGCGGCCGGGAGAAGGCGTGAACTTGTAGGGGTGCTCGGCGTTCACCCGGCACTCGATCGCGTGGCCGCGAAACTGGACGTCGCGCTGCTTGAACGGCAGCTTCTCCCCGGCGGCGACGCGGATCTGGGTCTGCACGATGTCGATGCCGGTGATCATCTCGGTCACCGGATGCTCCACCTGGACACGCGTGTTCATCTCGATGAAGAAGAACTCGTCCTTCTCGAACAGGAACTCGAAGGTGCCAGCGCCGCGATAGCCGATCTTGCGGCAGGCCTCCGCGCAACGCTCGCCGATGCGGGCCTTCAATCGGGGGTTGATCAAAGGCGCGGGCGCCTCTTCGATCACCTTCTGATGGCGGCGCTGCATCGAGCAGTCGCGGTCGCCGAGATAGACCGCGTTGCGGTGCTCGTCGGCCAGCACCTGGATCTCGACGTGGCGCGGGTTCTCCAGGAACCGCTCCATGTATACCGTCGGGTTGCCGAACGCGTTCTGCGCCTCGCCGCGCGTCATGCTGACCGCGTTGAGCAGCGCCGCTTCGGTGTGCACCACGCGCATGCCGCGGCCGCCCCCGCCTCCGGCTGCCTTGATGATCACCGGATAGCCCACGGCGCGCGCGATCTTGACGATCTCCTGCGGCTCGTCCGGCAGCGCGCCTTCGGATCCTAGCACCACGGGGACGCCGGCCTTGATCATCGCCTGCTTTGCGCTCACCTTGTCGCCCATCAGCCGGATGGTGTCGGCGCGGGGGCCGATGAACACGAAGCCGCTCTTTTCGACCCGCTCTGCGAAGTCGGCGTTCTCGGACAGGAATCCGTAACCGGGATGGATGGCCTCGGCGTCGGTGACTTCCGCGGCGCTGATGATCGCGGGGATGTTGAGATAGCTGTGCCCGGAGGGCGGCGGACCGATACACACCGACTCGTCGGCCAGACGCACGTACTTGGCATCGGAATCGGCCTCCGAGTGCACCGCCACGGTCTTGATGCCCAGCTCACGACAGGCACGCTGGACGCGCAGCGCGATCTCGCCGCGGTTGGCGATGAGGATCTTCTCAAACATCAGCGGACCTGGATGCCATCGACACAGAGGACGCCCAACTCATACACAGCAAGACCAACCGCGCAGAGCGGCACGCAAACGACCGCGTATCCGTCGCTCGGTGCGCGCCAGGTACGCGACTAGACGATGAGGACCAACGGCTCGCCGTATTCGACCGGCTGCCCGTTCTCCACGTAGATTTCCTTCACTACCCCGCCCGCGTCTGCCTCGATCTCGTTCAGCAGCTTCATGGCTTCGATGATGCACAGCGTATCGCCCGGACTGACGCGGTCCCCGACCTCAACGAAGGTCTTCGCTCCTGGCGACGGCGCACGATAGAAGGTCCCCACCATCGGCGACTTGACGATATGGCCCTCCACTTTGCTTTCTGCCGCTGCTGCCGCAGCGGCGGGCGCGGCAGGTGTGGCCGCCGCCCCGGCGGTCATGGGCGCAGCAGCAACGGGCATGGACATCGGGACCTGCACCTGCGGCATCGCCATGATGGCAAGCTGGCCGGCCGGTGCGCGGCTGATGCGCACTTTCTCCTCTCCTTCGGTCACCTCCAGTTCCGCGATGCCCGACTCCTGCACCAGGTCGATCAGCTTCTTGAGCTTCCTCAGGTCCATCGGCTCAGACCCTCCCCTGATAGCGCAGCGCGTATTGAAGCGCCAGCTCGTAGCCCAACGGCCCGAGGCCGCAGATCATGCCCACTGCCAGGTCGGTGACATAGGAGTGGTGGCGAAAAGGCTCGCGCGCGTGCACGTTCGACAAGTGCACTTCCACGAACGGGATCTTCACCGCAGCGAGCGCGTCGCGTATCGCGACGCTGGTGTGGGTATAGGCCGCCGGGTTGATGATGATGAACTGGGTGCCGTCGTGCGCCGCATGTTGGATACGCTCGACCAGTTCGCCCTCGACGTTGCTCTGGAAGCTGGTCAATGCTGCCCCGGCGGAGGCAGCGGCGGCCGCCAGCCGCCGGTTGATGTCGTCAAGGGTGGTGGAGCCGTAGATGCCGGGTTCGCGCTTCCCGAGAAGGTTGAGGTTTGGACCGTGAAGTACGAGGACCTGCCGAACTTGGCCTCCCCCTTGGCCAGCTTCTGTTGGCGTTGTCATGGCGTCCAGTCTGCCGCAGCTGGCTGCACGTTGTCCAGCTTTTCGCGGAAATTAGCGCCCTTTGTTTGCTCCGGCGGGCGATCGGGACATGCCGGCAGGAGCACAAGCTCCAGGACGGCAAGAAGACGGCACGAAGTGGTGTGGGCCGCAGCGGCTAATCCAATTTGCCTACCAAATCGCCGCAGTTCCTTACAAAAGGGGGGCGACCAGCTGAGTGAGCTTGGCTTCGTCCAGAGCGCCCAACTCTGCACGCAGAGGCCGGCCGTCGCGGTCGAAGAGTACGGTAAAAGGCAGCGCTCCGAGCTCGTTGCCAGCCTGGCGGGCCAGCTCCATCGCGTCCAGCCCGCCCAGCAAGACAGGATAATTGATCTTCACTTCCGTGACATAGGGCCTGACTTTTTCGACGTCGTCGATCGCCACCCCGACGACCTGCAGGCCGCGCGGCCCCAGATTGCTCTGCGCGCGCACGAACTCCGGGATCTCCTTTCGGCACGGCACGCACCAGGTCGCCCAGAAATTCACCACCAAGACCTTGCCCTTCCACTGATCGAGCCGTTGCGGCCGCCCGTCCAAGTCGGGCAAGGCAGCCTGCAGGATGCTCTTCGCCGTCTCGGCCGGCTTGCTCCCGGCGGGCGGGTGGCGTTGCGCAGGGTGCAGGAAGAAACCGGCAGCCACTGCGGCTGCGGCAACGGCCAAGAACAGCAACGCCTGGGGCCCGCGACTCATGCGCTCGCCTCCGTCCGGTTAGTGGCGATGCCGGACATCGCGCGTCGGCCCCTGGGCGCATTCGCCTTGCTCGCATCCCCAAGGGGCCCCTGCTCGGTGGCTCATGCGCTCGCCTCCGTCCGGTTAGTGGCGATGCCGGACATCGCGCGTCGGCCCCTGGGCGCATTCGCCTTGCTCGCATCCCCAAGGGGCCCCTGCTCGGTGGCTCATGCGCCGGCCAGCACTGCCTCCAGCACCCCGCGGAAGCGCTCGGCAGGCTGGAAACCGATCACCCGTGGCGCGTCGAGCTCGCGCCCATGCGCGTCGAAGAAGATGGTGCCCGGGGGACCGAACAACCCGAAACGCTTGAGCAAGGCCGCATCCTCCGCGGTGTTCGCGGTCACGTCGGCCTTGAGCAGCACCAGCTTCGCCATCTGCGCCTGCACCCCCGGATCGGTGAACGTGAAGCGCTCCATCTCCTTGCAGGACACACACCAGTCCGCGTAGAAGTCCAGCATGACGGGGCGACCGCCGGCTTGCCCAAGCGCGCGATCCAGATCGCCGACCGAGGCCACGGTCTGGAAGCGAGGGACGACTACGCCCGGCGCCGCGGCACCCGGGGCGCCGGCGCGAAGGCCGGACAGGGGTTGCAGCAAATCGCGTCCGCCGGACAGAGCGCCCACCAGCAGTGCCACCCCGACCAACAGAGCGATCACGCCGACTCCTTTCCACAGCTTGCGCAAGCCCGGGGCGTTATGCGGAAGCGGGTCGATGGCATGCAGGTATACCGCGGAGCAGATGAGCAGGCCGGCCCACATCAGCATCTGTATCACTGCGGGCAGGATGGGCGACACAATCCAGATCGCCAGCCCGAGCAGGACCACGCCGAAGAAGTTCTTGACTGTCTGCATCCATGCGCCGGCCTTGGGCAACAGCGTCCCCGCGGACGCGCCCACGGCCATCAGCGGAACACCCATCCCGAGCGCCATGGAGAACAGCGCGCTGCCGCCCAGCAAGGCATCGCGCGACTGGTTGATATACAGCAGAGCGCCCGCCAGCGGCGCGGCTACGCAGGGGCCAACGATCAATGCGGACAGCACCCCCATGATGAACACGCCCCAGAAGGTGCCGCCCTTCATCTTGTTGCTGCTATCCGTAAGCCTGCTCTGCAACCCCGCCGGGAGCTGCAGCTCGTAGAAGCCGAACATCGATAACGACAGCACCACGAACAGCAGCGCGAACGCCGCTAGCACGCCGGGGTTCTGCAAGGCGTTCGCCAGCAGCGTACCGGAGAGGCCGGCCGCGACCCCGGCAGCCGCATAGGTCAGCGCCATCCCGAGCACATACACTGCGGACAGAGCGAGCGCATGGCTGCGGGTGACCTTGTGACCTTGCCCGATGATGATCCCAGAGAGGATCGGCACCATGGGCAGCACACACGGCGTAAACGACAGGAGCACGCCAAAGCCGAAGAAGCTCGCCGCGATCAGCCAGAAGTTGCCGGACTTGAACAGCCGCGCGATGCTCGCGCTCTCGTCGGCGGCCGGCGCGCCGGCCGCGACAGCGGGCGCCGCAGAGGCTTGCGCCGTGGGCGGCGGTACGGGCGGCGCGGCGGGTGGGGCAGCCGGCGGCGCAGCGGCCGGTGCTGCGAGTGATCCACGAGGCGTGGCCCGTGTCGATCGGGCAGGTGTCGGTGGGGCCGGGCCGCGCGCCTCCCCTAGGTCCGACGGCGCGGTCGGAGGCTTGCGCAACTTGCTCAGCACGCCGGCCGACTCGCCGAGTGGCGCATCGCTCGCGCCCGCTGCGACCAGCACGAGGCGACTCAGATGCCTTTGCGGCATGTAGCACAAGCCGGCGTCCGCGCAGCCCTGCGATACGGTTTCCAGCGCAAGCTCGGTAGTGCCCTCCGGAGCGTGCACCGGCAGGCCGATCACGAGCGGCCCACGGTAAGTCTCGACCCGGCCGAAATTCTCGTCCTCCTTCATGTGCCCGGCAGGCAGGCGGGCGGGCCCCAGCGTCACGCCATCGGTGCGCGAGACGAACCGGAACTTGTCCCGATACATGTAGTAGCCGTCGGCGATGTCGAAGCGCACCTCGACCTGGCTGGGGCTCACCACGCGTGCGGAATACTGGAACGCCTGATCCGGCGGCAGCAGATCGTCGTCCGCGGCCGCCTGCGCCGCGATCGCCGGCGAAGCCAGCAGCGCGGCAATGAACCACCCACCGGCGAGTCGTAGCGCCCGATTCACGAAGGTGCTCCTTCCGCCGTGACCCAGGCAAGATAGTCCGGTAGACCCGCGTCGACCGGCAACGCGACGATCTCCGGCAGCTCGTAGGGATGCAGCCGCCGCACCGCCTGTTCCAGAGCGGCGTAGCGGCTGGCAGGCGTCTTGATCAGGACGGGGGTCTCGGCGGCGGACTCGATCGCACCCTTCCAGCGGTACACGGAAGTGCACTCGGGCATCACGTTCACGCACGCCGCCAGCCGCTGCTCCACCAAAGCACGAGCCAGCGTCAGCGCGGCATCGCGACTTGGGAGGTTGGTGAGCACCACCAGGATGTGATCGGACGACATGGGCTAGCCTATACGTGCGCCTCGGTTGAGTGGATGTCTCGACTCGCGCGGCGCGCAGCCTCGCTGATGGCCTGCTCCACACTCGGGTAACGCAGGCGATAGCGCAGTTCCTCGCGCAAGCGGCGATTGGCGAGCCGCCGCGACTCGCGCATGAAGGACATCAGCGCCGGGGGGATGCGCCCGGAGGCCGCCTCGCGCGAGACCCTCGGCGGGCGCGAAAGGGCGAAATGCCGCGCGACCAGGTCGAAGTATTCGCCCATCCGCAGCCAGCCGCCGTCGGCTGCGTGGTACGCGCGCTGACTGCGGCCCCGCGACAGCGCGGCGAGCACGATGCGCGCGAGGTCTTCGGCGTGGATGTGATTCGTATACGGGTCGTCCTGCTCGTCGAGCACCGGAATGCCTTGGCGAATGCGCTCGAGCGGCAGGCGATCCGCCGCGTAGATCCCGGGCACACGCAGAATCATGACGCGCACCCCGCTGTCCCGGCCCCAGCGCCGCAGGCGGCGCTCCGCGTCCGCCCGGCGGCGGGCGCGATCCGACTGCGGGTTCACGCGCCGGTGCTCTTCCACCACCGCGCCGCCGCAGTCGCCGTAGACCCCGCTGGAACTGATGTACACCAAGCGTTGTGGTATGCTGCGCGCCTTGCGCAAGACACGGATTAGATTAGCTGTTCTCGCGTCATGGGAGCCCACGTTGGGTGGCGGCGCGAGGTGCACAACATCATGGGGCAACCCCGCGAGTCGCGCGAGGCTTGCGGCGTCGTCCAAGTCGCCCGACAGCGGCGTGATCCCGTGCGCGCGCAGCAAAGCATGCCGCGCCTGGGAACGGTTCAAGGCGTAGAGACGGAAGCGGCCGCGCAGCAAGGGCACGATCCGCAACGCCACGTCGCCACACCCGACGATCAGCAGTCTTCGCATCGTCCCTATTTTAGTGGAAGTCGGCGTCGCGGCCGGGTAACCGGCGCCGCGCCGCGAAGCCGAGGATACTGGCATGTCGTATCAGGTCACCATCAAACCCAGCGATCGGCAGATCACGGTCGAGAACCAGGAAACCGTGCTGGAGGCGGCGATGAGGCAGGGAATCACCCTGCCGTATGGCTGCCGCAACGGCGCCTGTGGCTCCTGCAAAGGCAAGATTCTGCAGGGTGAGGTCGACTACGGCGACTACGCCGCGCACATCCTGCCGGACTACGAGAAGAAGCTCGGCTTTGCGCTGTTCTGCCGCGCGAAGCCACTGTCCGATCTGGTGATCGAGGCGCGCGTGATTAGCGCGGCCGGCCAGCTGGAGATCAAGAAGCTGCCTTGCCGCGTCCAACGCGTCGAGCGGCCGGCGCCCGACGTGGTGATTCTGCACCTGTCGCTGCCGGCGAATGAGCGGCTGCAGTTCCTCGCCGGCCAGTACCTCGAGATCATCATGCGCGACGGAAAGCGCCGCGCCTACTCGATGGCCAACCCCCCGGAGGACGACAAGACGATCGAGCTGCACGTGCGCAACAACCCCGGCGGCGCCTTCACCGACTACGTCTTCAACCGGATGAAGGAGAAGGACATCCTGCGCTTCGAAGGACCGCTGGGCACGTTCTTCCTGCGCGAGGACAGCGACAAGCCCATCGTGTTCCTGGCCAGCGGCACCGGCTTCGCGCCGGTCAAGAGCATCCTGCTGCACGCGTTTCGCGCCGGAGTCAAGCGCGAGATGGTGCTGTACTGGGGCGGACGCCGCCCGCACGATCTGTATCTGCCGACGTTGTGCCAGCAGTGGCAAGCAGAACACCCCAACTTCAGCTTCGTGCCGGTGGTATCCGACGCGCTGCCGGAGGATGCCTGGCACGGCCGCACCGGCTTCGTCCACCTGGCCGTGGTGCAAGACTTCCCCGACCTGTCCGGGTATCAGGTCTACGCCTGCGGAGCACCGATCGTGGTGCAGTCGGCCAAACGCGACTTCATCGCACAGTGCAAGCTGCCCGAGGAAGAGTTCTATTCCGACTCGTTCACGCCGGCACCGACAGCCTCCTAGCGAAGGCGAATCAAGCCGGCCGGCTCAACCGCTGTTGCGCAGCCCCGCCGCGATCCCGTTGATGGTCAGCAGGATGGCACGTTTGGTCCTCTCGTCCTGCTCCCCGGCACGGAAACGCCGCAGCGCCGCTACCTGCAGATGGTTGAGCGGGTCGATATACGGCCTGCGGTTACGGAAGCTGCGCGCCAGCAGCGGGTTGTCCTCCAGCAGCTCCTTCTGTCCGGCGATCGCCAGCAGGTAGTTCGTGGCGCGGTGGTACTCGGCCTGGATGCGGCCGAAGATGCGGCTGCGCAGTTCCTCGTCGGCCACCAGCTCCGCATAGCGCGACGCAATGTGGATGTCGCTCTTGGCCAGCACCATGTCCATGTTCGACAGAAGCGCGCGGAAAAACGGCCAGTTGCGATGCATGTCCTTTAGCACGGCCAACCCGCGCTCGCCGCGGCGCGCAATGAACTGCTCCACCGCGGTGCCGAAGCCGTACCAGCCGGGCAGCATGATGCGCGCGAGCGACCAACTGAACACCCAAGGAATCGCGCGCAAGTCCTCGATGCGGTCGGACTTCCTGCGCGAGGCCGGGCGGCTGCCCACGTGCAGATCGGCAATCTCGGTGATCGGGGTGGCGGTGCGGAAGAACGTCACGAAGCCAGGGGTTTCGTATACCAGGTTGCGGTACGCCGCGAAGGCGTCGGCTGACAGTTCCTCCATCACGTCCCGCAATCCAGCCTCGCCGGCGCGTGCATCGCCGCGATGGAGCAGCGTCGCCTCGAGCGTGGCGGCCACCAGCGTCTCGAGGTTGCGCCGCCCGATGTCCGGGTCAGAGTACTTGCTGGCGATGACCTCGCCTTGCTCGGTGATGCGCAACTGCCCCTGCACGGTGCCAGGCGGCTGCGCCAGAATGGCCTGGTAGCTCGGCCCGCCTCCGCGGCCCACCGTCCCGCCGCGGCCGTGGAACAGGCGCAGCTTCACGCCGTGCTTCCTGAGCACCTCCACCAGCTTGACCTCGGCCTTGTACAGCTCCCAGTTCGAGGTGAGATAGCCGCCATCCTTGTTGCTGTCCGAGTAGCCGAGCATGATCTCCTGCACGTTGCCGCGGCTCTCCAGCAGCTCGCGATACAGCGGCACGCGCAAGATCTCGTCCATGATCGCGGCGCAGCCGCGCAGGTCGGCGATGGTCTCGAACAGCGGAATCACGTTCATGTGCAGCCGCGGCGCCTCGCCAGGGCGCAGCAGACCCGCCTCCTTCAGCAGCAGGGCGAGCTCCAGCATGTCGCTCACCGCGCTGGTGTTGGAGATAATGTGGTTGGGCAGCGCGCGGGCGCCGAAACGCCGCTGCATCTCGGCCGCCGTATCGAGGATGCGCAGCTCGCCCTGCGTCACCTCGCTGTAGCTCAGATGCGGAGAACGCAGCGGGCGCGGCACCGCCAGTTCCTCGAGCAGCCAGCGCTGCCGGGTCGGCTCGTCCAGCTCGAGATAGTCTTTGCGGGTGGTTGCGCTCGCGAACAGTTCGGCCACAACCAGCTCCAGCACACCGCTGTGCTGGCGCAGGTCCAGCGGCGCGAGGTGAAACCCGAAGACTTGCGCCGCGCGCTGCAGGCCCCGCAGCCGCCCGGCGGCGATGCGCGCGGAGCCGTTGCTCGTCAGAGAATCGGCGATGACCTTGAGGTCGCGTACGAACTCCTGTGCGTCGGCGTAGGGATCCGAGGGAGCGATCTCCTTGAGCTGGGGGGCATGCTGATCCAATAACCGCGAGGTCGCGGCCAGCCGCGCGTATACGCCGGTCAGCGCGCGGCGATAGGGCTCGTCGCGGCGATGGGCTGACGCATCGGGCGAGCGCGACGCGAGCTCTTCCAGCTCCGGGCTCACCTGCACCATGCGCACCGACTGTGACAGTTCGCTGCCGAGCTGATGCACCTCGCTCAGGTAATGATCGAAGGCGGTGGAGGATTGGCGCGCGACGGCGTGCTGCAAGACGTCGTGCGTCACGTACGGGTTGCCGTCGCGGTCGCCGCCGATCCAGGCACCCAGCCGCAGGACTTGCGCGACCGAGATGTTCGCGCCCGGGTAGGTCTTCTCGAGCAAGTCCTCGATCTCGCCGTACAGACGCGGGAGCTGGCTCAGGAAGGTGTAGCGATAATAGGAAAGCCCGTTCTCGATCTCGTCGCGCACCGTCAGGCGCAGCTCGCGCAGGATACGGGTCTGCCACAAAGTGAGGATCGCGCGGCGCAACGATTCCTCGTTCGCGGCGCGCTCCTCTGGTGTGAGCTCGAGGCGGTCGCGCTCGTTGAGCAGCCTTGCAATCTGCAGCTGGCAGTCGAGAATGCTCTTGCGCTGGACTTCGGTGGGATGCGCGGTGAGCACCGGCGAAATCAGGGCGTCGCGGAAGAATTCGGCCACCGCGCCCGCGCCATGGCCGGCGTCTGCCAGCCGGCGCAGCGCGAGCGCCAGACTGCCTTCCTGCGGCGCGGAGCCGGCAATCTGGTGAGCGCGGCGCCGGCGGTTGTGGTGCTGATCCTCCGCGATATTGGCGAGCTGCGAGAAGTAGGTGAACGCGCGGATCAAGGCAACGGTATCGGCGGGCGTCAGCGCGTTGAGCTCCGCCTCCAGCTCGGCGCGTGCCTGCTGGTCGCCCTCGCGACGGAAACGAATCGCGGTCTGCCGGATCCGCTCGACGAAGCTGAAGGCTTCCTCGCCCTCTTGCTCGCGCAGCGTGTCGCCCAGCAGGCGCCCCAGAAGGCGAATGTCCTCCCTGAGCGGCAAATCCTTGTCGATGGTGGCGTAGTTGGGCGAGTTCATACGGCAGCCTCTTCCAGTGGGGTCCGGCTGCTGCGCGGTGCAGCGGCCATCGGCCACATTCGCCGGGTTCGCATCCCCGCGCAGGCACGGGTCCGCGCTGCGCGGCTCGGCGCCCGATCGGGCGGGAGCGAGGGGTCGGTTGTCGGGTGTCGTCTCCTCTGCCGGGGGTTGTAGGGCGCCGGTCTCATAGGGCCGGTTTTCTGCGTCCGCCGGTCGCTTCCTTAAGCTGGGCCAGCGTCAAATCCAGCGCCTTGCGGTATATGCCATTGGCCTCTTCTGGCTTGCCGGTGCGTTCGATCAGTGCGGCGAGCTGGATGCAGGCGGTATGGCTCGGCTCGATCGCCAGGCTGGCTTCGAGGTAGCTGCGCGCCTTGCCCCACAGCTCCTGCTGAGCGCACAGCTGGCCGAGCGCGAGCAGCAGCAGCGGCTCGTTCGGATGCTCGCGCAGCCAGCCCTCCGCTCGCTCCAGATGCCGGCGCGCGGAACGCGGGACGCCCTCCAGGTAAAGCGGCAACAGCGACGCGTCCCACGTGTCGTGCAGGCTGTCCTCGATGATGCGCTGCGCCTCCTCGTAGCCACCCAGCGGGATGAAGCACTGGGCCGCGGCCGCGGCCACGCGCGAGTGCTTGCGCTCCTCGGCCGGCAGGCGCTCCCAGTATTCGCGCAGGCTCTTGGCATCAGAGGCCTTGCGCTTGAGGGACTCGACCAGCGCGTTGCGTCGCAGTTGCTCGAGCACCGAAGGGTCGAACACCTTGCGCCGCTCCAGCTGGGGCAGCAGCCCGAGCACCTGCTCCCAGTTCCCGGCCATCTGATGGGCACGCAGCTCGAGCTTGAGCGCCGCGGTATGCTTGTCCGAGAGCTGGCCCAGGACCTGCAGCCCATCGTGATAACGACGCTCGTCGAGCAGCAGCTCGGCGCGAGTCATAGCGCGCAAATACGCATCCTGCGGGGCTTCGGCCTCCATGCGCCGGAGATAGTCGTCGCGGCCCTGGAACGCGCGCAGCTCGTGGGCGGAGCGCGCCGCGACCGCCAGCGCAAGTCCCGGCGTCTCGCGCGCGGCTGCCGCCTCCCGGGCGGCACGCTCGGCGCGGCCAAAGCGGCCTTCGAAAAAAGCCCGCAGTCCGTCCATCAGAGCGGCGCGCGCGCGCAGCTGCTCCTGCCGGCGGCGGAAGTCCCGCGCGCGCGAGGGCATACCCAGCGCCAGGCTCGTGGCGCGCACCAGAAGGTACGCGGCAGCAAACACTAGCGCCAGCACGATCAACGCGAGATTGGCCGACAGCTCGATGCGGTGCGTCGGTAGCACCAGCAGCACCAACCCGGTGTTGTGACGCGCGGCCACCGTCAACCCCACGGCGACCGCGAACAGGCAGACCACCCAGATCAGCCAGCGCATCCACGCTCCGCTGGCGCCCCGCCGAGGCAGCTCATCGCAGACCCCGCTCGCGGATCAGTTTCTGGTTGCGCACCGCCTGTAGGCTGCCGGAAATATCGGGCAAGTCGATGCTCAGGTCGCTCTGCGACAGCTCTTTGAGCGTGGCCACACCGCCCGCAACCTGCTTGTCCTTGACATCGAAATAGCGTGTGAGCCATTCCGCAGCCGAGCGGGTGTCGGCCTTGAAGCTACCTTCGTCATGCGCCAGCAAGGCGATGCGGGCCGAGAGCAAGCGCATGCGAAGGTTCTCGCGCAGGAAGAACGTCTGATTAGGCGAGATCAGCGGCACTTCCTGCGACTCCACCCGCTGGATGCGGACTAGCCCCCGGACGTCCGCCCACGCCTCCTGTGCGAGGCGAGCCAGCGCGCCCTGCTCCTGCCGTCGCTCCGCCGATGTGGCGGGCGGCTCGGACGGGCTCTCGTACATAGCCAGCGGCAAGCGTTCGGTCTGGTGCGCGAGCGCATCCAGGCGCAGGCTCATCCCCACGATGTCGACGAAGGGCGCGCTCTTGAGCCGGTCGATGTCCCGCCGGATCGCGCGCCGCAGCCCGGTGAACTGGGCACTGTCGGCGCGGGACAGGCGGCTATCGGCGTTTTCCAGGGCGATCAGCGCCGACTTGACGTTGCCGGCGAGCTGCAGCTGCTGGTCACCCACGATGAGCAGCTGCTCCACCTCGGCCAGCACGCGTTCGTCGCGGCTGCGAGACAGCTCCAGATAGAGCGCCTCCAGCGCCAGCCGCTGGTTCTGGGTCTCGGCCAGCTTGCTCTCCAGCCCACCGACCTTGAACTCGAGCTCGCGCAGCGCCTCCCGGGTGCGCTCCATGCCCTCCCGGCTCTGCTGGTTGAAGCTCTGGGCCTTGCCCAGCTCGGTGGCGAGTTGCTCGCGCAGGTCGGCGATCCGGCTGCTGGTGTCGAGCCACAGCGCACCCAGCAGAAGCAGCCCGACGAGGGCCGACACCGCAACTGGCGTGCTGCGGCGTCGCACGCGCTCGATGAACCGCTGCCAGCCGGATGCCGGCGGCGATGGGGGGGGTTGCCCCTGGGAGGGCGGGGGCAGGCCGCCGCCTGGGTCGGCATTCATGGATCGAGGAAAGGGCTGCGGCGCACGCAGCGCGCTTGCGTCGACGGCGGTTCAGCCACCCGCAGCAGGCCCGGAAAAAAATATCATCATACCGCGCAACAGGCCCTCGTCGCCGCTGTCGGTCACCACTACCTGCCGGAAGCCGATCGACTGCGCCGCCGCGCCGATGCGCGGGTGCATGGCGAACACCGGAACGGCGCGCACGGCGCCGGCGTCGTCCAGCAGATCGAGCAGGTTGATCAGGCCTTGCGCGCTGGTCGCGGTGATCGCGTCCAGCGCCCCGGCACGGATTCGATCGAGCACGGCCTGGGGCGGGGCGGCGGGCTTGACCCGGCGATAGCATTCCACGTAGATCACCTCGGCGCCCCGCCCGCGCAACGTATCGGCCAGGTGCTCGCGGCCACCCTGCCCTCGGAACACGATCACCTTGCGGCCGACCATCTCCTGAGGCTCGAGCAAGCGCAGCAGTGCGTCGCTGTCGCCGCCCTGTTCTGGCGCCAGAACCTCCTGCACCCCGTGGGCACGCAGATCCTCTGCGGTGCTGCGGCCGACTGCCGCAGCGCGCAGCCCGCGCGGCCAGCCGCCCGCGCCTGCAATCAACGGCCAGGCGCAGCGCACGGCGTTGCTGCTCACGAACACCGCCAAGTCGCATCGGGCCAGCTGCGCCAGTGTCGAAGCCAGCCCAGGCGAGGGGCCGATCGGCTCGATCTCCACAGTCGGCAGGACCAGGGTTTCTCCACCGGCTTCCTGGATGCGCTTCATCAGGGCCGCAGCTTGGGCGCGCGGGCGGGTGACGAGGATTACCCGACCCGCCAGCGGCGCCGTGCGCCTGGGCTTGCCGTCAGTCATGCGGCAGCGATCCGAGAATCTCCCGCGCGCCTCCGGCAGCGAGCTTGTCCGCCAGCGCCTGGCCGAAACTCTCCGGGTTCGCCGACAGGGGCCAGCCATCCAGTTGTTCGGCTATCATGCGCGCGCCGTCCGGGCTCGCGACGAACCCGCGCATGTGCGCCATCCCACTGTGCGCCCTGGCGTAGGCGCCCAGCGGCGCGAC
>Ga0335070_10000763_pt1 | contig 36628 bp, 20 predicted proteins | sample Lox_Sample_13_FD_206722 | JGI IMG/M metagenome (GOLD analysis project Ga0335070, IMG submission 206722) | Soil microbial communities from Loxahatchee National Wildlife Refuge, Florida, United States - Lox_Sample_1.3 | ecosystem: Environmental > Terrestrial > Soil > Wetlands | place: USA... | reverse complement strand
GACCGGGAAGATCCAGAAGCGCGCGATCCGGGAGATCTTTGCGAAGAGCGAGGCGGCCTAGGCTGTGGCGCACTGTGCCGTTCTCTGGCTACGCGGCTTTCCAGTTCCGCCAGGCGCCGGCGCAGAGCTTTGAGTTCAGGTTCAGCCCGGCGCGGGGGCGGCGTTCCACTGAGAAGGCCTTTCATCATCTCAACCGGGGAAAGGATGGCGGACTGCACGTTGTGATAGGCGTCGAAGGCTGATTTGAGATACCACATGATGAATTCGCGACCGACCTGGTCGGACGCCAGGATGAGCTGGCGCAGAAGTTCGAGCGGCAGACCCGTGGGCCGGGTCTTGGCCTCCTCGGTGATGATCTGGGTGAGCGTGACGCGGGTCAGGTCCTCGCCGGATTTGGCATCAACCACCTGGACCTGGTTGCCGCGACGGATGAACGCGGCGATGTCCTCCAGGTTCACGTAGCGGCTGTTGCAGGTGTCGTAAAGCCGGCGGTTGCCATATTTTCGGACGAGGAGGGTGGCCGGCTTGATGCTCGCGGGCTTCATATTGCGTCGCACAGCAAACACACATATATATTGACACAACCCCATTACAACTGTATAGTTAAGTTGATGCTGCAGTGCAGCATTTAGGAGGAATTATGCGAGCAGAGGTGAAGCCCACTCATCCCCGGGAGCCGTCCTTCGGTTCGCTTTTCTCGGGATGGATGCGGCAGGGCATGGACACTTTCTTCGCGACCCAGCGGATTCTGGTGGATCTGGCCATGCGGCAGAATGCCAGCGTCATGAACCTTTTGCGGGAGCAGTTTTCCAACCCACGGCACTCCCCGGTCACCATTCTGAACGAACTGGCGGGCGAGGGCATGTCCAATTTCATTGAAGCACAGAATGTTCTTCTCAACCTGGCGCAGCGGCAGAATGAGATCGTCATGAGCGGAGTGAAAGAGCGTGTGGGTGGTTCCACCGCAGCCCTGGCGATGACCGACCTACTGCAGCGCGGGGTGGGCACGTTTATTGATATGCAGCAGGAGTACCTCAAGATCGCCAGCAAGCAGACCCACGCCTGGCTGGAGTCAGCCAAGACCGGCAAGCCCTTCAAGGGTGAGCACCTGGTGCAACTCGCCCGTGAGGGCATGGAGAACTTTGTCCACGCGCAGAAGAAGTTCCTCGATGTGGTCGCCGAGGAAACGGCCAAGGTAGCGGGCGGGAAGCGCATCAATGGAGGCAAGAAACTCAAGAAGACGGAGTTGCTGGAGCTGGCGCGCCAGGCGACCGACTCCTATGTCGATGCGCAGAAGAAGCTCTCGGACTTGGCAGGCCGTCAGATGCACATGAATCTGAAAGCTGCCGGGAAGACGCTGGAGATTCTCAAGCCGTTCCCGTTCGTGCCCTTGTCGGACATGACCCGGGAAGGGGTAAAGAGCTTCGTTGACGCCCAGAAGGCACTGATGGATGTCATGTTGAAGCCCAAGACCGCCGTGAAGCACGAGGCCAAGACCGCGCGGCGCAAACGCCCGGTGCGCGCGGCCAAAAAGGAAGCGGCGGTGGCGTGAGGCGTTGAATTGACTCGGTCTGGCTGAAGTTGTTGGCTGGACGGTCTATCGGCGCATGCGAGGCTGGTCGGATGTGAGGCACAAGGCTGACGTGCCGTTGCGTGCAGCAACGGCACGTCAGAAGCGCAGGGCGCATCTGGCTGAAATGCCCGTGCTTGGCTGCCTCGCAGCCGAAATCCAGACCAGCAAGCTGTGTCCGGCCCCACGCGGATTCCGGCATCCGCAGACGGCGGACAGGCCGTTATCGCGGAAGGACTTGGGGCCGCCAAAGGCCCTTCCGCGGCCTGCAGCCAAAACTTGGGTAACCGCCGGCAATAATTCGGACCGGTAGAAATTCTGGGCGAATGGGTGTACCATGCAGCGGGTGAGGATGCAGCAAAGGGCCCCAGCCAGGACGTCGTCAGGCCGCCTCCACCCAGCCAAGGTGTATCCAGGTAAGACCGGGTAAGCCCGGGGCGGTGTCAGCTCAAACAGAGGAGAACGACGGCTCATCGCGATGGCTGCGCGTCAAAAGGAATATCGGGATCACAAAGAAGCGGAAGTCTCACCTTGGACCGAGGCGCTCGTAGCCGCGGAGGTCCTCCTACTCCATGCAACCCCTGTCTATTACGGCCTTGGTGTGCCCCACGGCGACAATTCCGGGGTGGTGGTGATTCCCGGCTTTCTGGGAACCGACATCTATCTCATGGAACTGCATGCCTGGCTGCGGCGCATCGGATACCGGCCATATTTTTCCGGCATAGGGCTGAACGCGGAGTGTCCAAACCTGCTCATCCAGCGCCGTTTGAATGAAACCATCGCCAAAGCGCGCAAGGAGACCCGGCGCAAGGTCCATGTGATTGGGCACAGCCTGGGTGGCATCATTGCCCGCGCCCTCGCTCATCAGAGGCCGGACATCATCGCCTCGGTAATCACCCTGGGCGCGCCCTTCCGCGGGACGGTGGTGCATAGCGGCGTGCTGCGCGTGGCCGAAATGGTTCGCCAGCGGATCCTCGAAGAGCACGGCCACGGCGTGCTGCCCGACTGCTACACCGGACGCTGCACCTGCAATTTCCTCGATTCTCTGCGGCGAGAGATTCCCGACTCGGTTTTGGAAACCGCCATCTACACGCGGGACGACGGTATCGTGGACTGGCGGTATTGCATGACGCGAAACCCGGAGGTGGATTTCGAAGTATCAGGGACTCATCTCGGACTGGCGTTTAATTCCTCGGTGTACACGCTGATCGCGGAGCGCCTCGCCCTGGCACAGACTCGCAATGGCTCGGCGAACCATGCCAATGGGCGGACCAACGGCGCGTCACACGAGCCTCGGCGCTCCTCCGTTAAGTAATCGAGATCCCCCCGTCGACAGGAATCACCGCACCGTTGACGTACGCCCCGGCCCGCGAAGCAAGATAAATCGCAGCTCCGGCCATGTCGGAAGGAATGCCGATGCGGCGCAGCGGGCAGGCCTGTTCGAGCCGGTCGCGGTAATGCTCCAGCATCCATTCCATCATGTGGCTCTCGAATGGCCCGGGAGCAATGGCGTTGACCGTGATGTTCTTGCCGGCCAGTTTCAGCGCAAGGTCTTTAGTCAGGTGATGCACCGCGGCCTTGCTTGCGGGATAGGCGTAGGTCTCGTAGAAAGGCGCCTTGATGCCGTCAATGGAGCCCATGTTGATGACGCGCGCGGGATCGGCGGGAGTCGCGGCCTTCTCTAGCAAGGGAAGCAGTTCGCGGGTGAGAAAGAAGACTGACTTTACATTCGTGTCCATCACCTTGTCCCACCCGGACTCGGGATATTTGGCCAGGGTTTCACCCCAGGCCGCGCCCGCATTGTTGACCAGAATATGCAGGCGCTCTTCGCGGCGCGCCACCTCGCCAGCCAAAGCCGTGCAGCCTGCGGCGGTGGAGACGTCCGCGGGCAACGAGGCGCACTCCCCCACCTCGCGCAGTTGCTGCGCCGTTTCGTCGCAGACTTCCTTCTTCCGCGAGGAGATGTAGACCTTCGCCCCCGCCTCCAGCAGACCGTGAGCAATCATCCGCCCGATACCGCGCGACCCACCGGTGACCAGGGCGACTTTCCCATTTAGGGAAAACAGAGTTTGAACGTGGATGGCGTCTTGCGAGTTCATGGGCGCACCCATGCAATCAAAAGTGAATCGTTGGCCGACTAGCTTACCACCATTCGGCGTGCACAGGGTTGAGCAAGCGGGGGGAATGGCTTTGCCCAGCCACTGTGCGGAAAGCCTGATTTTACGCGGCCCTGCGAGGCCACTGGGGCAACGCCCTTTGCGGCCGCAACTTGCTCTTGCAAATCGCGGGCGGGGGGTATGAAGGCTGGGTGGAGGCAGCATTCTCCGGCAGACAGCAAGCGCCGGTTGCCAAACAGCGGCGTTCCAATGGCAAGCCAACAGCAAAGGCCGGCGTGCGCCATGCAATCTCACGTGCCTGGGTGAGATTAGTCACTGACATACCGGGCATCCTGCACTAACTTGCCGTCGAACGCCGAATATCGGCGTGCGGTATTCGCCGTTTTCGCCACTTCCTACCCGGAGCAGTTCAGGACTCGTCGAATTCGGCGTGATAGTGAGTGCGGCGCCAATGCAGCGATGCAGTTTCCCCCGCGCACATTGGCATGGGCTCGCTTTCCGAAAGAGTGAAAGGCCCCTCAGAATTACAGCATGCCGCTGAAGCAAGGAGGTCCCGATGCCAACAAGACAGTTCGTTCTCCTGGTTCTGCTGTCAATCGCACTCATCGCGCCTCCACTTGGGTATGGCCAGGTTGACTACTCGACCGCAACCCTGAAAGGCACGGTTCTTGACCCGCAGAATTTACTGGTGGCGGGCGCCAATGTAACCATCAAGAACCCAAGCACGGGTTTCAGCAAGACAGTAGTCACCGGAGGTGACGGGGAGTATCGCATCCCCCTACTTACCCCGGGGACCTATCAGATCCAAGTCGAGGCACACGGGTTTGCCAAGACAACAGGAAGCGTTTCCTTAACTGTAGGCCAGATTGTCAACTATGACATTCACCTGCAGATCGGCTCCATGGCCGCTACCGTAGAAGTGTCCGGGGAAGCGGCACTGGTCCAGACCGAACAAACCCAACAAGCCAACACCATCAATGAAAGGCAGGTCATCGACTTGCCCAACCTGGCGCGTGATTTCACGGGATCGGTATTCACCCTGCCGGGCGTTTCCAAGTCAGAGGCGCCGCGCGCCCAGAACCCGGGTTTCTCCGGCTTCCAGAGCTCAGGGTTCTCCATCGGCGGGAGCAATGGCCGCAACAACCTGGTCACCATCGACGGCGGGGAGAACGACTACGGCTCCGGACAACTGCGCACCCCCCACGTGCCCGTCGATTCCATCCAGGAGTTCCAGGTGAACCGCAGCTCGTTTGCCTCGGAGTTTGGCTTTACCTCCGGTACCGCGGTGAACATCATCACCCGCAGCGGCACCAACGACTATCACGGCAGCGTGTATGCGTACTTCCGCAATCAGAGCACAGATGCGGCCAACTACTTCGCGCCCAAGACCGGAAGCAAGGCGACCGAGCAGAACTTTGTTTCGGGTCTGACCTTTGGCGGGCCGATTATCAAGAACAAGATGTTCTTCTTTACTTCCTATGAGTGGGTGAAGACGGACCCGCCGCAGTTCCGTTCGTACGCGACCAGCGCGGCGGCGCAAGGCATCAACTCGCCGAAAGCGCCGGGCCCCGCACAGCTCAGCTACGTGAACCAGTTGCTCGCGTCGGAGGATCCGATTCTTCAGGCAATCGGCGCGGAATTCAAGGGCGCGTTGACGCCCTCGAACTTCCCCAACACAGCGAAATTGCTGGACCCCAACACGGGGGTCTTCAACGATTGGAGGAAGTACAACAATTGGGTCACCCGCGTTGACTATCAGCCATCATCTAATGACAGCCTCAGTGGGCGGTTTTCGTTCATGCACGACGACTCCAGCCGCATGTATATATTGGATCCGCTGAATTCCTGGGACGATGCGACCCTGGAGTACTGGCGGGACTACACTGTGCTGGCGAGTTGGAGCCACGTCTTCAGTCCGCAACTGCTGAACCAGTTACGTGTTCAGGTCGTGCCCAGTGATACGGCCGACGTTCCCGTGGTCTCCCCCGATACCGCCTATCTCACGCTGGGCAGCCTGGGGAATTTCCAGGGAGAACACTATGAGCCGTACTATGCCCGGCAGCGGCGCTTTCAGTTTGAAGACAGTGTGACTTGGACCAAGGCACACCACACCTTCAAGTTCGGAGGGTCGTACCGGCCGGTCAGCTATCTGGTGAACGATCAGTTGTGGATGCGGGGCGAGTTCAACTTTTTTGACGGCGCCATCCCGCTGGCCATGCTTCTGTCGCCGGACCTTCAGTACTATTTGGCCACGTCTGAGGTCGGACTACCTGGTCCCGACACCAACCTGAGCGCGCTGCAGTCCTTTGATCTGGGCATTCCCGTGGCCTTCCGCCAGGGATTCGGGAATTCGCAGTGGCAGGGCTGGGGCCACAATGTGGGGTTCTTTGCCCAGGATTCCTGGAAGGTTACCCCCAGCTTCAGCCTGGACTTCGGCGGCCGGGTGGACTATAGCGCCGAAGCATCGCCGATTCCGCACCATGTGTTCTTCTCTCCGCGTGTGGGATTCGCCTGGAGCCCCGGCGGCGATCAGAAGACGGTCATTCGCGGCGGTGGAGGCCTGTTCTTCGCGCCGATACCGTTCTACAACGACTACATCCTGAACTTGCTTGGGGGAAGCGGAAAGTACATCAACCAGTTTGCCAGCTCGATCCAGGAAGTTGATCCGCATACCGGCTACCCCATCCCGGTCGAGCTGTGGGGCTATGGGGTGGCGACCGGGAAGCTGCCCTTCGGTCACCTCACGGATGCCGATCTGAACGCTCTGGGCTTTCAAGTGCCGGGACAAGACAATCAGGTGGTCGTCAACACCAACCGCGGCTTCCGGAACGTTTATGCGGTGCAGGCCAGCTTGAGCGTGCAACGGGAACTGATGCGCAATATGTCGCTTGAGGTGGCTTACCAGATGTACCACGGGCTCCATCAGCAACTCCCCATTGACACCAATGTGAGGGAAGTCGGCGTGACCGATCCTTTTGTCGGTCCCATCTATACCCAGATTGATCCGCGGTACACCCAGATTGAAACCTACTCCTCGGTCGGAAGCTCGATCTATCACGGAGTCACTGTGTCACTGAGCCGGCGTTTCAGTGGTGGCCTGCAGTTCCAGGCCAACTACACCTACAGCCGGGCCATTGATGACAACACCGACTTCAACAACAACTTCATGCCCTTCCGGCCGACCCGGATCGACCTGGAGCGGGGACTCTCTACGTTCAACATTACTCACAATTTTGTCGCGAGCGCAGTGTACAACACCCCCTTCCAGCATGGCGGCAATGTTCTGTCGCGAATGTTCGCTGACATGACCCTCTCGCCGATCCTGTCCATGCGGTCGGGGATTCCATTCACCCTGCGCGTCCCAGGTCTGCAGAATGGAACGCTGGGTGAGTCGCTCTACGCCCGCCCCTGGAATGCGGGGCGGAACACCGGCGTCGGTCCCAGCTTCTACGGCCTCGACATGCGGGTCACCAAGTCCTTTTATGTGAACCGGGAGCGTGGCGTAAAGCTGGATGTCCTGGTGGAAGGAACGAACATCCTGAACCACGCCAACTTCAGCGCCGTCAACGACCAGCTGCCGGCGGACCCGAAACCCTTCCAAGCGGGCTCGCAAACCGTGGACCTGTTGCATGGTCCTTATAACCTCCACGGCTTCAAAGCGTCTGACCCATCGCAGGCCCTGGCGTTCAAGTCGGCATTCGACGCACGGCAGGTGCAGTTCGGACTCAAGCTGATCTTCTGAGGCTTTTCCTGCGAGCGAAACTACCGAGGCCATCGGGTAAGCCGATGGCCTCTTTCTTCTGGCAGCTTCACCCGAAACCGGCATTCCAGCGCCAGAATTGACAGATGTCCGAGACCGCGTTAGCCTCCCCAGCAGATTCCACATGTGTGGGGGCACACTCGTGACACGTCGCCTGCTGTCCGCGGTATTGGTCCCTCTCCTCGTTCTGTGCGCGCTCGGCAGGGATGGCGGCCCCGCGAGCGTTCCCGTCGCCAGCGCCAACACTAATCGGGTGGTGGCCGGTCATTTGGAACACGGTGTCTTCACCATTCAGCTCGATTTGGTGCAGGCAACGTGGTATCCGGAACAAGAGGGAGGGCCGAGCCATTCGGTTTACGCCTTTGCCGAACGCGGCAAGGCACCGCAGATTCCCGGTCCTTTGATTCGCGTGCCGCAGGGGACCGAGGTGCGCGCCAGCATTCACAATTCTCTGCCCGCCACGATGTATCTCCGGGGACTCGATGCCCACGACGCCTCCAACCCCGAGCCGCTGCGCATCGCCGCGGGAGAAACCGCTGAGGTACGCTTCACTGCCAGCACGCTCGGGTCTTATTACTACTCCGCCCGAAGCATGAAGGAGTCGCTCCGGGACGTCGGGTTGCTGACGATCGCGGATGACCTTCCCATGGGCGAGGGGCCGGTTGGCATCGAGAGCCAACTCGATGGCGGCTTCGTTGTGGACCCGCCGGGCGCCACCCCCAACGATCGGGTATTCATCATTACGCTGTGGATGGGGGGTGTCATCACGCCGCCGTTTCGCGAAACCCGCGCCATCAACGGCAAGTCCTGGCCCTACACAGAACACTTGTCCTTGCGCGTAGGCGATACCGCGCACTGGCGCATCCTCAACCCCAGCCTGAGCGATCACGCCATGCACCTGCATGGCTTTTTCTTTCAAGTGAACAGCGTCGGGGACGGCGAGCATGACCGGATCTATGCGCCCGATGAGAGTCCCCACGCCGTCACACAATACCTGGCTCCGGGAGGAACGACTTCTCTGACCTGGACGCCAGAGCGCGCGGGGAACTGGATCCTGCACTGCCATATGGTCGTCCACATGTTGTCGGACGAGAACCTGGGCTCGCATCCGGCGGCACCGGCTCCGGACCACGCGTCGCATGACCAGCCCGCAGATTCCTCCGGTATGGGCGGGCTGGTTCTTGGCATTACGGTGTCACCCGCCGGGACTGAACACGCGGCTGCGATTTCCACCTCGCCGGCGCGCCAACTGCGTCTCCTGGTGCGCGAGCGGCCGGCGACCCGTTTTAGTCCCCTCGGCATGGGCTACCTCATCCAGGATGGTGGAGCGAAGGACACTGCCGATCCCCCGCCGATTCCCGGGGCCCCCCTGGTGCTTACGCGCGGCGAGCCGACGGAGATCGAGGTCGTGAACCAGCTGCATGAACCCACCGCTGTGCACTGGCATGGCATCGAATTGCAGAGCTACTACGACGGGGTGCCGGGATGGAGTGGCGAGTCGCCGCAGATCACGCCCCCGATTCCCCCCGGCGGCTCTTTTCTAGCCCGCATGACTCCTCCGCGGGCCGGCACATTTATTTACCACACGCACTGGCATGATTTGGGCCAGCTCACCAGCGGACTGTACGGCCCGCTCATCGTCCTCGAACCCGGACAGAAGTTTGACCCCGCTGTGGACAAAATCTTCCTCATCGGCCGCGCCGGCCCGAACGAATCGGTCGATCCCCTGGTGCTGAACGGCAGCCCGCAGCCGGGTCCGCTCGTCCTCAAAGCCGGTACGCACTATCGTTTCCGGTTTATCAACATCAGCCCCAACGATTCCGACATCAAGGTTTCGCTCCTGGCTGATTCCAAACCCGTAGCGTGGCGAGCGATCGGCAAAGATGGATGGACTCTGCCTGAGAAGCTGGCGACTCTCCGCCCGGCGCTGCAACCGGTCAGTGTGGGTGAGACCTACGATTTCGAGTTTGCGCCCGACCGTCCCCAGAGGCTGGTGCTCGAGGTAGGCGGCACTTTTCTTGACTTCAAGCTGAGCCAATCCATCATCGTGAAGTGACGATTACCGCGATTCAGGTTCGCGGGCGGGCGGGGGAGTAGCGGTCGAGCGCTTTCTGCGCCACTTGCACCCATAACCGGCCGCCATAGAGCAGCGCGCTGAGCTGGACTAGGACCCAGTCGCGGCGAGCCAACGGCGCCCCAAAGGTGCGGAGATCGGTCAGCCAGCTTTGCACGATATGGCGGGCGATCACAGACTCCATCGTCAGGTCCGGGGCGGCGATGTCGTGCAGGATGCCATCGAGTGTGAACAACACTTTGCGGAACAGGACCAGGGGCGCGGGAAGGCGGATTCCCTTCCAGGCGATGTCTTCCAACAAATCCATGGCATCGACCGCTCCCGGGAAGTGAGTGATTGGCAGCCGGTCGAGGAAGCGCGTCACATGTTCGCGGATGACGCGCTGCTGCGAGTGTTTGCGCCTTCGTCCCGTCCGGCTGAGGCCCTGGATCGCGTTCGAAACGCCCACCGGGTCACGCAAGGCCATCATCAGAAACAGCATGGCAAGCTGGCGGCGCTGGTCGCGGCTGAGGTATTCGGTGAGCGCCCAGTCGAGAACCACGAGCTCTCCGCTGCGCTTGTCGTACAGCAGATTGCCCGCGTGGGGATCGGCGTGGAACATCACGTCTCCATGCGGAGCGAACAAAGGGGCGGCAATCAGAGTTTCGATGAGCTGGGTGGAAACCTGGACCCGGCGCCACGCCGGCATGCGGGACACCGCGTCCGTGATCTTCGTGCCATGCTGTTCGGTCATCGCGGTAATCGTAGGAGTGCAAAGTGGCCGAATCAGCCGGGGCACGAGTACGCCGGGTACGGACTGATAGAAACGACCCGCCTCCAGCAGCGTCGCCTGTTCCCGCGCAAAGTCCACCTCGTGCTGCAGCAACCGCCGGACATCGTTAAAAGTGTCGGGCATAACGTGGCGGGCAAAGTCATAGTCGCGGTGCTTGGATCCAAGGTGGGTGGCCAGCCGTGCCAGCAGCTCCATGTCCTCAGCGAAGCAGGCGGGAATGTAGGGCTTCATTACTTTGAAGACGCCACGCTCGCGACGCTGCAGTTCGGGGTTGTACCAGGTAAATCGCACCACCGCGCTGACGCTGGCTTCGCAGAAAATAGCAGAATCGACCTCAACAGCCGCGCTTTTCAGCCGCGCTCCCAGTTCCTCGAAGATGATGGCGCGGATCTGCTCGGCGTTCACGTCGCAGATTCCGTTCTCCAATTCCGAGAGCGCTTTGCGCAGAGAGCCGCGCAGGTGGGGATTTCGCGCCAATACTTGTCCAAGTTTTTGCAGACCCGGCACCATGGCGATCAGGCGCAACAGGCGCACCTCGGGCGGGGTATCGGCCGGAAGATCCATCTGTTCCACCAGCTTGGGGGCGAGGCGGGGCGCGGACAGATGAGTGAGCATGAAGAGCATGGCGTCGCGCACCAGCGGGCGCCAGCGCGCATACAGCTTCGGAACCAGGCGCTCTACCGGCAGGTACTGGACGACCCACTTGCCCATTTCCTCGCGCACCGATGGACCGGAAGGACCGTCCAAAAGTGCGGCAATGGCAGCAATCCGCTCAGCGGTCTTGGTGTCTTGGGACCCGGCAGCTAAGACCTCATTAGGTGGGCCTTGATGCAGGCATTCTCCGACAGAGGCTAAACCCGGCATAGGTCTAGGGTATACCCACCGGAGATCGGGGGCTGTGGGAAACCTGCAGAAAGCTCTTCCCGTTCTGGGAGGCGAGCCTGGTGCCTGTTAAGCCACGCAGCCATCACTTGACTCTGTGATGGGGATCACTTGCTGGGCGGTATTAGGGGGCTAGACTCACACCATGCGTCGCTTTGCATGTGTAGCGATTGCGTTCCTGGCCTTCTGTTGGACGGCCTCGCCGATAGTGGCGTGTGTGATCTCGGGGAAGGCCATGTCTGCCCAGGAGAACGACTGCTGCCAGCATATGACCGAGATGTGCAACTCGGCCCGGATGCCGCGGCTGCATTCCTGCTGTAAAACTGAGGCTCGCCCGAGCAACGGGCTGCTTGTAACCAAAGACGACCGCTCCGGACCGACGTTACAGATGGTTGCGGCCCTTCCCCCGCCAACCTCGCGCGAGATTCCCATCTTCTTTCAAGGAAGCACTAACGACCGCCCGCCAACCGAATCATTGTCCAGTACGACTATTCTGAGAATCTAGGCATCTCTCCGTCCTTCGCGCTTTTTGTGACGCGAGCCCGAAGTGTTTTCTAACTGACGGAGAGATTTATGAGATTTCCATACGCGCTGCTCTTGCTGTGCACGTGCGTCGTGAGTGCTGCGGCCGAGGATCCGTTCCCTGCTGCCGACGCTCTGTTTGCACAGCATCACCACTCAGTCGCATCCGGCCCCGCCTCCACGCTCGACGAAATTGAGCGGATGGCGCTGATGGGCAACCCTGAAATCCGCGTCGCTGCAAGGCAATTAGCCGTGGTTGAGGCTCACGTCCCTGCGGCCGGCGCACTCGATGATCCCATGGCCGGCTATCGGGGATGGGGCATCCCTCTGCGCCAACCCTGGAACTATAACGCGGCGCAGAACATGTTCATGGTGAGCCAGACGTTCCCGGGGTTTGGCAAGCGCGGCCTGCGCACTGAGATCGCGCGGGCGGATGTGGCCGAGGCAAAAGCCACGCTCGACAACACACGGCTCAACGTCCGGGTACGCGTTCGCAAGGCGTTTTACGACCTGCTGCGGGCGAAGGACGAGCTTCGCATCCACGATGAGCACGTCGTCATCGCCCGGCAGGCCGTGGAAGCTGCCAGGATCAAGTACACCGTCGGCGAAGTCCCGCAGCAAGACATCCTCAAAGCGCAAGTTGAGTTGACGCGACTGGCGGAGCATCTGATTCACTTCGAACAGGATGAAGAAGTGGCACGATCCCGGCTGAACACGCTGCTCGGCCGCGATCCCGGCGGGCCGATCAATGTTCGTGGGGATTACCCCATTCCCGCCCAGTTGCCGGGTGCCGAGGCGCTTGAAAAATTGGCGCTGGCGTCCCGGCCAGACCTGGCACAAGCACAAGCAGCAGTAGAAAAGAGCCGGCAGGAGCAAGCTTTGGCGGTGAAGAGCTACACCCCGGACTTCACACTGTCGGCCGGTTACATGCTCATGCCGAGCGGTGCGAGCCCGCGGAACAACTATATGGTCGAGGGTTCGATCAACCTGCCCTGGCTGAACCGCCGCAAGCACGATGCCGAAATTGCTGAGGCCAAGGCCAAAGTCAGCGAACAGGATGCCGAGCTTGCGGCCGTGCGCAATGCCGCATTTGGCCAGATCCAGGAATCACTGGCGCAGCTGCGCGCGGCCAAGAGGCTGGCAGACGTGTATCGGGGTTCGCTGCAACCGCAAGCAGAAGCCACTCTGCGCTCAACCGTGATTGCGTATGAGAACGATCGCACTGACTTCCTCAATCTGCTCAATAGCCAGACCACTGTAGTTGATATTGATCTGGCCTACTTCCAGGCGCTGGCGGATTTTGAAACCCGATTCGCAGACTTGGAACTTGCGGTTGGTTCACCGATCGAGAGGACCGGCCAGCCGTCCCCACTGGAGGTGACGCAATGAATGAACACACTTATAAGCATGCTTTTGTGATTGCCGCGGCGCTCTGCCTGACACTGGCTGCCGCCCTAGTCTATGTCGCCCGCAGTCATTACCCGACTAATCTTGCTGTCGAGAAGCCGAGCTTTGTGGTCGCCCAAGGGCCAGAGCGTTCTGAGCCATCGTCAGCGACAGTTCCGTCTCCCGGAACGTCCCCGGCGGCACTCACTCCGGTGCAGTTGTCTCCGCAGCGTCTGCAGATGATCGGAGTGAATACCGCTCTGGTTGAGATGCAGACGGTCAACCACGAACTGCGGGTTGCCGGCAATGTGGATGTGAACGAGCAGCGCCTTGCCTACGTGCAAACCCGCTTCCCCGGCTGGATCCAGAAGGTGTTTGCCAATGCCACTTACCGCTACGTGCGCCGCGGCGAGCCGATTTTCACGATCTACAGCCCGGAATTGGTCAGCACCGAACAGGAATACCTGCTCGCGCAGCAGAATCGCAAGTCTTTGGGGCAAGAGGTCCATGGAACCGCGGCGCGGGAGAGTGACTGGTTGTTGCAGGCGGCCGCCGACCGGTTGAGCCGGTTCGGAGTACCGGCGCGCGAGATCGAAAGGCTGGAACGGACCGGCACGGTGCAGCACGACGTCGCAATTGATTCCCCGGCGTCCGGCTACGTCACGGAATTCAACGCACTTCCGAACCAATACGTGCAGGCCGAAACCCGGCTCTACACCATTGTTGATCTTTCAAGCGTCTGGGTGTACGCCAATGTGTTTCAGACCGACGTTGGCCAGTTGAAGCCGGGCACTCCCGCCGCGGTAACGGTCGATGCCTATCCGGGGCGGACCTTCAAAGGACAGATTGACCAGATCCTGCCGCAGGTTGATGCCATGACGCGAACCGTGCGAGTGCGTCTCGTCTTCAGCAATCCGGGACTCGTGCTGAAGCCGGGCATGTACGTGAACGTTCGCATAAGCATCCCTCTGGGGCATCAACTCGTGGTTCCGGCTTCAGGCGTACTGCAGGCCGGTTCGCGGGACCTGGCATTCGTTGACCGCGGCGGCGGTTACCTCGAACCCCGGGAGATTGAAGTGGGGCCACGACTCGACGACCATGTCGTGGTTTTGAAGGGTTTGCGCGCTGGGGAGCGGATTGTGAGTTCCGCGAATTTCCTCGTGGATTCGGAGTCTCAACTGCAGGCGGCAATCGCGTCGTTCGCTCCATCCCCGCCAGGCGCGGGCCCCGCAGCCGCGCCGAGTGTGCCAGAGCAACAGCCGTCGCTGGATCTCACCACGGAACCTACACCGCCGCATAGAGGCAGCAATATGCTGCACGTCAAACTGAGCGCCGCCGACGGCAAACCCATCGCCGGCGCCGAGGTAATAGTCACCTTCTACATACCAGCCATGCCGGCGATGGGCATGGCGGCCGTAAAGAAATCAACATCATTGTCCGACAAGGGCGACGGCGCTTATGACGGTCTGCTGCAACTCGACAGCGGCGGCTTCTACCAGGTGACGATCACGGCGCAGCGCAATGGGGGCACGATTGCCACCAGACAGCTCAGCCTGAGCGTCACGGGAGGTATGTGATGATCTCCCGAATCATTGAATGGTGCGAAGAAAACCGGTTTCTAGTGATAACCGGGGTGGCCTTTCTCGTGATGGCAGGAATCTGGTCCTTGTACCATATTCCATTGGACGCGCTCCCGGACATCAGCGATGTCCAGGTAGTGATCCATACCGAGTGGGCGGGCCAACCGCCGAGCGTCATCGAAGACCAAGTCACGTATCCCATCGTCACCAGTTTCCTGGCGGCGCCGCACGTCAAAGCCGTGCGCGCCCAGACGATGTTCGGGGACTCTTATGTCTTCGTCATATTTGAAGACGGCACCGATTTGTACTGGGCGCGGTCACGGGTAACCGAGTATCTGCAACAGATCGCCGGGAGCCTGCCTTCCGATGTGCATCCCGCTATCGGCCCGGATGCGACGGGCGCGGGCTGGGTCTACGAGTATGCGGTCATTGACCGCAGCCACAACCGCAGCCTTGCCGATTTGCGGGCCCTGCAGGACTGGTACCTGCGCTACCAACTGGAAACCGTACCTGGCGTCGCCGAGGTGGCCACACTAGGCGGATACGTTCGCCAGTACCAGGTGAAACTCGACCCCAACAAGCTGTTCTCGTATGGCATTTCAGTCTCGACCGTCATGGATCGCGTCCGCGAGAGCACCAACGAGGTCGGGGGCAATGTGCTGGAAATGAGCGGCGCCGAATACATGGTGCGCGGGCTCGGTTATCTACGCACACTCTCGGACCTGGAAAACGTTCCGGTCGCATCGAAGAACGGAACGGCGGTGTTGATCCGCGATCTGGGCAGTGTCGCGTTTGGGCCGGACGTGCGCCGTGGGGCAGCGGAGTGGCAAGGCGACGGCGAGGCGGTGGGCGGGATCGTTGTCATGCGCTACGGCATGAACGCGTTGGACGTCATCCACGGGGTCAAGACGAAACTGGCGCAGATTGCACCGTCGTTACCCCCCGGTGTTGAAATCGTTTCCGGCTACGACCGCTCGTGGCTGATTGATGAGTCCATCAAAACCCTGAAACGTGACCTCATCGAAGAAGCGATGATTGTCAGCTTTGTGACGATTGCGTTCCTGTTTCATTTCCGTTCGGCGCTCGTGCCCATTATCACGTTGCCCATTGCCGTGCTGGCGGCGTTCATCCCCATGTACTACCTGCGGGTCAGCTCCAACGTAATGTCGCTCGGCGGACTGGCGCTGGCCATCGGGGTGCTGATTGACGCGGCCATCGTGATGGTGGAAAACGGTTACAAGCACCTGGCCGAACCCAACGGGCCGATCCCCCACAATGCCTCCGATCCTCTCAGCGAGGGCCAGCGCAGGCTCATTCTGCTGGGTGCGGCCAAGCAGGTGGGTCCGGCGCTGTTTTATTCATTGATCATCATTTTGGTTTCGTTTCTTCCTGTGTTCTTGCTGGAAGCGCAGGAAGGACGGATGTTCCGGCCGCTGGCTTGGACTAAAACTCTGGCGCTGGCTTTCTCCTCGCTGCTTTCGATCACCCTGGTGCCGGTGCTCATGCCCCTGTTTATCCGGGGAAAGTTGCGTCCCGAGTCTCAGAACCCCGCCGCGCGGGCGACTCACGCAATCTATTTACCGGTGCTGCGCTGGTGCCTGCGTCATTGGAAGCTGGTGATTGCGATCAACCTTGTCTTTCTGGCAATCACCATCCCTCTCTACTTCAAGCTCGGCAGCCAGTTCATGCCTGCGCTCTACGAAGGGTCATCCCTCTATATGCCAAGTGCCCTGCCTGGCATCTCAATCCGACAGGCGACGATGCTCCTCCAGGAGCAGGACCGTATTATCCGTTCATTTCCGGAAGTGGAAACGGTCTTCGGCACTCTCGGCCGTTCCGACAGCGCCACAGACAACGCACCCCTCGACATGTACGACACCACCATCATGCTGAGGCCACGCGAGCAGTGGCGCAAAGGCATGACATACGAAAAACTCATTCAGGAGATGGACGACAAGCTGCAATTTCCCGGATTGACGAACACCTGGACGATGCCGGTGGCGAGCCGGCTCGACATGGAACTGACCGGCATCAAAACGCCCGTGGGGCTTAAGATTCAGGGCCCTGATCTGAACCAGATCCAGCAGATCGGCGCCCAAATCGAGCAGCTACTCTCCAAGTTGCCTGCCACCAGCTCGGTGTTTGCCGAGCGCGTATCGCAAGGCTTCTACCTGAATGTGGAGGTAAACCGGGCGGAGGCGGCTCGATACGGGCTGAGCGTTGCGGACGTGCAGCGTGTCATTACTTCGGCAATCGGGGGTGCTGACGTCGCACAGAACGTGGAGGGCCGCCAGCGCTTCCCGATCAATGTACGCTACGAGCGCAACTTTCGTGACGATCCCGAAGCTCTAGGACGCGCGCTGATCGCCACTCCGGCGGGCGCGCAAATTCCCCTCCAGGAAGTGGCGCGTGTATTTTTCTCACGCGGTCCGGCCATGATTCGGGACGAGGATGGAGCCTTGACCGGCTATGTCTATCTCGACTTGAAGACCAAAGATTATGGCGGGTTTGTAAAACAGGCGGACAAGCTCTTGAAGGAGAAGCTGGTACTGCCCGCGGGGTACTCCTACCGCTGGGCGGGCGAGTATGAGTTCGAACTCCGCGCCAAACAACGGCTGCAGATCATTCTGCCAGTTGTGTTCTTCGTGATCTTCTTGCTGCTCTATGTGGTATTCAAGTCCGCCACGGAGGCAGCGGTCTTGATTTTTCCGACGCTGTACGCCATGTCCGGGGGGCTTCTTCTGCAATGGCTGCTGGGTTACAACTTCAGCGTAGCGGTTTGGGTCGGATATATTGCCCTGTTCGGAATTGCCGTGGAGACCGGGGTAGTCATGGTGGTGTACCTGCACGCAGCAGTTCAGCAGCGGAGCGCCGGGGGCAGGCTTTTGACCGAATCCGACATGGAGGAGGCCACGGTCGAGGGTGCGGTGCAGCGATTGCGGCCCAAACTGATGACGGTGACAGCCGTCATTCTCAGCCTGGCTCCGATCCTCTGGGAGTCAGGGGTCGGTTCGGATGTGATGAAGCCGATTGCCGCCCCGATTGTCGGTGGCATGATCACGTCCACGATCCACGTCCTGATTTTGGTGCCGGTCTTCTTCCTGCTGCTGAAACGAAGGGCGCTGCGCGGGGGCGCAGTCATGGCCAGACCTGAATGAAAGGGTTGCAATCGCGACCGGATTCAATTCGCAAACTGTTTAGAGTCCCGTGGTCTGGTATCGCAATACTGACAAGGTGAGACGGTAGTCGTAGGTCGCCTGCGCGCTGCCGATTTGCGCTTGTGTCTGCTGAAGTTGTGCCTGGCTGAACTCCACGATGGAGCCCAAACCGAGTTGGTAGCGAGTTTGCGCGAGATCGAGAGCTTGATTGGCCTCATCCAGCAACTGCCGGCTGACGTTGACCCGCTCGTAGGCGGTGTTGGCGTTCAGCCAACTGGTGCGCACATCGCGGGAAATTCGGTTGCGCAAGTCGAGCAAGTGTTCGCGCACGGCCTGGGAACGGAGGCTGGCTTCGCGGGCCTTCGCCGAGTAAAGGAAGCCATTGAAGACGGGAATCTGCACATTGATTCCCGCCGCTCCATACCAGCTTGAGAGGTGATCGTTGCGCACCGGCGCGCCGCCGAACGCGCCCAGGGCGCTGATGGTGGGAAACAGCAGATCGTGCTGGGCATTGCGATACTTCTCCGAGGATTGTTCCTCGAACTCCAGCGCCAGGATCTCGGGACGCTGGCTGAGGGCCTCGGAAATGAGCGGGTCGGCGTCGGCCGGCGGAGCCGTGAGCTCCGCGGTATCTTCCAGGAGTTCGAAGTTTTGCAAGCTGGAATAACCGAGGATCGCGGAGAGGCCGGCCAGGGCTGCCTTGTAGTTGTTCTGCGCGTCGAGCAGAAGAAGTTTTGCCTGGGCAAGGTTCACTTTGGCGAAACTCAAGTCCAGACCGGATTTCAGCTTGCTTTTCGTCAGGGCCTCGACCTGGTCAGCAGTGAGCTGCCGGGAGGTCACGGTTTGTTCGGCCACTTTGAGGACCGCGCGTGTCTGCAGAGCATTGTAGAAGGCCTGGTTGACCGCGAGCAGAATGTCTTCCTTGGTGGCGAGTGCGTTCTGGTCTTCGGCCCTGGCCTGCAGGCGCGCGCTCGCCACCAGATTCGTGGTGTGGCCGAAGTCCGTGATGAGCTGGCTCACGGTCGCACCCCCCGCGGCACGGTCATAAATGATCGGGTTGTTCAGCCCGCCGGCGGTGATGCGACTGTCCTGGTGCGCATCCACCGCAGTCAGGTTGGTGTAGGCCGTGGGCCAGAGATTTGCCCGCGCTTCACGGGTCACCTGCTGTGATGCCAGCGCGCTCAGCCTGGCGACCGAGATCGCCGGGTTGTTCTTCAGGGCGATGGCCTCTGCGTCTTTTATAGAGAGCGGCACTGGCGCAGCCGGCGAACCCGGCTGCTGGTTGGAGCTGCTCTGTCCGCCTGCGCCCATGGGAGCATCAGGCAGGGCTTGCGCATCGTCCGGTGTGCCGGGATTGCCGGAGGGGTATGGTTGAGCAGCAATTGACAAGGCGCAAAAGAGTACGCTGAACACTGCAGCCACTCTCATTTTCATTCAGGCGCCTCCTGAGGGACAGTTTTTGCGTTGTGGTAGGCCCACAGATAGGCCGCCGGTACCAGAAAGACCGTGAGAACAACGGAGACAGTGAGGCCGCCAATGATGGCTCGGGCCAAGGGCGCATAAGCTTCACTCCCAGTGCCCAGCTTCAGGGCCAGCGGAACCAGCCCGATGATGGTCGCGAGAGAAGTCATCAGGATGGGACGAAGACGGATGCGGCAGGACGAGATGATGGCGTCGTGCACAGCCATCCCCCGCTCTTCCAGGCGGTGCGCAAACTCCACGATCAAGATGCTGTTGGAAACCACAATGCCCACCATCATGATCACGCCCATCAGCGACTGCACGTTCAGGGTGGTGCCACTCAAAAACAACGTCACCAGGACGCCGGTGATGCCCGTCGGCACGGCCAGCAGGATGAGAACCGGATCCAGAAAGGACCGGAACTGGGCCACCAGAATCAAGTAAAGAAGGATGATGGAAAGGAGCAGTCCAAATCCAAAGCTGCGGAATGAAGCGCGCATCCCCTGCACCATGCCGCGCAGATCCACACGCACGTCCGAGGGCAGCTTCTGTTTGGCAATAATGCGGTCGATGGCATTGGCCACCTTGCCCAGGTCTTCGCTTTTGGTGGTGACATAGATGTCAATCACACGCTGAATCTGGTAGTGGTCGACCTCAGTGGGAGACTCCACCCGGCTAACGGTGCCCATTGCGCCCAGCAGGGCGGCCTCGGGCCTGCTGGGGGCACGGATCGGAATGGACTTCAGGTCGCCCAGAGTGTGGATGGCCGTCTCATGATACTGCACGGTCAGCATGTAATCGTTGCCCGTCTTGGGGTCGATCCAGTAGCTGGGAGCGATCATCCCATTCGAAGTGAGCGCGGTAATGATGTTGTCGACTACTTCCTTTTGCGTCAGTCCCATCTCGCTGGCATGTTCGCGATCAATGTCCAGCCGCAGGGCGGGATAATCGAGGTTCTGAGGGATGAAAGCGTCGCCCACGCCGGGAATCTTGCGGATTTGCTGGGCCAGCTGGGTGGCGGCATCGTAGGCGGCGTCCATGTCCTGGCCGCTGAGTTGCACATCGATCGGCGCAGGCAGACCCTGGTTCAGGACCGCGTCCTGCAAACCACCGGATTGAAAGTAGGCGCTGATGTCCGGCATCTGCTGGCGTAATTCGCGGCGCACCCGGTCCATGTATTCGTAGCTGCCGATTTTGTGGTGCTCGTGGAGCGCCACCAGCACCGTGGCGGTGTGCGGTCCGGAATTGCTGGTGTAGATCGAGGAAAAGCCAGGGATGACTCCGATGTTGGAGACCACCAGCTTCAGGTCGGCGGGATCCACCACCTTGCGGATCACGTCCTCCACCTGGGCAACGTCTTTGTTGGTGATTTCCACGCGCGTGCCGGACTGCGCTTTCAGATTGATTTCGAACTGGCCGGCATCGCTGCGCGGGAAGAATGCCACGCCGAGGAACGGAAACAGCCCCAGGCTCAGAACAAAAAGCCCGAGAATCGCCGCGGTGGTGACTCTGGGCAACACCACAGCCCGGCGGACAAGGCGGTCGTAGCTGTCGAGCATCCGCTGAAATTGAGCATTGAACCAGATGTTAAAGCGCGTCAACCAGCTCCGCCCTTGAGCCGAAACGGCATGATGCTCATGACCCTCGTCGAATTCCGGAGCGCCCTCATCAGCTTCATAAGCCGTGATCAGCCGGGCACAGAAAAGTGGCACCACCGTCATGGCCACAAAATAGGAGGCGAACAAGGACAGCACGACGGCCAAAGCCAGGGCGGAGAACAGATAGCGCCCAACTCCGTAGAGAAACAACACCGGGAAAAACACCACCGCGGTAGTCAGGGTCGCCGCCAAAACTGCCATGGAGACTTCCTGCCCGCCGCGCTCGGCAGCGACGAGCGGAGGCTCTCCCAGTTCCAGGTGCCGGAAGATGTTCTCTAACACAATCACCGAGTTGTCGATCAGGCGGGAGAAGGCGAGGGCCAATCCCGCCAGCACCATGGTGTTGATGGAACTGCCACCGAAGTAGAGCGCGATAATTGCCGCCAAAGCGGAGAGTGGGATGGACAGCGATACCGCGACCGTGGCCCGCAGACTCCCGAGGAAGAGCAACACCATCAGGCAGGTGAGGAACAGCCCCATGCCGCCTTCATGCAGCAGGCTTTCAATGGCCTGCTTCACGAAGGCCGACTGGTCGAAGACGACCTTGGACACCAGGTTCTTGGGCACGTCGAACAGGCCGGAGACCACCTTCTTGACCCCGTCTACGACCGCGATGGTGTTGGTGTCGCCACCTTGCTTGAGGATCGGCAGGTAGACCGAGCGCTCTCCGTCGACGCGCACGATGTTGGTCTGGATCTGGGCGGCATCCCTGGCTTCCCCCACGTCCTTTACCATCACCGTGGATTGCCCCACCGTTTTCAAGGGGAGGTCGTCAATTTCCCGGACGGCGGACAGCTGGCTATTGGTGTAGATGTTGTAGTCGTAGGGTCCAATCTTGGTGTCTCCGGCGGGGAGAATCAAATTGGAGGAGTTTAGCGCGGGGACCACATCCATCAGGCTGAGTTGCCGCGCCTGCAGTTTCGAAGGATCCACATAGACCATGATCTGCCGGTAGCGCCCTCCAAAGGGCGGCGGCACGGAGGCGCCCGGCACCGTGGCCACCTGGTTGCGAACCACGAACTGGCCCAGGTCGCGAAGCTGGGTCTCGTTCAGCCCCTCGCCTTTTAAGGTGATGAGACAAACCGGCAGGCTGGAGGCGTCGAACTTCATGACCACGGGCGGCAGGGTACCGCTGGGCAAACGGCGAAGGTCGGCCATGGCCAGATTGGAGATCATGGTCACGTCAGAATCCGGGTCGGTCCCGGGCTGAAAATAAATCTTGATCACGCTGGCGCCGGGCAGCGAACGCGACTCGATGTGATCAATGCCGCTGCCCAGGGTAAAGAAGCGCTCAAAGCGACCCGTAATTTCGGTCTCGATTTCTTCCGGGGGCATGCCGTTGTAGAAGGTCGCGACCACGACCTCGGGGATGTTAATGGTGGGGAACAGGTCGACCGGCATCCGCACCAGGCTGGTGAAGCCCACGACCGTGATCAGCAGGCAGGCAACGATGATGACATAGGGATTGCGGATGGAAAACCGAGACATTATTCGAGTGCAGCCCCCCTCGCTGGCGAGATAGAGACCGCAGAACCGGGCTGCGAGACGGCTCCTCCGGGCCCTGGTTTGCGGCGGTGGGCAAGTAAATAGGCTGCTGGCACCAAGAAAAGCGTGGAGACAAACGACAGTATCAACCCGCCGATGATAGCCACCGCCAAGGGCGCGTAGGCCTCGCCTCCGGTCCCTAACTTCATGGCCATCGGGATGAGGCCGATCAGCGTGGCCAGCGAGGTCATCAGCACGGGCCGCAATCGCACGACGCAACCCGAGACAATGGCAGGAGTAAGGGCCACGCCTTCTTCGAGCATTCTCCTGGTGTACTCCACTGTCAAGATGCTGTTGGACACAGCAATTCCCATTAACATGACCATTCCCATCAGCGACATGACGTTGAGGGTAGCGCCGCTGATCAACAGACCGGCGATCGCGCCCGTTATTCCTAGTGGAATGGCAAGCAGAATCAACAGAGGATCGAGAAAAGACCTGAACAGGGGTACCAGGACGAGGTAGAGCATCACCATGGCCAGGCAAAGCCCCATCCCGAAGCTGGAAAACGAGGAGTGCATGGCCTCCACCATGCCTCGCAGTTGTACGTACACGCCGTCGGGCATTTTGGTGGTGGCCAGGAGCTTTTGGATTTGTTTGCTCGCGTACCCCAGGTCTTCGCCGCCGGTGGTGACATAAATGTCCACCACCCGCTGGATCTGATAATGGTCCACTTCGGTCGGCGACTCCAGCCAGTGGGCGTTGGCCACCGCGTCGAGCAACATGGCCTTGGGACGGCCCGGCGCTCGCAAGGGAACGGATTTCAAGTCGCCAAGCGATTGAATGGCGGACTCCGGATATTGGACCGTCAGCATGTAGTCGTTGCCCGTCTTCGGATCAATCCAGTAACTGGGGGCGATCATGCCATTCGAGGTGAGAGCGGTGATGACGTTGTCCACCACCTCCTTCTGCGTCAGACCCAGTTCGCTGGCGTGCTCGCGGTCAATGTCCAGGCGCAGCGCCGGATAGTCCAGGTCCTGGGGAATGAATGCGTCGCGCACTCCCTTGATCCCCCGTATCGCGGCAGACAGCCGCACGGCGCTGTCATAGATCTTCTCCAGGTCATTTCCACTGATCTGCACGTCAATCGGCGCAGGCAGGCCAGCGTTGAGTACGGCATCCTGCATACCCCCGGACTGGAAAAACGCGCTGACCGCGGGCAGGTCGCGGGCCAGCCGGGTTCGCACCCGGTCCATGTACTCGTAGCTGCCGATCTTGTGGTCCGGTGTGAGGCTTACCTGGATGGTGGCGGTATGGGATCCGGAATTGCTGGTATAGATCGAGGAGAATCCCGGAGTGACCCCGATGTTGGAAACGATCATTCCAAGATCGTTGCGCGAGACCACCTGGCGCAGCAAGTCTTCCACCTGCTTTACCAGGTGTTCGGTGACCTCAATGCGGGTGCCGGAAGGCACCTTGAGGTTGATCACGAACTGGCCGGCGTCCGTCCGGGGAAAGAACGCGACACCCAGAAGGGGATAGAGACCAAGGCCCAGAGCAAAGACCACAACGGAAGCCAGAACTACCGTCCAGGGCCGGGCAAGCGCAGACTTCAGCGTTTGCTCGTACCAGTTCGTGCTCTTGCGGAAGCCTGCTTCGAACCACAGGCCGAATCGGGACATGAGTCTGGAGAACGTGGCGCGACGGGGCTGGTTCGCGGCGTTGGCGGTACGTTGCCGCAGGAATTGCGCGCAAAACAGCGGTACGACGGTCATGGCAATGACGTAGGACGCGACCAGGGAGAGCACCACAGCCAGAGCCATGGCAGAAAACAGGAACCGGCTGACTCCGAAGAGAAACGTCACCGGGAAGAAGATGACGGCGGAGCCCAACGTCGCCGCCAGCACCGCAAGCTGTACTTCCTTTCCTCCGAGTTCCGCCGCTTGCGGCGGCGGCTCGCCCGCATCCAGATGGCGGAAGATGTTCTCCAGCACGACCACCGCGTTATAAATCAGTCGAGAAAAGGCCAGCGCCAGACCTGCCAGCACCATGCTGTTTATCGAACTGCCGCCCAGGGCCAGGAAGATGAAAGCGCACAGGGCGGAAAGCGGAACCGACAGAAACACCGCGACCGTGGCCCGAAAACTGCCGAGGAATCCGAGAATCAGCAGGCAGGTCAAGAACAAACCCAGAGCCGCACCGAGGGAGACCGCGCGGATCGCCGCCTTGACAAATAAAGACTGATCAAACACTACGTGGGCAACCAATTGCCGGGGCACGTCGAAAAGATTGTTCACGATGCTGCGAACGCCGTTCACCACCGCAATGGTGTTGGTGTTGCCCCCTTGCTTAAGAATGGGCAGATACACGGAGCGCTGGCCGTCCACCCGGACGACGTTGGTTTGGATTTGATGGCCGTCCTCAGCCTGCCCGATATCGGAGACCAGCACAGGGCGCTGCCCAACGGTCTTTACTGGAATACGATCGATTGCCGCGACGTTCTGAAGCTGGCTATTGGTATAGATGTAGTAATCGTAGGGACCGATCTTGGCGTCGCCCGCGGGAAGGATGAGGTTGGAGCTGTTGACCGCCCGCACAATATCCATGAGGCTGAGATGGTAGGCATCCAGCTTTTGCGGGTCGGTGTAAATCATGATCTGGCGGTACTTGCCGCCAAAGGGAGGGGGAACGGAAGCGCTGGGGACGGTTGCGAGTTGGTTGCGGACGGCGAACTGGCCCAGATCGCGCAACTGAGTCTCGGTCAGCCCCTGTCCTTTCAAGGTAACCAGGCACACCGGCAAGCTCGAACCGCCGAAGCGCAGCACCACCGGCGGCAGGGTTCCGGGCGGCAACCGCCGCAGGTTGGCCATCGCCAGGTTAGAGATCATGGTCACATCGGAATCGGCGTTGGTTCCCGGCTGGAAGAAGATCTTGATAATGCTCACACCGGGAAGGGACCGTGACTCAATGTGATCAATTCCGCTGCCCAGGGTGAAGAACCTCTCAAAGCGGCCGGTAATTTCCGTCTCAATCTCTTCCGGTGGCATGCCGTTATAGAAAGTTGCCACTACCACTTCCGGGATATTGATCCGCGGGAAGAGGTCCACCGGGACTCGGAGCACGCTGGTGATGCCGATGACCGCGATCACCAGGCAGGCCACAAGAATCAAGTACGGGTTGCGGATGGCGAAGCGCGGCATCAGGACTCCTGTTGCGCAGCCGGCAACTGAATTTGTTTGGGCTGCACTTTTTCTCCCGGCCGCAGCTGGCCTCGGCCGCTGACCACAACCAGATCATTGGCCTTGACGCCGGAAACGATCTCAACCTTAGAAGGACTCTCCAAGCCGGTCTGAACAGTCTGTTCCCGGATGGCGCCGTCCGGGTCCACCACGTACACCTGAGCTTGCTTGCCGTGATGTTCCACCGCCTCCACCGGTACCGTGAGCACGTTCTTGCGCTGCTCCAGGGCGATGGTGGCTTGCGCATACATCCCAGGGACCACCTCCAAGCTAGGGTTGGGAACATCGATTTCTGTGTCCATGGTGCGGGTATCAAGGTCGAGCGTGTCCGCGAAGCGGGCCACCTTGCCTTTGATCGTCTTGTTCAGAGAGGGCACATTTATGGTGACGGGAGTACCCAAATGGATTTGCGGCACATCGGACTCCGGCACAGGCACAATGAGCCGCAAGAGATCATTTTGCGAGAGCGTAACCAGGGGCATGGACTGGGTCTCCGACGCAGTCCCGGCCTGAATCAAGGCTCCGGTGTCGGCGAAGCGCTTGGTCACGACTCCGGTAAATGGCGCGACGATCTCGCTGTAAGCGTACATGGTCTGTAGCCGGTCCCGGTTTGCCTGTGCCACTTGAAGTTGTTGCTGGGCCGCGGAGATTTGCGCTTCCGTCACCCGGTCTTTGGCCGCGGCATCGTCAATCTCCTGCTGTGCCACCAGCGTAGGCTTGACTTTGACGACTCCCTGCAAACGGGCGTAGGCCAAGTGCGCGGCTTCATGCGCGGCCTGCGCGCGCTGTAACTCCGCCTGGTCCTGCCGGACGGTGGCGTCCGCTTGCTGGATCTCATCCCGCAGTTCAGGAATTTCGAGCCTGGCCAGCAGCTCTCCCTTGGTTACGCGGTCGCCGACATCAACCCGGATCATCCGCACGTATCCCGCCACTTTGGCGTGGACAGCGACCTCCTGGTAGGGACGGAATTCCGCAGTCAACACAATCTCCCGCGAGAGATCCCCGTAAGCAACGGGAGAGACTCCCACCACGGGAGCCGCCGCTTCCGGCGGATTGGCTGCAGCTTGCGAACGCGCGCATCCCGAGACCGCCAAAGTGGCCGCCAGGCTCAGGACCAGCGCAAATATCGGCACGCCATCCGGGCGCTTCATAGGTTTCCTCCGCTTGATGTTTAGTACGAGCGCATTACTCTCGCCGCTCACGGGCAACGCTTGGCCGATCTATCGCAAGCCCCATGGCGACCGATTCCTTGAGGACAATATTCGTCCGCACCTCGGGGCCCCGGGCCAGTCAAAGTACATGAGTTGTTCAGGCTCTTCTTTGTTGACCAAGAGGGAAGAGCACCGAACAACGGGCGCGGCAGCGGCTCTTGGAACTATGCCGACAACCGCGTCAAGCAACCAGGTTGGGCCGTTGGCCGACGCAACACGCGCGTGCCGCGAGCCTCCCGGATCAGCCACCGAAACGACACTAGGGGAGAGCGAGGCTACGTGCGCACTGCGAACAGAGACGGATCAGCAGGACGGAGGTGGACGGTTGTAGAGGCTTTGCTCAAACAGCGCAGAAGCTATCGGAGGGCCCGCAGGGGCGACGCGGGGATAGAAGCTCACCCTTTCAAGAAGCGTGACCGCCGGGACCGGGGGCGACCATTGGATAGCGTCAAGTTCCAGGCATTGCCGCAGGGCCTGTTTCGCGCTGACATTGGCACTCACGCTGTGCTGGTCGGAGAGACGGAAAACCCGAGTGGCCAGATTTACCGTGAGGCACATGACGAGGATGACCACGACGAAAACAGTGTGAGCGATTACACTGCTGGCCAAAGGCTGGCGCTTTCCGATTGGCATCGTTCGTGGCATTCGCTACTTTCGTGCATTATAGCTGCATCTCCTTAAATAGGCGAGTAGCTCTGAGGGAACGGTTATCGCCGGCCGGCTTGGACCACTCCCGGGGTCAAGGTCCCTCGGTTGCTGCCCTGCGCAACTTGTTGAATTCGGAGGCCACTGGAATCAATGATTGTCAACCTGGGTGGTGTTGGCAGGATTGTTACTCTGGTGTCACCGTGCAGCCGGTTCAGGGGCCTGGCCCCGCCAACTACATCCCTGAGATGACGTAGGTCACAGCAAGTCGTTCCCCAGCCGCAGCGACACGCTGAGCGCTGGCAGGTGCAGCCCTGGGCCGTACCGGTCGTCCACGCCTGTCTTGACGCAGCCCGGCGAGTCGCCGCGCCAGAAACCATCTGCGCCACTTGCCGACGGTAAGCTGCGAAGCTCCGATCTCGCTTGAGACGGCAGTGTTCGTCTTGCCCTCGGCGCAGGCCAGAATCGCGCGTGCCCGCTGTGCCAGGGACTGCGACAAGTCAGTGCCGGACGTCCACTGCTGCAGCCGTCGCCGCTCGTCCAGTGTGAGCGTGAGCAGCGGTATCGGTCTTCCTCTTCGCAATGGGCTCGCCTCCATTCCCGCCGTTGACCCCACTAAAATTCGATTCGCAGCGCGATCTGTCCAGTACGATTCCCGGCGTTCTCCGCGTTTTGCAGGCTGGTGATTTTGCCGAAGGTCGATGGGGAGGAAACATCGGTCGGCGGCGCAGCGTAGTTGAGATGGTTGGGCAGGTTAGTGAATGTGCTTTCGAACTTCAGGTGGACTCTCTCTCCGATGCTGAAGGTCTTGGAGAGCCCTGCGGCGATCGCCACCGTTCCTGGCCCCACCAGACTGCCTACGCGGCAGTTTCCGACCGGTCCCGCGGGGATGGGATTGAATGCATCAAGATTGAAGTAGTTGTCGACGGAGGGATTATCGAGGTTGCCGTTGCCCACACAGTCCGGCCGCTGGAAGGCTCCGCGATACACCAGGTTGAGATTTCCCGGATCGTAGCTGGGACTGGTGATCGGAGTCAGATGTGGACCCGTCTGCCACATGCTCACGGTGCTGATGGACCATCCGCCGAAGAAGGCCTGAGCAACAGAGCTCATGTGGTTGAGAAAGGGCCGCCCGTTGCCTACCGGCAATTCGTAGATGGCGGATACCAGCACGCGATGGCGGCGGACCGCGGACACATCTCCCCGATTGGCGGCGAGATTGAAGCGGTCGGCTACGGGAGTTCCGTAAATCACCTCCGGGGAGAACGTCGTGGGTGCGTCTCCGCCAACATTGCCCAAGCTCTTGGCCCACACGTGACTGGCTTGCAGCGTCAAACCCCAGCGGCTGCGATGGTTGAGTTCCGACTGCAAGGCTTCGTAGTTCACCGACCCCTGGTTCTCCGACGAGAGGATGCGCCCCCAGTTGAGGTAGGGCCGGGGGTTGGGGTTCGGCGAAATGCCGCTGGGCTGGACCTGGTTCAAATCAACAGTCTGGCTCATGCGATAGGAGTTGGTGCCGACGTAACTAACACGCAGGGTCGTGTCGCGAATCAACTCGCGTTCGACGGTCAGGTTCCACTGCGCGGACTGCGGGTCGCGATAGTTGATGGGAGTGTTCTGGTAAAAGTCGCCAGTTCCCGCGAAGGTCAGGGGGTCGACCGGGATCGTTACGTTAGGAAACTGGTAAGCGGCCTGGCCGTTTTGCACGGCATTGGGGGTCGTGCGCACCACTCCCACGCTGATGTTGGTTGTATTGAAGGAGAGCTGGCCGAGGTTGGTCATGGTGAAGATACCAAAGCCACCCCGAACCACAGTCTTCTCGTCGCCGAATGGGCGGTAGGCGAATCCGAAGCGGGGCTGGAAGTTCTTCTTGTAAGACTGGCGGACACCCGGACCGAGTCCCTGAGAGCTCGCCGATTCCACCGGGCCGCAGGGAAGCGCAGGATTGGCGACACCGTAGGGGTTATACGGTCCGGCGCACGCGTTAATCGACTCGAGAAACCCTTGCACCGGCACGTTGTGATCAGGAATGATCACGCCGCCATTGCGCTTGTCGAATGCGGTGAGATTGTTGAGCGGGCTGACGAACGGTGGCAGGGCCTGCCAGCGCAAGCCGAGGGTGAGGGTCAGGCGCGGATTAACGCGCCACTCATCTTGCGCATAGAGACCGGTCTGGATGGTGTGGGCGAGCACATCGGGGCCGGACTGGGCAACGTAGGTCTTGGACGGCAGGCCGAGAAGAAAGTCAGCGAAAGCGGATTCGCAGAGGTACGGAGCGGTCGCCGTAGGATCGCCGCAGGCCCGGTCTCCTGTGAAAGCGCCGGAAGTAAACGTGAAGGCGCCGAAATCATCGGCTCCACCAAAGCTCTCAATGTCGGCGTAGGCCACGCGACGCACGTCCACGCCGAACTTCAGGGTGTGCTTGCCCCGGGCCCAACTCAGGTTGTCGGCGAACTGGATGGTCTGCGACTTGGTCACGCCCGCTTTGTCGCGGCCGATGGGACTAAGACCGGTGCCATCGTTGAAGTTGAAGATGGGAAATGCGGAGGCGGTCGGGTGATCGCTGGGATCGAGTCCGAGCAGGCCTAACTGCTGAACCGCGGCGGCTCCCTGAATAGGAAACTGCACGCCAATCCTGAACAACGAGAGCCCCAAACGCGCTTCGTTCACCAGCGCGTTGGTGATGGCATAGTTGTGGGAGAAGATCAGGTTGTGGTCCGTTTCGCGGTCCTGATCGCTGGGCAGTAGAACGTTCGGCACCGTGCTGGAGATCTTTTTCGAGCTCCAGCGGCCATAAACAGATTGTTTTGCGGTCAGCGTGTGGTCCACGCGAATGTCGTATCCATCGGTGTTGCTGGGCGTGGAAGCCTGCTGCAGGTAGTTCGCGCCGGCGGCTGCCGAATTGGGGAGCTGTGTCAGGTAGTTCTGCAACAACGAGGCGGAAACTGCGTTGATGCGATCTGATGGAATCGTATTGTTGGGAAAGGCCTGTCCAGTAAGGGGGTCAACCACCTGGCCGTAGGTGCCTGCCAGTTCGCTGAGATCGCCCGCGCGCATGGCGGTGGTCGGCACATTGAGGAAGAGTGGAGTCACTAACCGGCGGCGGTTGCCCTCGTACGCTGCGAAGAAGAAGGTATGAGAGGCACCCTTCATCAAGCCGGGAATCTTGAGGGGCCCGCCGAGACTGCCGCCAAAGGTGTTGAACGCCTTGTGCGGCTTGTCAGGGAAGCCGTAAGTGATCGCGTCGAGTACGCTGTTCTGCATGTATTCGAAGAGGCTGCCGTGGTAGTGCTCAGTGCCGCTCTTGGTGGCGATGGTCACGTCGCCGAGTTGAGCAAACTCAGCATTGTTATTGAACTGCGAGACTCTGAACTCGCTGATCAGCTCCGACGACGGGTTCATATTGGCGAGTGCCCCGTTCTGGCGGATATTCACGGTGGAGGCGCCGTCGACGGAATACTGGACTTGGGAAGGCAACCCGCCGCCGACGGAGACGTTGCCATTGGCATCCTGCTGCGCGCCCGCAACCGTAGCCAGCACACCCATAGAGCTGGTGGTGGCGCCGCGGTAGTTGACGGGCAGTTGCGACACTTGGATAAAGTCCTTGGTGTCCGCGAGTGTGGCATTCTCCGTGTTGATCATCGGCGCCCGATCTGCGACCTCGATAATTTCTGATGTGGCCGCGACTTTGAGCGCGATGTCGAGCCGCAAGGTTTGTCTGGCGTCGAGCTGCACGACGGGCATTTTGAAGTCAGCAAAGCCTCTTGCCTGCACGGAAACCTGGTATCTCCCAGCCTTCACATTCATAAATTGGAATGCTCCGTCGCCGTCTGTTGTGGCGGTGTGGCTGGCACTTTCGTCCAGACTGTTTAAGGTCACCTGGGCATCCGCAACCATCAATGCTCCCGGATCCTTCACAACGCCCACGATACTGCCAAAAGTTGATTGGGCATTTGCCCAAGAGGTTGTGAGCGCAACAACGATCACCAGGGTTACCATGCGGGACGACATCGGTGGGTCCTCCTATGCGGTTCTCGCGTGAATTCCAGGGCGCTCCTTGCTCTCCGTAAGAGCGAGAGTGCTGTCCACCATTGCGAGTCGCAGTGCGAGGAAGTTAGAACCTCATGCGTGAAAAGCGCATGAAAGACTCATAAAATGCGCGTAAAGGCGGCCAACATAATTTTTATGGTGTTGATAAAGGAATTGAATAAGCGGGCGCATTCATCGTGATAGCGGCGCCGCGGCCTGTCATCGCTTGTGAAGAATTTGCATCTTGGCAATACTCGGCCGATGTGCTCGCTCAGTTTCACCGGGTGTGAGAAAGGCAGGGAATCGAATACCGGGGGACTGCAGAACCGGTAGCCCAACCATGGCTGAGTTACCAGATATTTCGGTTGCTTGGGATCATCCTCAATTTTCTTGCGCAGCAGTCTGACATAGGAGCGAAGATATTCCAATTCCTCCCCGTATTCGGGGCCCCAGATGGTGCGGAGCAGTCGCGCGTGGGTTAGGGGTATTCCCTGGTTCTTCATCAGCAAGGCCAGTAGATTGAACTCAGTGGGAGTCAGATGCACCACCTTGCCTGCCTTGCGGAGTTGGCGGCGGCCAAGATCCAGCTCGAGATCGCCTGCGCTGATGGGCACGTCGCTGCTCGCGCTGCTGACGCGAAGACGCCGCAGCACAGCGTGGCAGCGGGCGATCAATTCGGCCGGACGAAACGGTTTGGTGATGTAGTCGTCGGCCCCGGCTTCCAGCGCTTGCACCACATCTTTCTCGGCATTATGCGCCGTGACCATGAGGATGCCGATCTGCTGTCCCAGGGCGCGTATCTGGCGGCACAGATCGAGGCCGTTCACTCCGGGCGTGCCGATGTCCAGCAAGACCAGATCGAACGCATGTTCCCGCAAGAGGGGAAGGGCTTCTTCAGCGGCTCGGACTTCCTCAACCGCAAAGCCACTGCTCCTGAGACAGGTTGGAAGCACTCGGCGGAGCAGAGGCTGATCATCCACCACCAAGACGCTGAATGGTCCTGTCGGCATCATGAGAGGTTTCCGTTGCAGGCTCAGAGAAAAGCAACTGCATTCGTTGGCATTCTGGAGCCTCACTTGTAATCGCAGCCTATCAGCTCAGTTACCTCGGTCATATTGGTTTTACGGTCTTTTTATGATCTTTTTATTCTTTGCTTGTGTCTTTCTTATCGTCTCTTTACAAATCCCGCCGCGTGGCGGTCGGAGCCTGTGGGTTGGCCTGCATTTCGTGATAGGCCCATTTAGTACTTTTTCATTTCTGTGGACGTATGCTCAGTGCGGAGCGGTCGCAAATGGCCGTTGACAGGATCAAGTCGGTAGGCAGGATTCAGCGGCCGCGCGCGGTCCCGTGGCGCTTCGCGGCTGCCCTTTCCACGGCTCTGATACTGGCAGCCTCCGGGCTGGCAGCGGCACAGTTGGACGTCAATGAAGTGCACATTCTGCCGCGCACCGTGCCGGTTCCACCCGCGTCCACGGCGCAGGTGATTCGCAGCAACGTTGACCTGGTGCTGGTGAACGTTACAGTTCTGGATCGCGCGGACCGAACGGTTGCCGGACTGGATCGGAAAAACTTCACCGTGCTGGATGACAACCGGCCGCAAATTGTCAGATATCTTTCGAACGTCGATGAGCCCGTGTCCCTGGTCGTGGTCCTTGACGCCAGCGCCAGTATGGCCACCAAGATCGAGAGGGCACGGGAGGCTGTCAAGGAACTCGTTCACAACTCCAACCCGCAGGATGATTTCAGCATGGTCATCGTAAGAAACGAACCTCGAGTTGCGTTCCATTCGGATGACCCGGCAAGCGACATGGAGAGAACGATCGATGCGATTCAGCCCGACGGCGCCACAGCCTTGTGGGATGGCATGTATCTGGGCATGCAGGAACTGCGGAATTCCCGTTACCGCAGGAAGGCCCTGGTCGTGATTTCCGATGGCGGTGACAACCACAGCCGATACACGCAGTCCGAAGTGGAGTCGCTCTTGAAAGAGTCTGATGCCGAGGTGTACGCGATCGGCATGTTCGACCGATATGCCGCGAGGACCGAAGAGAAATTGGGGCCGCTCCAACTCGACGAAGTCACATCGGTCACTGGAGGTCGACTGTTCTCGGTACATGACTCTCCAGAACTTTCGCGCGCTGTGACCCAGATCGGCCGCGAGTTGCGTGATCAGTACGTTCTCGGTTATTACCCGAGCAATCGCAGGCGAGATGGTAAGTGGCGCAAGCTCAAGGTTCGGCTCTCAGGATTGGCCTCCGGAGCAAAGTTCCGTTTGTATGCCAAGCAGGGATACTACGCGCCCGCGGAGTAAGGTCACAGTTGTGTGGCAGCCAGGCCTGGGCGGGCCGAATTCTCCGCGCTAGGCGGCCCAGCGGTGTCACAAAGACCCGTGCCCCGGATGCACATCCCTGTGGTGATGCAGGTCACAGCAAGTCCATCCCAACCGCCGCAACATAATCTTGCAAGCACACCTCGATAGCCAGTCTGAGTTGAACGAGGAGGGCGTGTGAAAACCATTCTTGTCGTGGGCGGCGGCCCGGCGGGATTGTACGCCGCGCAGAAACTTGCCTTGACCGGACATCAGGTCATAATTCTTAACCGCGACATCAAGCCCGGCGGGTTGGCCGAATACGGGATCTATCCGCTGAAGCACAAGATGAAGGATGGACTGCGCAAGCAGTTCGCGAAGATCCTGGGACTGCCTAACGTCCACTACTTCGGTCACGTGCCGGTAGGCGCCCACTGTCCGATTTCGATCGAAGACTTGCGGCAATTCAATCCCACTGCCCTGGTTTTCGCGGTTGGAGCACAAGGCACCAAGCGGCTGGATTTGCCGGGGGAAGACGCAGGCGGCGTTTACTCTGCCAAGGATTTCGTCTACCACTACAACCGGCTGCCCCCCTTCGCCTCGCGGGATTTTTCTACCGGCAAGCGGATTGCCATCGTAGGCATGGGCAACGTCATGGTGGATATCGCGCGCTGGTTGCTGCAGGACGATCCCGAGCGCAAGACCGAGGAAGTGATTGTGGTTGCGCGGCGCGGTCCCTTCGAGGCGAAGTTCGACGAGAAAGAGTTTGCGCATATCGAGATGCACCTGGACCGCCCAGCGTTCCACGAGGAACTGGAGCGGGTACGGGAGCGGCTGCAGGCGGTTGGGCAGGACATCGCGAAGGTGCCCGCCACGACCTTCCCCACCTTGGCAAAGCCCAGCCAGGAGCTGGTGCGGCCCCGCTTGCTGTTTCGATTCCTCAGTTCGCCGCAGGCCATTCACGCCGACACATCCGGTCGTATCGCACGGCTGACGCTGACGGAGAACCAACTCGTCCTGCGCGACGGAGGCACGGCAGCCAAGGCAACCGATAAAACCGTTGAACTCGATGTGGACACCATGATCTTCGCCATTGGGGATGTGGTTGACCCCGCTTTGGGCCTGCCATGCGGGCCAGGGGGCTACATCACCAATCCTGACCCGGGTGACGCCCAGAAGGCGCCGTACCAGGTGTTTGATCCTCAGAATGGAAAAGTGTTGGAGGGTGCCTTCGTGGTGGGCTGGGCGCGCAAGGCCAGCGAAGGCCTGGTAGGCATCGCGCGCAGGGACGCCGAACTGGGTGCAACCCAAGTGTTGAAGTACGTAGACATGATAGAGGAACGTCAGGCGGCCTCCGCAGAGGAGATCGGGGCCTACCTCGCGCGCAGAGGTTTGCAGGCCATCACCAAAGCAGACTTGCCCTATTTGGCACAAGCAGAGGAAAGGCAGGCGCGAGAGCGCGGTCTGCTTTTCTTTAAGTTTGCGGATGATGCAGGCATGCTCTCCGCTGTCGAGCGAGAAAAATGCGAGGCTTGCAGCCCGGCCCTAGCCTGATCTTGCGAGCGAGCCCCGAATCCGACGAGAACCGCCCGCCAGAAGTGCCGCAGACGAGTGCCAGGGGCGCGGCTCTCCGCAGACCGGGAATTGAAGCACGCTCGTCAAGAGTTAAATCTCAAGCCAGCAGAGGTCTTGATAGAAGCATCTCGTAGCCGACTTTCGTGTGCAGCATCTCCCGAAGCCTAGGTGTAGCCGCTCTCATCCAATGCCTCCAGGAGGAGGATGAGATGCATCACGTGCGGCAAGAGAACCTGCCTTTTGTTGGGAGTTCCCACGAGTTTGTCGGGGCGGAGCAGGGCGACACCGCTATTTCGGTGTTCCTGTTCCACGGGAAGCCCGGCTCGGGACCGGGTCCGCATCGCCATCCTTATGACGAGATCCAATTTATCCGCGAAGGCCGCGGCGTGTGGACGGTGAACGGCAAGATCTTCGAGGGCGGCCCGGGAGACATCTTTGTCATTAAGGCGGGCGAGATCCACAGCTTCAAGGCGGTTGGCGATTCCCCGCTGATCCAACTCGACGTTCACCTGGGTCCTCGCTTCATCCAGGAGAATCTGTAGCGTTTCCGTGCCATCTCTCTGCTTACCGCAATTCCCTAAGCCTGACGGGGGGCGTAATCCCGATTCGCCATGGCCCGCGCGGCTCAGGCGGCCATGCCTTCATCCATCCAGCGCTTGAAGAGCGCTATCCTCTCCTGCGGCCAAGGCTCGTCGCAGGGCATGCTCCCGTCCGCCAAGGTGCCGTAAATCTCCTGCGCCCGCTTCTTGACCTCTTGGTAGGAAGACAGGTCGAGCCCGTACCGCTTCATGTCTTCGATGTCCGGGGTGTCGCGGAAGAGTGGCCGAATATCGGCGGCGAAACTGAGCGGCATGAGTTTCCCTCGCTTCGAAGAAATGAAGAAAGTCGGTGGCAGCCGGACCTGTAAGCCGAATTCGCCGGGCTGCGTTGCCAACAGACAAGTTACTTGAGATCAGCAGTCGCGAAGTGTCAATGACGTCAACCTTGGCAGTGATGGCAGGTTTTGCGTCACACGGGCGTCACAACTGCGGTTGCGGTTTGGTTGGAAACCAAGGGCGTGGGTAGCTTCCGAATTGCCCGTTAGAACGAAGCCGCTGGCGCGGCGGACGCTGCCGCGTGGGTGATGTCGGCGTCCCTATTTTTTAGCTCGGGTAATTTGTGGGTCACAAGGAGGTGTCCCTGTGACCCATCTACGC
>Ga0335070_10000762_pt1 | contig 36648 bp, 33 predicted proteins | sample Lox_Sample_13_FD_206722 | JGI IMG/M metagenome (GOLD analysis project Ga0335070, IMG submission 206722) | Soil microbial communities from Loxahatchee National Wildlife Refuge, Florida, United States - Lox_Sample_1.3 | ecosystem: Environmental > Terrestrial > Soil > Wetlands | place: USA... | reverse complement strand
CAGCGCACCGACGGTCTCGACCGTGCCGCGGACGCGGCGGCCGTAGGGCAGATCCGGGAACGCGGTCGACATCCACGTCTCGCCGGCGATGGTGCGCGGTTCCTCGGCGGCGCGCCGCAAACCCGCCTGGATGCGCGTCTTCACGCGGGCGAGGTCCGCGTCCTCGAACCGCGGCTGGGTCAGCGACGCGCGCAACAGGCGGACGGCGGTGTCGAGGTTCTCGTCCAGCGTCTTGAGCGACCCCTCGAAGGAATCGAGCCCGGTGTTGAAGCCGAGCGCGATCGAACGGTCTTCCAAGGCGCTCTGGAAATGCTCGGAATCGAGATCGCCCGCACCTTCGATCAGCATGCTGGTGAGCAGATTGGCGACGCCCTCCTTGCCCGCCGGGTCGTAGGCGGCGCCGCCGCGGAACGTGAACTCGAAGGAGATCGCCGGAATCGTGTGGTCCTGCACGAGCCAGGCCTCGATGCCGCCGGGGCTCACCACGCGGTCGATGGTCATCGCCGTCGCCGGCAGCGACAGGGCCGGCAGCGGCAACGCCGCGGCGATCAGCACGAAACAGAAGCGGATGAGACGCGTCATGGAGATCAGCTCAGCTGGAAGGCTTGGGAAGGAGCACGCCGGTCACCGACGCCTCGTCGCGGAAGACGGCGCGCGCGGCGGCGGTCACCTGCTCCGGGGTCACGGCGGCGATGCGCGACGGCCAGGACTCGACCTGCTCGATCCCGGTTCCGGTGGTCAGCGCCTCGCCGATGGCGCGCGCGCCGGTCTGCAGGCTGTCGCGCGCGTAGACCACGGCGGCGCGCAGCCGCGTCTTGGCGCGGTCGACTTCGTCCGCCGTGACGCCGCCGTCGAGGATGCGCTTGACCTCGGCATCGATCCCCGCTTCGAGGTCCTCGAGCTTGGCGTCCGGCCGCAAAGCCGCCGAGATCCCGAAATGCGTCAGGCCGAGCGCGTCGGGGTCGTAATACGAACCGGCCGACGTCGCGAGCGGCTTGTCGAGCACGAGCGCCTTATGCAGGCGGCTGCTGACGCCGCCGCCGAAAACCTCCGACAGGACCTGCAGTGCGTCGGAATATTGGGTGTCGCCCGCGACGTAGCTCGGCGCGAGGTACATGCGCGTGATCGTGGTCTGGCGGACGCGCTGGTCCTTGAGCTCGACCCGCCGCGCCACCTCGGCCGGCGGCTCCTGCGTGCGCACGCGCGGCGGCACGGCGCGGCGCGGGATCGGGCCGTAGTATTTTTCGGCGAGCGGCTTGAGCTCGGCCATGGTGATGTCGCCGGCGACGATCAGGATGGCGTTGTTCGGCGCATAGTAGCGTTTGTACCAGTTGACGGCGTCCTGGGTGGTGAGGCCGCGCATCTCGTGCTCCCAGCCGATGACGGGCCGGTGATACGGCGAGTTCAGATACAACGCCGCCTGCATCTGCTCCTGCAGGCGCGAGGCGGGATTGTTATCGGTGCGGGTCCGCCGCTCCTCGAGGATGACGTCGCGCTCCGGGTTCACCTGCTTGTCGGTGAGGATGAGGTTCGACATCCGGTCGGCTTCCATCTTCATCACCAGCTCCAGCCGGTCGCGGGCGATGTTCTGGAAATACGCCGTGTAGTCGTAGCTGGTGAACGCGTTGTCGCGGCCGCCGTTGTTGGCGACGATCTTCGAGAACTGTCCCTCGGGCACGGACTTGGTGCCCTTGAACATCAGGTGCTCGAGGAAATGGGCGATGCCGGACTTGCCCGGCACCTCGTCGCCGGCGCCGATCCGGTACCACACCATGTGGGTCACGATGGGCGCCCGGTGGTTGGGGATCGCCACCACCATCAGGCCGTTGGGCAAGGTCGCCGTTTCCGGGTTGAAGACCTGGCCGCGGACCTGCGCCGGCGCGGCGACGACAAACAGAGCGAGCGCCCCGAGAACCAGCCCGCGCAGGGCGACTCGGGAGAAAACAAATGTCATGTCCACCTCGGCGGCGATTGTCTCCGCTTCCGCCCGGCGGGTCCAGTCACAAGGGCGGCAGCCGCCCGCCGTCGGGATCGCTCCGATAAACACCGCCCCCCTTGAGGGGGCGGTCGGCAGCGCGGCCGCGCTGCCGGGTGGGGGGTGGCCGCGAGCGCGGTGTCATGCCACGATCGCTCCGATGGCTTCGCCTCTGGCGCGCCGCCTGCGCGCAACTCCGACGGATGCTGAACTTCGCCTGTGGTCCCGTTTGCGGCGGAAGCAGTTACGCGGATTTCGCTTCCGGCGGCAGCAACCGATTGGGCCATACGTCGTCGACTTCTTCTGCCCGGAGGCAAACTTGTTGTCGAGGTTGACGGTGGACAACATGCAGAAAACAGCCGCGACGCGGCCCGGACGCGATGGCTTGAAGCACGAGGTTATCGTGTTGCCCGCTTCTGGAACAATGATGTGCTGAGCAACACCGAAGGCGTGCTGCAGACCATCAGCGACGCGCTGGCGGCGGCGGACCCCCCACCCGCCCGAGGCCAAAGGCCTCGGGCACCCGCCCCCTCAAGGGGGGCGGGGCGTCAAAGCGAATGATGATGCCTCAGATCACCCGCCGCGACTTCCTGAACGGTGTGGCGCTCGGCGTCGCCACGCCATGGATCGCACCGGCCGAGCTTCTGGCGCAATCGGCGGCTGCCTATCCGCCGGCGCTGACCGGCCTGCGCGGCGCGCATGCCGGCTCGTTCGAAACGGCGCACGCGCTGGCGCTGTCCGGACAGCGTTGGCCGAACCCCGCCGAAGCGGGCGACGGAGTTTACGACCTTGTGGTCGTCGGCGGCGGCATTTCCGGCCTCGCGGCCGCGTGGTTCTTCCGCACCCAGGCCGGCCCGCAGAGCCGCGTGCTGGTGCTGGACAACCACGACGATTTCGGCGGCCACGCCAAGCGCAACGAGTTCAGCGTCGACGGCGAGACCCTGATCGCGTACGGCGGCAGCCAGTCGATCGACACGCCGAGCCGCTACTCCGCCGTGGCCAAAGCGGCGCTGACCGCGCTCGGCATCGACACCGAGCGCTTCTATCGCTACTTCGACCGCGCTTTTTTCTCGCGGCTGGGCCTGAAGGCCGGCATTCATTTCGACGCGCCGCATTACGGCCGCGACGTCATCGCCGCCAACCCGTTCCGGTCCTGGGACGAGCACGGCGCCGGGACGGCCGCGCTCGCGCGGTTCCCGCTGCAAGAGCCGGCGCGCGCAGCCCTGCAGCGTCTGGTCAGCGACCGCGCCGACCCGCTGTCGCGCGTCGATGACGCGGCCAAGCTGCACTATCTCCGCCACACCAGCTACGAAGCGGTGCTGACGCGCGACTTCGGCCTGCCGGCGGAGGCGGCATTGGTGCTGCGCAACAGCATGGTCGGCTTCTGGGGCGTCGGTTGGGACACGGTCTCCGCCAACCAGGCGCGGACGTACGGCATGCCCGGCATGGACCGCGTGCGCTTGCGCCACGAGCCGGCCGGCGACAGCCGCGACGACCCGTACATCTTCCATTTCCCCGATGGCAACGCGTCGATCGCGCGCCTGCTGGTCCGGGCGCTCGTTCCGAGTGCGGCCGCGGGCGCGACGATGGAGGACATCGTCACGGCGCGGCTCGACTACGCAGAACTGGATCGCCCGGACGCGCCCGTGCGCATCCGTCTGTCGAGCACGGCCGTGGAGGTCCGCCACGCCACCGGCGGCGGCACGGTGACGGTCGACTATGTGCAGGGCGGCCGGGCGGTTCGCGTGCAGGCGCGCCACGCCGTGCTCGCCGGCTATAACCGCATGATCCCCTACATCTGCCCGGAGCTGCCGCCGGCGCAACGCGAAGCCCTCGCGTATGCGGAGAAAGTCCCGCTCGTCTACGTCAACGTCGCCTTGCGCAACTGGCGCGCGTTCGCCGACAGCGGCTTCTATCGCTTCTATTCGCCGCAGGATTTCTTCTCCGAAACGACGATCGATTTTCCGGTCAGTCTCGGCGGCTACCGGTTTTCACCGGATCCGTCGCGTCCGGTCGTCGTGCACATGGCGCACGTGCCGACGGAGCCCGGCCAGGGCTTGAGCGAGCGCGAGCAGCACCGCATCGGCCGCATCCGCCTCATCACGACGAGCTTCGACGATTTCGAGCGCGCCATCCGCCGGCAGCTCGGCGGCATCCTCGGCGGCCACGGCTTCGACGGCCACCGCGACATCGCCGCGATCACCGTCAACCGCTGGCCGCACGGTTACGCCTACGAGTACAACGAGCTGTGGGACCCCGAGGACTGGTCGCCCGGTCAGGGCCCGCACATCGCCGGCCGCGCACGGCTCGGCCGCATCTCGATCGCCAATTCCGATTCCGAGGCGCACGCCTACGCCGACGCTGCGATCGACGCCGCCCACCGCGCGGTACAGGAGCAACGGGCGATCAAGGATTGAGAGACCCGGACGCGCCGGGCCGTTCGACTAGAAGATGCCTTCGAGCAGCGCCTTTTTGCGCCGTTTGATCGTCGGCGTCTGGCCGTCGTCGACGGGCTTGCCGAGGGCGGCGTTCTCACGCAGCCGGTCCGATTCCTTCTGCGGGTCGACGACCGTCGACGGGTCTTCCGGCGTGCGCCAGAACATCAGATGGTCGAGAAAGGTGGTGTTCTCGGCGACAAGCGACGAGACCTCGCGGTTGACGGTCTCGCGAATGTTCGGATCGGCCTGCCCGGCCCCGGCGTGGGCGAGGAGAGCCGTCTCGCCGACGCTCTGCCCGGAGGTGCTGAAGCCGCCGTTGTTGTTGGCGACGCCGGTCACCGCGGCGACCGCGCGCTGCGGGATCGTCTGCTCCTGCGGACGCACCGCGCCCGGTTCTGGCGGCCGGAGCGCGTAGTCCGGCGGCAGCGACAGCGGCGCCCGGCTCACGATCTTGAATTCGTCGGGCACGTTCTTGTCGAGGCCGAGCACCTTGCGGGTGCTGTCGCCGCAGCCGGCGAGAAGGGCCGCGGCGCCCGCCATGACGACAAGCCGCGCCCATACCGGGTGACGGCGCGTCGAATGGCGACGCGCACCCGGGGAGCGGGCTCCAAGAATTTGCCGGCCGTTCATGAGGGCTCTTTTTTACCCTGATCGGCGCCGCCAAACAAGGAATCTATGAACAAAAGGGCAACCCCTACCGTAATCGCCGAATCGGCAATGTTAAATGCCGGCCAGTGCCAGCCGAGAGCGTGGAAATCGAGGAAATCGAAGACGGCACCGAGGCGCACGCGGTCGACGACGTTGCCGACCGCCCCGCCGATCACCATGCCCAGCGCCGCCGCCGGCAGGACCCGCACGGACCGCCGCATCCAATGGCCGAGCACGCCGACGATGGCGAGAGCCACGAGCACGAAGATCCACGATCCGGCGGCCGAGCCGCTGTTGAAAAGCCCGAAGCTCACCCCGTAGTTCCAGACGGTGACGAGGTTGAAGAACGGCAGCACCTCGACCATGCCGCGGGCGCTCGCCGTGAGATATTTGTAGAGCCACGCCTTCGACGCCTGATCGAGGACGATGACAAGGACGATCAGGCCGATGCCGAGCTTCTGCGGCGGCCCCAAGCCTCCCGTGCCGAGCCGTCCCATGCCCGGCTACTGCGCCGCCGCCGGCAGGTGATCGACCGCGTCGGTGCAGCGCCCGCGCGGCATGCGTGCCGACCTCGGGCAACACCTTCCAGCAACGCTCGCACTTGCCGCCGTCGGCCTTGCGCACGACGGCCGCGACACCGGCCGTTTCCGGCAAGGTGAACGCGCCTTGCTGCGCCGGCGCGACCTGAAACTCATGACCGGAGGTGATGAACACTTCAGACCACTCCTCGCGCGACAGCAGCTCGGCGTCCTCGCGATTGTCGACGTAGATGAGCGGGCTCGCCTGCAGGGACGATCCGATCAGCTTCTCGGCCCGCGCCAGCTCGAGCGCGCCGGTCACGACGCTGCGCACCTCGCGAATGCGCGTCCATTTGCGCCCGAGCGCCTCGTTGCGCCACGCCGCCGGTATCTGCGGGAAGAGCTGCAGATGGACGCTCTCGTCGTCGCCCGGATGGCGCGCCAGCCACGCTTCGTCGGCCGTGAAGCACAGGACCGGCGCCAGCCATGTCACCAGCGCCTCGAACACGCGGTCGAGCACGCTGCGCACCGCGCGGCGGTGCGCACTATCGGGCCGGTCGCAGTAGAGCGAGTCCTTGCGGATGTCGAAATAGAATGCCGACAGGTCGACGGCGCAGAAGTTGTGGAGCGCCGTATAGAAGGCGGTGAACGCGTACTCGCCGACGGCGCGCTGGCGGGCGGAGTCGAGCTCGCTCAGGCGGTGCAGGACCCAGCGCTCGAGCTCGGGCAGTTGCGCGAGCTCAGGGGCCGTCGTCAGCGCCACGCGTTCGGCGGCACTGAAGCCGGCGAGGTTGCCGAGCAGATAGCGCAGCGTATTGCGCAGCCGGCGATAGAGCTCCGCATGGTGTTTGAGGATCTCCGGCCCGATGCGCAGGTCCTCGGAATAGTCGGAGCTGACGACCCACAGGCGCAGGATGTCGGCACCGAGCTTGTTCGCGACGTCCTGGGGCGAGACGACGTTGCCGAGCGACTTCGACATCTTGCGGCCCTGCTCGTCGAGCACGAAGCCGTGGGTCAGCACCGCGTCATAGGGTGCGCGCCCGCGCGTGCCGCAGGATTCGAGCAGCGAGGAATGGAACCAGCCGCGATGCTGGTCCGAGCCTTCGAGATAAAGCGACGCCGGCCATTTGAGGTCCGGCCGCTGCTCGAGCACGAAGGCGTGGGTCGATCCGGAATCGAACCATACGTCGACGACGTCCTTCACCTGCTCGTACTCGGCCGGGTCGTATTTGTTGCCGAGGAACTCGCTGGGGCTCCGCGTGAACCATGCGTCCGCCCCTTCCTGCTCGAACGCCTGGGCCACGCGCCCGATCACGTCGGCATCGCGCAGCACCTCGTTGGTCTTCTTGTTCACGAACACGGCGATCGGCACGCCCCAGGCGCGCTGGCGCGAGATGCACCAGTCCGGCCGCGTCTCGATCATCGAGCGGATGCGGTTGCGCCCCTGCGCCGGGAACCACTGGGTGTCGTCGATGGCCTTGAGCGATTTCTCGCGCAGGCCGTTCCGCGACATGGAGATGAACCATTGCGGCGTGTTGCGGAAGATGAGCGGCGCCTTCGAGCGCCACGAATGCGGATACGAATGCACGAGCTTGTCGCGCTTGAGCAACGCGCCCGCGGCCTGCAGCGCCTGGATCACGGCCTCGTTGGCGTCGCCGGGCTTGCCGTAGGGCGTGTAGACGCGTTTGCCCTGGAACAGCGGCACGTGCGGATAGTAGGCGCCGTCGGGACCGACCGTGTCGGGCACCGGGATGTCGTTGGCGATTCCGAGCTCGTAGTCGTCGGCGCCGTGGCCGGGTGCGATGTGCACGAAGCCGGTGCCGGCCTCGGTCGTGACGAAATCTCCGTTGAGCACCGGCACGTCGAAGTCGTAACCCTGCCCGCGGAACGGGTGCGCGCACAGCGTGCCGAGCAGGTCCCGGCCCTTGACCCGCAGCTTCCAGTCGTACTCGGCCTCGCCGATCCCGACGGCGCTGACGAACTCGCTCATCAGCTCTTTCGCAACCACCAGCCGGTCGCCCGGCCTCACCAGGCTGCCCTCGTGCACCGACTTGATGGTGACGATGTCGTATTCGATATCGGCGCCGGCGGCGATGGCGCGGTTGCCCGGCAAGGTCCAGGGAGTCGTCGTCCAGATGACGATCGCTGCACCCTCGAGTTGCGGCTTCGACGCTTTTGCGACCGGGAACCGCACATAGACGGTGGTCGAGGTGTGGTCGTGATATTCGATCTCGGCTTCGGCCAGGGCCGTCTTCTCGACGACCGACCACATCACCGGCCGCGAGCCTTTGAACAGGCCGCCGTTCAGCGCGAACTTGCCGAGCTCGCGCACGATCTGGGCCTCGGCCGCGTACGACATGGTCGAGTAGTAGTTCTCCCAGTCGCCTTCGACGCCGAGCCGCTTGAACTCGTCGCGCTGGATGGCGATCCATTTCTGCGCGAACTCGCGGCACTCGCGCCGGAACTCGACGATCGGCACTTCGTCTTTGTTCTTTTTCTTGGCGCGGTATTCTTCCTCGATCTTCCATTCGATCGGCAGGCCGTGGCAGTCCCAGCCGGGGACGTAGTTCGCGTCCTGGCCCGACATCTGATGGACGCGGTTGACGACGTCCTTGAGGATCTTGTTGAGCCCGGTGCCGATGTGGATGTTGCCGTTCGCGTAGGGCGGGCCGTCGTGCAGGATGTACTTCTCGCGGCCGCGCGAAGACTCGCGCAGCCGCTTCCACAGGTTCATCTTCTGCCAGCGCGTCAACGCCTCCGGCTCGCGCTTCGGCAGATCGCCCTTCATCGGGAAAGGCGTGGCCGGCAGGAAGACGGTGGATTTGTAGTCGGCCATCAGAGCGCGGCTCCCGCCGGTGCGCGCTCCGCACGGCCGGACTCGCGCACGGACTTGGTCGCCGTCAGGACGCGCTCGACATGCACGAGGCCGCGCAGGCAGTTGGCGACATGCGCCGCGCCGCCTTCCGGCAGATCGTCGACGTGGATGTCGATGACGAGGCCGCTCGGGCCGTCGTCGACGACGTCGCTGTGAAAGCGAAGCGGCACCAGGCCGCGCTTGGCGAACAGCTCAAGCACGCGCGGCATCACCCCGGGCTCGGGGGCGGCGAACACGGAAAAACACCAGGTGAACGGGGATTTGAAATCAGCGGCGGACACGACACGCAAGCTCCTTCGAGGATGAACGGACGACGGCATTCCGGCCCTGGCGAGGGACCGGGCCGGTAATTCGCCCGATAATCGTCGAAAGAAGGAGCTGTGCGGTCATGGCGGCGGATCATAGGAATGCCACCCCCCAATCGTCAACCAGCTTGGGGCGTCAACCAGCTTGGGGCGTCAACCAGCTTGGGGCGTCAACCAGCTTGGGGGCGTCAACCGGCTTGGGGGCGTCAACCGGCTTGGGGCGTCAAGCAGCTTGGCGAGGTCAACCCGCTCGCGTCCGCTCATAGAGGACTTGGCGCGCCTCGTTCGCGTCCTGCGCGATCTGCGCCTTGAGCGCCTCGAGCCCGTCGAATTTGCGCTCCGGCCTCAAGTATTCGACGAGCGCCACCCGCAGCCGGCGGCCGTACAGGTCACCGGCATAGTCGAAGAGGTGCACTTCGAGCCGCGGCTCGGTCAGGCCGCCGAACGTCGGCCTCAGCCCGAGATTGGCGACACCGTCACGCCAGACGGCGGGCTCGCTCAAGGTGCGGCCCGACGCCAGCCGCGGTTCGGCGATCGCGACGTTGACCGCGTAGACCCCGAGCGCCGGCCGCTGATATTCGCGCAGCCACAGATTCGCCGTCGGAAAGCCGATGGTCCGGCCGCGGGCGTCGCCCCGGATGACGCTGCCCTCGATTTCGAACGGACGGCCGAGCAGATGCTCGGCGGTGCGCGGGTCGCCGGCGCGCAGCGCCTCGCGCACGCCGGTGGACGAGACGATCAGCGGCTCGCCCCAGGCGGCGCTCATCGGCGCGCCGATCGGCTGCACGATCGTCGTGCCGATGCCGCGGCCGGCGAGACGGCCCTGCAGCATCTCGGAGTTGCCGGTGCGGCCCTTGCCGAAGACGAAGTCGTAGCCGACCACCACATGGCGCGCGCCAAGCCCGGCGGTCAGCACATCGTCCACGAACTGTTCGGCCGTGCGGCCTGCCAATGCCGCGTCGAACCGCAGCACGAACAGATGATCGACGCCGAGCTGCGCCAGGACCCGCGCCTTGGTGCGAAACCGCGTCAGCAGGAACGGCGGCGTGTCGGGGCGAAAAAAACGCCGCGGATGCGGCTCGAAGGTCAGCACCGAGGCCGGCGCCCCCGACTGCCGGGCCTGCGTGACGGCCGCGCCGATGACCGCCTGGTGCCCGCGGTGCACCCCGTCGAAATTGCCGATCGCGACGACGCTGCCGCGGCCCTCGGGAGGCACCGGGAAAAGATGGCGGTGAATGATCACGACAGGCAGCGCCAGGAGCTACGGCGACGCGCCACTCCCGCCCTCCCGACTAGCCGGCGCGCGCGGTGCTTTCCGCCCCCGCGACAGAGGACCGCAGCGGCACGATGACGACGGCTTCGCCCTCGAGCACGACCTTGTTGCCGACCGTGCACACCGTCGACAGGGTGGCCCGCCGCTTCTCGGGGACGAGGTCCGTGACGGTCGCGCGGACGTGCAAGGTATCGCCGCTCCGCACCGGCGCCTTGAAGCGCAAGGTCTGGCTGACGTAGATCGAGCCCGGACCCGGCAGCTTCATGCCGAGCACGGTCGAGATGAACGCGGCGGTCAGCATGCCGTGCGCGATGCGCCCCGAGAACATCGTGGTGCTGGCGAATTCCTCGTTGATGTGCACCGGGTTGTTGTCACCGGAGATCCCGGCGAAGAGGACGATGTCGGTCTCGGTGATCGTGCGCGCGTAGACCGCGGTCAGGCCGACCTTCAGATCCTCGAAGAACAGACCATGCAGTTCGGTGAGATCGCTGACGTCGTTCATGCCGCTGAACTTTCCGCCGGCACCTATGTTGCGGTGCGATATGGAGTTTCGCGGACTATAGACGCGTTGCCCCAGAGCGGCAACCCGGACCGGCAATCCGGCCGGCAGACGTGCGGCAGCACGACGGCTTGCCCGCCAACCCCCGGAGGGTCATTATCCGGCCTACACTTGTGCCCCGCCCCTTGGCCGTCCCGTCCTCTTCTGGCTGTCCATGACCCCTAAAGTATCGACATCAGCAGCGAAAGTCGCTCAGAGCCTGGCCGGGATCGAGCTTTTCAAGACATTGCCGGGGCCTGAACGGCAGGCGCTGGAGCGCCGCTGCCGCTGGCGCACCTATGCCGAGGGCGAGCAGATCATCGATCGGGAAAACGACACGCAGGACGTTTTCTTCGTGGTCGCCGGCCTCACGCGGGTGGTCAACTATTCGCCGGGCGGTCGTGAGGTGAGCTTCGACGAGATCGGCCCCGGCGGCGTGTTCGGCGAGCTGGCGGCCATCGACGGCCGGCCGCGCTCCGCCGCGGTCATCGCCAGGTCCGAGACCTTGGCGGCCTCGCTGCCCGCCGCGACCTTCCGCGAGATGCTCGAAACCCATCCGCCGATCGCCAACGCGCTGCTGCGTCGGCTGGCGGCGGTCGTGCGCGAATCCACCGACCGGATCATGGACCTCAGCACGCTTGGCGCGCACAACCGCGTTTACGCCGAGCTGCTGCGCCAGGCGCGCGAGTCCGACCCCAAGGCGTTCGAGACTCACGCCAACCGCGCGCGCATCCATCCGATGCCGGTGCATTCGAACATTGCGGCGCGCGTCAGCACGGCGCGCGAAACGGTGGCCCGCGTGTTGGGCGACCTCACCAGAAAGGGCATCCTCGAACGCGAAGCCGACGCCCTGGTCATCCTCGACGTCGGCCGCCTGACGCAAATGGTCAAAGAGTTCCGCGGCGAATGACGGGACAAGCCTGATGCCTTCGACTCCCGCGCCGGCGAAATCGGCATCGCACACGCTCGCGGGAGTGGACTTGTTGAAGGCGCTGACGCCGGGCGAGCGGCAGCAGCTGGAGCGCCGCTGCCGCTGGCATTCCTATCAGGAAGACGAGCAAATCATCGACCGCGAGACCGCGTCGGCGGACGTGTTCTTCGTGATTTCGGGTCAGGCGCGCGTGGTCAATTATTCGCCCGCCGGCCGCGAAGTCAGCTTCGACGACATCGGCCCGGGCGGCGTGTTCGGCGAGCTCGCGGCCCTCGACAGCCGGCCGCGCTCGGCCTCGGTGGTTGCCAAGAAGCCGGACACCCTGACCGCCTCGATTCCCGCGACGGCGTTCCGCGAGGTGCTGCACAGCCATCCGCAATGCGCGATGACCCTGCTCTGCCGGCTGGCGGAGGTGGTGCGCGAATCCACCGATCGCATCATGGACCTGAGCACGCTCGGCGCGCATAACCGCATCTTCGCGGAACTGCTGCGGCAAGCCCGGGAATCCGATCCCAAGGCGTTCGACGCGCATGCGAACCGCGCCGTCATCCGGCCGTTCCCGGTGCACGCCGACATCGCGTCCAGGGTCAGTACGGCGCGGGAAACCGTCGCCCGCGTGCTCAGCGACCTCAGCAAGAAGGGAATCGTCGCGCGCGAACGCGATACGCTGGTCATCCTCGATATCGCCCGGCTTTCGAAAATGGTGAAGGAATTCAAGATCGACTGACCTGTGATGACCGTCACAGCGGGATCGGAGAGGCGGGCGTAGCGTCAGGCCTGCAAGTCGACGTTTTTTCCTCTCTCCCTAAACACCTTGAGGGCCGGATCTCACCATCCGGCCCTCTTTTATTTTGCCGCCCTTCTTCTTATGAGCGGAGCCGCCCGGCGAGCCCCTGCAGAGGACTGCCGGGAAACGCGGCCGCCAAGATCGTCTTCACCTGCCGCACGTCGCCGGCTCCGGCCTCCATCCCGCCGCGCCGCAAATATGCGGCAATGTTGTCGGCGGCGACCGCGGCACCGTCGGCCGGGCGGAACTTCGCCGCCGGCCGCTTCGGGGCCAGCCGGACCAGAAGGTCCTGCTCGACGCGCTCGGCCGCGAGCTCCACTTTGGCGACATCGCGGCGCAGCGCCGGCAGAGACAGCGGTTTCAAAAAGCGCCGCGCGTGCCGCAGCGGCCGGACGACATGCGTACTCCACAGCAGCGAGAGACCGGCCGCGAGCGTCATCGTCTTCGCCGGCAGCCGGTGGCCGCGGCTCGCCGCCCAGATGCAGAACAGCAGGACGTTGACGTCGAGGCCGAGGCGCTCCTGCAGTGACAGACAGGCGGGTGCCACGCCGGGCCGGCGATAGAGCCGGAGCGAGTACGTCCAGAACGGGTTGGCGCGCGCCACCATGGACGAATTCGAAGGCTTGGGGTTCAGGATTTTGAGCGCTTGCGCGCGACGCGGCCGCTGCCCCCGCTCTCGCCCCAGCGCTTCACCAGTGCATTGTCGATGCCGAACAGGTCGAGCACCCGCCCGACCGTGTGGTTCACCATCTCGTCGATGGACTTCGGCCGCGCATAGAAGGCCGGGACCGGCGGCATGACGATCGCGCCGATCTCCGACACGTGCGTCATGGCGCGCAGATGGCCGACATGCAGCGGCGTCTCACGCACCATCAGCACCAGCCGCCGCCGCTCCTTCAGCACCACGTCCGCGGCGCGAGAGAGAAGGTTCGTCGTGTTGCCGTAGGCGATCTCGGCCAGCGAGCGGATCGAGCATGGCGCCACGATCATCCCCTCGGTCTTGAAGGAACCCGACGAGATCGCCGCCCCGATATCGGCCACCGGATAGACGATGTCGGCGAGCGCGTGCACGTCCTTGACCTTGAGATCCGTCTCGTAGGCGAGAGTCACCTCGGCGGAGCGCGTCATGACCAGATGCGTCTCCACGTCCGATTGGCGCAGGACCTGCAGCAGCCGCACGCCGTAAACCGTGCCGGATGCACCCGCGATGCCGATGATCAGCCGCCGCTTCGCCATGGTTACTTCCCCCGAGCCCTCAGTTCTCAGCGTGCATAGTCGGGCGCCTCGCGATCGAGAATGCGGCACAGCGCGTCGAAATGCACCCGTGCGTAGAGTTCGCCGTCCTTGAGCATCTGGTCGCGTGTGCGCGTCGCCACGTTGTCGCCGACGAGCCGGAGCTTCTTGCCCGTCGACATGGCGAGAACCTGCGCCTGCGCGGCGCGCTCGAGATAATAGAGGTCGTCGAAGGCTTCGGCGACCGTCGGTGCCGCGACGATCACGCCGTGATTGGCGAGCATCAGCACGCGCTTGTCGCCGAGGGCCCGGCAGATGCGGTCGCCTTCTTCCGCATCGAGCACCAGCCCGTTATAGCCGCCGAAGTCGTCGTCGTAGCCGATCCGCCCGTAGAAGCGCAGGCAGGTCTGCAGGCACGGCTCGAGCCGCCCGCCTTCGATCATGGTCAGGGCCGTCGCATACGGCATGTGCGTGTGCAGCACGCATGTCGCGTCGCCGTTCGACCTGTGGATGCGCGAATGGATGAAGAAGGCCGTGGGCTCGATCGGCAGCTTGCCTTCGAGCACGCGGCCCTCGCCGTCGACGAGCAGCAGGTCGCTGGCGCGCATCTCGCTGAAATGCCGCCCGTGCGGGTTGATCAGGTAACGGTCCTCGGCGCCCGGCACCTTCAGGCTGAAATGGCTGCAAGTGCCTTCATGAAAGCCGAGGCGCGCCGCCCAGCGGAATGCCGCCGCGAGCTGCCGCCGCGCCTCCTGGATGGGACCGCGGCCCGCCTTTGCGGCAGTGCGGTGCCGCGGTTTCGTGCTGCGCTCGGCCATTGTTCTCCTCATCTCTCAGTCAATGGCCTCGTCCAGGCCGACCCGCCGCCGCCAGCCGCCGGCCCGCAAGACACTCGGGCCGAGGCTGACCAGCAGCAAGACCGCCACCGCGACGAACATCGCCGCCGCGATCGGCCGCTCGACGAGAATAGCGTAACTGCCGGCCGACATCGCCAAGGATTGGCGCAACGACAGCTCCAGCATCGGCGACAGGATGAGTCCGAGCACGATCGGCGCCACGTCGAAATGGAGCTTGCGCAGCGCGTAACCGACGACACCCATGACCAGCATGATCCATACGTCGACGACGCTCGAATTCACGGCGTACACGCCGAGCACGCAGAACACCACGATCGCCGGATAGAGGTAGGCATAAGGGACGCGCAGGATGTTCACGAACACCCCGACCAGGGGAAGGTTGAGCACCAGCAGCACGACGTTGCCGACATACATGCTGGCGATGAAGCCCCAGACCAGTTCCGGCTGCTGCTCCATCAAGAGCGGCCCGGGTGCGACACCGTGGATCATGAGCGCGGCCATCATGACCGCAGGGATAGGTCCCGAGGGCACGCCGAGCGCCAGCATCGGCACGAACGCGCCGCAGGCCGCGGCATTGTTGGCCGATTCCGGTCCCGCCACGCCGGCGACGGCGCCGTTGCCGAATTCCTCCGGGTGCCGGGAGATGCGCCGCTCGATCCCATACGAGACAAAGGAAGAAATGATGTGCGCCGAGCCGGGAATGATGCCGATGATGAACCCCAGCACGCCGCCGCGCAGGCAGGGCCACACCGACTGCGCCATCTCCCGGCGGGGTCTCTTGCCCCGCCGTCAGCAGGATCTCCGACAGGCCGAAGAGTCCGACCGCGACCGGCACCACGCCGATCCCGTCGGCGAGTTCGAACACGCCGAAGGTGAAACGGAAGAAGCCGCTCATGGCGTCGACGCCGATCGTCCCCAGCAGCAGGCCGAGCGCGGCCATCGCCAGCGTCTTCGGCATCGAGCCGCTCGACATGTAGGCGAGGACGATCAACCCGAGCAGCAGAAGCCCGACATATTCCGGCGGCCCGAAGCGCAAGGCAAAGGACGCCAGCGGCGGCGCCAGGAACATGAGTGCCACGAGGCTCAACGTCCCGGCGACGAACGAGCCGATGGCCGCGATGGCGAGCGCCGGGCCGGCGCGGCCCTTCAAGGTCATCGCGTAGCCGTCGACGCAGGTCATCACCGACGCGGCTTCGCCCGGGATGCGCATGAGGATCGAGGTAGTCGAGCCGCCGTACATCGCGCCGTAGTAGATGCCGGCGAGCAGGACGATCGCCGTGGTGGGCGTCAGGCCGAAGCTCAACGGCAACAGCAGGCTGATGCCGGCGAGCGGCCCGAGGCCGGGAAGGACTCCCACCACCGTGCCGACGAAGCAGCCGATGACCGCGTACATGAGCACGGTCGGCTGCAGGGCGACGGAAAATCCCAACGCCAGATTGTGGAGCGTATCGAGCATGCCGCTCAGACGCCGAAGTTTCCGACCGGCAACGGGGTCTTGAGCAGGTCGTTGAAGAGATAGAAGGTCCCAAAGGAGAGCGCCGCCGAGATGATCGCCGTCGCCAGCACCGGCCGGCGCTCGACGATGCCGATGAGAAACACCGCAACCGCGAGGACCGTCAGGCGGAAGCCGAGCGGCTCGAACGCCGCGGCGGCGAACGCGCAGCAGCCGAGGATCTTGATCACGTGGCCGATCTCCGGCCAGCGCAGATCGCGCATGGCCACCGATTCGCCGCCACGCCAGGCGACGAGCAGGCCGAGCGCGGCGAGGATCGCGGCCAGCACCAGCGGCATGTAGCCGGGTCCCGGCTTGCTCAGCGTGCCGATCGGCAGCGCATGCGTCTGCCATGCGACGATCGCGGCGAAAACGACCAAGCCGAGGCCGGCGACGCGGTCGCTGCGCCAGAGGCCGCCGCTCACGCGCGCCGCCGCGTCCGGATCCGCCATGATCGGGGGACGCCTTCTACTCGACCTTGCCGACGCGTCGCACCGCGTCGCCGAGGCGCTTGGCGTCGGCGTCGTAGAACTTCTGGAAATCCGGCGCGTCGAGATAGACGATCGGCGAGCCGAGATTGTCCATGGTCTTCTTGAACTCCGGATCGGCGACCGACTGCCGTACCGCGTCGCGCAACGTCGTCATCACCGCCGCCGGGGTCGCCTTGGGCGCGAACATGCCGGCCCAGATGTAGAACTCGACGTCCTTGTACCCGAGTTCCTTGAACGTCGGCACATCGGGCAGTGCCGCGATCCGCTTGTCGCCCCATTGCGCCAGCGGTCTGAGCGTTCCGGCCTGGATCTGCGCCAGCACCGGGCCGGGACCGGAGGCGAGCGCCTGGACGTTGTTGCCGAGCAGCGCGGTGAGCGCCGGCCCGCCGCCGGTGAACGGCACGTGCCGCAGCTGGATGCCGGCCGCACTCGCGAACATCGCCATCGCCATGTGCAAGGTGCCGTAGACCCCGGACGAGGAGAACGCGATCTGGCCCGGCCGTGCCTTGGCATCCGCCACGAAATCCTGCACCGACTTCCACGGACTGTCGGCGCGAACCACGAATACCGTCGGGTCGGCAGCGATCAACGCAATCGGCGCGAATTGATCCACGGAGTACGCCGGCTGACGATCGAACAGTTTGTCGGCTTCCGGGATGATCGAAATGCTCGAGAGGGCCATCAGCACGGTGTAGCCGTCCGCTCTGGCGCCGGCGACCGACTGCATGCCGACAGCACCGCCTGCCCCGGCCTTGTTCAGCAGCACCACCGGCTGCTTCAGAAGCTTCTCCATCGACGCCGCGAGCGGCCGCGCGGTCTGATCGGCGACACCGCCGGGCGGGAACGGGATGACGATGGTGATCGGGCGCTGCGGAAAGCTCTGTGCCGGCGCCGGTGTCGCACCGAAGGCCAAGGCCAGCAAACACGAGGCCGTGATTAACGCGCGCAGCATCCGTCCCTCCCGTCAAGGCGATGCGGCATCCGCTTTCTTGTTGCGGCCGCAGATAATGTCCAATGGCGGCCGGACCTTATCGCGCCATATCGCGCGCCGCAACCGCCCCCGTCACGACGATTTCGCCACGCCGCATCATAGTCATGGCGCCGACGATCCGTACCCGGAACAATGCCGCGACGGACGAAAGGTTAAGCAAAATGATCTGTTGCACCGGGCATAAACTCGAATATCTTAGCGCCGCAACGAAAAACCCAAGGGGGGAGAGCGTCCTAGTCATGCGAATGCGATTTCATTGGAATCAGGACACAGTCGCCGGCCTGATGTTCATCGCCTGGGGCGTTGCCGCGATGTGGATCGCGCGCGACTATCCCGTCGGCACGGCTCTCCGCATGGGTCCCGGCTATTTCCCGAACATGCTGGCCTGGTGCCTGATCGTCATGGGCGCGGGCATCGCGCTCAAGGGCACGGCGATCGAGGGCGACGCGCTCGAGCGCTGGTATTTCAAGCCGCTGCTCGCCGTCTCCGCGTCGTTCATGGCGTTCGCGCTGCTCATCGAGCGGGCGGGACTGCCGGCTGCAACGATTGCGTCGATGGTCGTCGGCGCGTTCGGCGGGCCGGAGTTCAAGCTCCGCGAGCAGGTCATCCTCGCGGTCGTCTTCGCCGCGGCATCCGTGGGCACCTTTATCTATGCCCTCGGCCTGCCGATGGACATCTGGCCGCATTTCTGAGCGAGCGCGATCATGGACCTGTTTCATAACCTGGTTCTCGGTTTCAGCGTCGCGCTGGGCCTCCAGAACGTCTTCTTCTGCCTGCTCGGCGCCCTGATCGGGACGCTGATCGGCGTGCTGCCCGGCATCGGTCCCGTGGCGACCCTCGCCATGCTGCTGCCGACCACCTTCTATCTGCCGCCGACGCCGGCGCTGATCATGCTCGCCGGTATTTACTACGGCGCTCAGTACGGCGGCTCGACCACGGCCATCCTGGTCAACCTGCCGGGTGAATCGTCATCCGTCGTCACGTGTATCGACGGCCACAAGATGGCCCTGAAAGGCCGCGCTGGTGCGGCACTGGCGATTGCCGCCCTCGGCTCCTTCTTCGCCGGCACGGTCTCGACGGTGCTGATCGCGGCGGCCAGCCCGCCGTTGGCGCACGTGGCGCTGCAGTTCGGTGCCGCCGAATACTTCTCGCTGATGGTGCTGGGCCTCACCGGCGCGGTCGTGCTCGCCCGCGGCTCGCTGCCGAAGGCCTTCGCGATGATCTTCCTCGGCCTGCTGCTCGGCATCGTCGGCACCGACCTCAACTCGGGCCAGCAGCGCTTCACCTTCGGCCTGCCCGACCTCTCGGACGGCATCAACTTCGTGCTGGTCGCGATGGGCCTGTTCGGCGCCGCCGAGATCATCACCAACCTCGAGAAGACCGAAGGCCGCAAGGTCAGCGCCGTCATCGGCAAGCTGTGGCCGACGATGGACGAATTCAAGCAGGCGTGGCCGGCCGTCCTCCGCGGCACCGGCCTCGGCGCGATCCTCGGCGTGCTGCCGGGCGGCGGCGCCCTGCTCGCCTCGTTCGCGGCCTACACGATGGAGAAGAAATTCTCGAAGACGCCGGAACGCTTCGGCACGGGCGCCATCGAAGGCGTCGCCGGTCCTGAGTCCGCGAACAACGCCGGCGCGCAGACCTCGTTCATTCCGCTGCTCACGCTCGGTATTCCGTCGAATCCGGTGATGGCGCTGATGATCGGCGCCATGACCATTCAGGGCATCGCACCGGGCCCGCGCGTGATGACGCAGCAGCCAGACCTGTTCTGGGGAATGATCGCCAGCATGTGGATCGGCAACGCCATGCTGCTGGTCATCAACCTGCCGATGATCGGGCTCTGGGTGCGCCTGCTCAACGTGCCGTATCGCCTGCTGTTCCCGATGATCCTCATGCTGTGCAGCATCGGCGTCTACAGCGTCAACAGCTCGACCTTCGAGGTCGGCCTGACCGCGCTGTTCGGCTTCCTCGGCTACATCTTCATGAAGCTCGGCTGCGAGCCGGCACCGCTGATCCTCGGCTTCATCCTCGGGCCCCTGATGGAGGAGAACCTGCGGCGCGCGCTCGTGCTGTCGCGTGGCGATCCGCTGGTCTTCGCCCAGCGGCCGATCAGCGCCGGCCTGCTGATCGTCGCCTTCGCGCTGATGGCACTCGTGATCTTGCCGTCGTTCCGCAAGACGCGCGAGGTCGCGTTCACGGAGTGACGCAATCGTGGCCGGCGTGACGGATCTGCCCGTCACGCTGATCACGGGCGCCGCCAGCGGCATCGGCGCGGCAATCAGCCGTCGTCTTGCCGGGCCGGATCGCATCCTCATCCTGCATACCCGCGCCAACCGCGACGGCCTCGAAGCCGTCGCGGCGGCCGCGCGCACCGCCGGGGCCGCGGTCCACACCGTCTTAGGCGACCTCGTCGAGGATCCGACGGCTGCGCGGCTGGTGAGCGAGGCCGTGGACCGCTACGGCCGTCTCGACCATCTGATCAGCAATGCGGGCTTCGCGGACAAGCACCGCTTCGGATCCCTCGACGCCGCCGGCTTGGCACGATCGCTCGCCGCCATCACCGCAGCGTTCTTCCGGCTCGCCACGACGGCGCTGCCGGCGCTCGAGAAATCCCCGTCCGGCCGCGTCGTCGCGATCAGCTCCTTCGTCGCGCACGTCTTTCAGCTCGGCGGCGAGGGATTCCCGGCATCGGCCGCGGCCAAGGCCGGCCTCGAGGCGCTGGCGAAGTCGCTCGCAGCCCAGCTGGCCCCGGCCGGCGTCACCGTCAACTGTGTCGTCCCGGGCTACACCCGAAAGGACGCCGGCGCCCACGCCGCGCTCGGCGGCGAGGCCTGGCGGCGCGCCGCGGAGCGGGTGCCGCTCGGCCGGCTCGGCACGCCGGACGACGTCGCAGCACTGGTGGCGTTCCTGCTTTCCGCCGATGCCGGGTACATCACCGGACAGACCATTCACGTCGACGGCGGCCTCACGCTCTGAAGCCACGCCCTAAAGTACGTGCCGCAAGACGGCGATGGACAGGGCCGCCGGAACCGGTTGGAATGGCCGCAACCAGAACAGAAGCATGGGGAGACGTTATGCGGCGTTCACTTTGGGCTGCGCTGGCGATCGTGGTCGTGGCCGCGTTGGCCGCACCGGCGCAGGCGCAGCAGGACTGGCCGAGCCGCCCGATCAAGATCATCGAGGGATTTCCCGCCGGCTCCGGGGTCGACGTCGTCGCCCGGCTGGTCGCAGATAGCCTCGGGCGCGCCGTCAACCAGACCGTGATCGTCGAACCGCATGCCGGCGCCGGCGGCAATGTCGGGACGGAATATGCCGCCAAGGCACCGCCCGACGGCTACGGCTTCTATTTCGGCACCACCGGGACCCAGGCGGCGGTCACCGCGCTCTATCACAACCTGCCGTTCGATCCGCGCCGGGACTTCGCGCCAATTACGCCGATCTGCGACGTGCCGCACATCCTGATCGTCACGAATTCTCTGCCCGTCAAGACGGTGGGCGATTTCATCGCCTATCTCAAGGCGCATCCCGGCAAGGTCAACTACGCATCGAGCGGCAACGGCACCGCCATGCATCTCACCACCGAGCAGTTCAAGACGGCGGCGCAGGTCGAACTCATCCACATCCCGTATCGCGCTTCGCCGCAAGCGGTCGCCGACCTGATCAGCGGCCAGGTCCAGGCGATGTTCCATCAGGTGCCGGCCGTCATCGGCCAGGTGAAGTCGAACGCATTCCGCTCGATCGCCGTCACCTCGGCGGCGCGGGTCGCGGCCCTGCCGGACATCCCCACGGTCGCCGAGTCCGGCATGCCGGGATTCGAGAGTTCGACCTGGATGGGGCTGCTGGCGCCGGCGGGCACGCCCTCAGCCATCATCCAGCGCGTCAACCGCGAGCTGGTCGCGGCGGTGAAAGGCGATCTCGGCAAACGGCTGGAGGAGCTCGGCACCATCCCGCGCACGTCGACGCCCGAGGCATTCGCCGCCGAGATCAACGCCGACGTCACCAAATGGTCGGCGATCATCGAGAAGGCGAACGTCAAGCTCGACTGAGCCGCTCCGGCCGGAACTTCACCGACGCCGACAGTTTCTCGCCCGGCGCCAGCACGACCACGCCGGTATCAGGCACGCCGGCGGCCGCAAGGTTGAAGCCGTCATTGACGTTGCTGACCGGCTCGACGCAGACGTAGTCATGCGCCCTCGGCACGTAGATGACGAGGTTGCGCAGAAGCGGCGCGGCGGCGATCGTCAGCCGCAGGCGACGCTCCGGCCATTCGAGCACGGCGGGGCCGGTCCAGCCGGTGAAGCAATGATCGACGCTGAGCGGCGCCACCGGCGCGCCGTGGGCGAAGTTCCATGCCGGCGGCACAGCTTCGTGGCCCTCGGCGAGCCACACGCCGCCCAGCCGCGCCGTCAGCCGCGCCGCCATCGTCAGCGGAAAGAACGGATGCACGCCGAGACCGGCCGGCATGCGGCGGGTGTCCGCATTCTCGATCGTCAGACGGATGTCGAGACCGTCGCCAGCCAGGGCCACCTCCTCCGTCGCGCGATAGGCGAACGGCCACGCCGCGGCGCCGTCGCGCGCGGGATCATGGACCAGGACCAGGCGCGCCGCCGCCGCCGCGGTCTCTTCGACCTGCCAGGCGCGCTGCCAGCCATTGCCGTGGATTGCGTTCGGCTCGGCGCCGAAGTTCCGCGCCAGTTCGTAACTGCGCCCCTCGAACGTGAAGCGTGCGTTTCGCACGCGGTTCGAAAAAGGAATCAGCAGGTAGCAGGACATGCCGAGCGGGTCGCGCGCGACGAGCGCGTCGGGATGTGCCGGCCGCAGCAGATCCATCCCCCAGCCCTGGAACCGGGTCAGCGCGCCGCCGATCTCCGGGCACAGCTCGGCCGTGAACGGGCCGGCGGCAAGGCGCACGCGCTCCGGCTTCGCCATCCGCTCACGACCGGCCAAGAAAGTCGCGGACCAGCTCGATCTGGTCGGGCGCCATGAGTGCGGGCGCATGGCCGGCCTCGGCAATCTCGCGCAGCTCGACCAGACCGCCCGCCGCCGCCGCGCCGCGGCGGGTCATCTCGGCCGCCGTCTCGCGCAGCAGGAGATTCGACTCCGCGCCGCGCAGCACCAAGGTCGGGCAGGCGACCGCCTCCCAGACCGGCCACAGCACCGCGTCCTTGATCTCCACGCCTTTGAACGCGTTGGCGATCGCCGGATCGTAGTGCAGCCGCAAGTGACCGCGGTCGGCCGGCGCCGAGCTGTGCGTGGCGAGATGCCGCCACTGGGCATCGGTCAACTTGCCGAACGGCGCGTGGATGTGCCGCAAATACGCCGCGACCGCCGCCAGGTTCTCGAAACGCGGATCGTGGCCGACATAACCGGCGATGACTTCGATCGCCGCCTTCGGCACCAGCGGCCCGACGTCGTTGAGCACCAGCCGGCGGATCGGTGTCGCGGCCTGCGCCGCGACCATCATGCCGATGAGGCCGCCCATCGAGGTGCCGACCCAGTCGAGCGTATCGACGCCGAGCCGCCCGATCAGGGCCGCCATCGCCGCGACGTAAAAGGGATAGCCGTAGTCCTCAGGCCGGCGCAGCCATTCGCTGCGGCCGCGGCCCGGAACGTCGGGCGCCACCACCCGCCAGCCCGCGGCGGCAAGCGCTGCCGCCAACACGTCGAAATCGCGGCCGTTGCGCGTCAGGCCGTGCATGCATAGGACCGTGCGGCGGCTGTCCTCGGCGCCCCATTCGGCCCAGGCCAGGCGGACGAAACCGCCCGTCGGCGACAGCACCGGCATCGAACACAGACGCGGCATCATCGATGGAGACGGCATCGCACCGCCTCAGCGCTTCAGCCGCGCCAACGCCTCGCGCATCCTCGCGGGAATCGGGACCGGCTTGTTGGTCGCGCGGTCGACGAACACATGCACGAAGTGTCCTTCCGCCCGCGCCTCGTCCTCGGGGCCCCCGAACAGGCCGATCTCGTAGCGGACCGAAGAATTGCCGAGATGACCGACCCGCAATCCGGCATCGACGGTTTCGGGAAAAGCGAAGGACTTGCGGAACCGGCAGAGGGTCTCGACCGCGATGCCGATGATCGGGCTGGCCTGGATGTCGAGGCCGCCTTGGTCGATCAGATAGCGGTTAATCACCGTGTCGAAATACGAATAGTAGACCACGTTGTTGACGTGCAGATAGACGTCGTTGTCCATCCAGCGCGTCGGAATCGCGAGGAAATGCGGGTAATCGCGGCGGCGGCCGACGGGTTTATCGGACTGGCTCATGCGCGCCCGCGATCTTGCTGGATTTCGGCGCGCTCGGCCAGGGGCGAGGCCGTTTTCGCAGCGCTCGCGTCGCCTGTGGCCTTGCGGCCGCTGATCTCCTCGCCGGCATTCGCCGGCAGCACCCAGAAGAACGGCAGCGACAGCAGCGACACCATGGCCACGGCGAGGAAGGCGATCGAAAAATGCCCGACGGTCAAGGTCTCGCCCCCGCTCCACCATACCGTCAGGTGGAGGATCAAGGCGCCGAGGCCGACGCCGAAGCTTTGCGCCAGCTGCTGCGCCATGCTGGCGAGCGTCGTCGCCTGGCTGAGCTGCGCCGGCGCCACCTCGGCATAGGCGATGGTGTGGAGGCTGGTGAACTGCAAGGACCGGAAGAAGCCGCCGGTAAGGAGCGTGAGGACGATCAGCGCGGGCGCCGTGGCGGGCGTGAACAGCGCATAGCTGCAGAGGAACGCGGTGCTGATCAGCGCATTGCCGATCAGCACGTTGCGGAAGCCGAACATCCGGATGATGGTCGCCGCGGTCATTTTCATGGCCATGGCGCCGGCGGTGGCCGTGAACGTGAGCAGCCCGGAATTGAACGCGGTCAGGCCGAACGCCAGCTGGAACATCATCGGCAGCAGGAACGGCAAGGCACCGATGCCGGTGCGGAACAAGGTGCCGCCGATCGTGTTGGCGCGGAAGGTCACGTATTGGAAGAGGCCGAGATCGAGGATGCGGTGCGGCGTGCGCCGGGCATGCAGCACGTAGAGCGCCGTGCACACGACGCCCGTGACGATCAGCGCCGCCACGAGGTCGTTGGGCAGCAGGTCGCGGCCGATGGTCTCGAAGCCGAACATGAGGCCGGCGAGCCCGAGAGCGACGAGAACGAAGCCGCGGCTGTCGAGGGGGCGCGGATTTTCCTCTTTGGTGTTGGCGATGAACTTCCTGGTCAGCCACACGCCCAACAACCCGATCGGGATGTTGATGAAGAAGATCCAGCGCCAGGAGCTGTAAGTGACGATGAACCCGCCGACCGGCGGGCCGAGGACCGGCCCGATCAGGGCGGGCACGGTGAGATACGTCATCGCGTTGACGAGCTCGGCCTTGGGAATGGTCCGCATCAGCACGAGGCGGCCGACCGGCACCATCATCGCCCCGCCGATGCCCTGGAGGATGCGGGCGGCGACCAGTTCGCCGAGCGAGTGCGAGACGCCGCAGCCGATCGAGCCCAAGGTGAAGACCACGATCGCCGAGCTGAACACCGTCCTCGCCCCGAAGCGGTCGGCGAGCCAGCCGCTCAAGGGAATGAACACCGCGAGGCTCAAGAGATAGGACGTGATCGCGAGGTTGAGCCGCAGCGGATTTTCGCCGAGCGAGCGGGCGATCGCCGGCAGAGCCGTCGCGACCACCGTCGAGTCGAGGTTCTCCATGAACAAGCCGCACGCAACGATCAGCGGCACGATGGTCTGGCGCGGGAGGGCGATGGGCATGTTGGGCAGGACGGCGGCTGGCGAGAATGTACGATGTGCCCGCGCCGCCTTGCGCCGCACGGGCCGTGATCCGAGATCAACACGTGATCGCGGCGACTGCAACTGCAACTGCCGTTTTTTTTCGCGCGCCGGGGCGCGGTCGCTCGGGCTCAGCCGAGGGAGTGGACGACCACGGCTGCCTTGTCGAGAACGGCGAGCGCCCGTTCGATCACGGCACTCCGGCGCCCGTCGCGGACGGCTTCGACGATGAGCCGCGCGCTGAGGCACAGCCGCAAGGCGGCCAGCGGCGGACCGTCGCGCTCGCCGCACGGCACGGGTTGCCCGACCTGGCAGCGGAAGGCGCGCAGCCGGCGATAGACCTGCTCGCTCGCGGCGCGGTCGAGATGCGCCCCGGGGTCGGCCCGCCCGCGGCGCAGGATGAACGGGAAGATCGTCGGTAGGCGATCCCAGCTCGGCGCCGCCAGCAGGGCGCGGCGGTCGAGTGCCGGTACGGCGAGCGCCTCGAAATGCGGATCGTCGCTCAAGCGGTTCTGGATGGCGCGGCCGAAGTCGGCGGCGAACGCCGCCACGGCACCCTCGGGCAGCGTACGGAACGCGCGCAGTTCCGCCAGCGCCGCCTGCCAGCGCAGCAACAAGCCGTAATTGGCATCGTCGGGCAGGCTCGCGGCCGCGGCCCAGCCGCGCGGCCACTCCGCGCGCAGCGACCCGCCCAAAGCCTGCGGGCGCGGCTTCGCCGTACGCAACCGGCGCGCGGTCGAGGGAGGAACCAGGAGTGCTCCGGAAAACGCCGGTCCGGTCAGGAACTTCGATCCGGTCACCGCCAGCATGAAGCCGTGCTGCAGATAGGCGCGCAGCGTGGCGGGGGCGAGCCGGAATTGGCAGGCATCGACCAAGAAATCGACGGCAGCGCCCCAGCGCCGCTGCAGATCGAGCACGCCGTCGAGCGCGGGGGACAGCAGCCCGGTCTTCGAGACGTCGGTCACGACGACCAGCACGCGGCGGCCGGCGTCGACGCCCGCGGCGACCAGCGCCTCGACCTCGGCGGCGACGACCGTCGCGGATCGCGCCGCGCCGTCGGCGCCGCGTGCCGCGACCGCCACCACCTCGCTGCCCGCGCCGGCCAGCGCCAGCGCCGCCGGCACCCCGCTGCCGGTCTCACGCGGCTCCACGGTGATGACGCGGAGCGCGCTCACGGCGTCACCTGCGAACAGCTGCCCCGCGATCGCGTGCAGGTCGGTTCCAGAGGCGGCGAAGAGCACATCGATGCCGAGGTCGGCGAGGCCGCACAGCTCGATCAGTTCGCCGCGCAGGCGCTGCAGCTCGCGCGCGTAGGTCAGCGCCGGCGGCGCGGTGGCAGAGGCACGCAGCAGCCGCTCGCGCACCGCATCGGCGGCGGCAAAGCCGGCGTCGGAAATGGTGGACGCGGTCGAGGACCCGAACGCCGCGAGATCGGGGTCGGGCGACGGCCCGCAGCCGTATCTGTTGACGCCGGCGATCGGGTCGAGGACCAGCCGGCTGTCGCCGCCGTCGACCAGCATCTCGGCCAGCGGCGGGAGGCTGCGGCGGCCGGAAAGCCGCCGCCGAACTGAGGACCGATGCTCGACAGCCGTTTGCGGGATCACATCTGCCTCGCCGAACGGTCGAGGTCGCGTGCCAGGCACGCGCACCGCGCCAATTCGGACAATTTTAGATAGATGCGATTAAAAAGGTCTTAACCAAGCCAGATCAGCGACTTAAAGCGCCAAACGTCACCACGGCCTTGACCAGCGCCTCGACGTCGCGCGCGTCGGTCCGATGGTTGACGATCGCCGCCCGCAATGCCAGACGGCCGCCGACGGTCGTGGTCGACGGCGCCGCCACTCCCCGCTCCTGCAGCTCGACCGCAATGCGGGCGTTGGTCCGGTCGGGGTCGGCGCAGCGATAGCCGAAACAGACGATATTGAGCGGGACGGGCGCCAGCAGTTCGAGCGCCGGCTGGGCCTCGACCAGGGCGGCCAGGTGGCGGGCCACGGCACAGCTGCGCGCGATCGCGGCGCCGATCGCCGCCGTCCCGTAGGTCTTGAGGGTGAACCAGGTCTTGAGCGCACGGAAGCCGCGCGACAGGTCGGGACCGAAGTCGCACGGCCAGGGCGAGCCGGCGGCCAGTCCGCGCGTCTCGCGGCGCAGATACGCCGCCTGCGAGGCAAACGCCGCGCGATGCTTGTCGCCGTCGCGCACCAGGATGAAGCCGGCGTCGTAAGGCACCTGGCCCCATTTGTGGAAATCGAACGCCAGCGAGTCGGCGCGTTCGATGCCGGCGAGCCTGGGGGCTATTTCCGGGGTGAGGATCCCAAGCGCGCCGAAGGCGCCGTCGACGTGAAACCAGAGCTTTTCGCGCGCCGCGAGATCGGCCAGCGCATTCAAATCGTCGATCGCGCCGATGTCGACCGTCCCGGCGGTGCCGACCACGAGGAACGGCACGGCGCCGGCTTCGCGATCCGCCGCGATCGCCGCCGCCAGCGCCGCCACGTCGAGACGGTGATCCGGGCCGGTGGGAATGAGCCGCAGCGCGTCGCTGCCGAGGCCGGACATGTCCATGGCGCGGCTGATGCAGCCGTGGGCGGCCGCCGACGTATACGCCACCAGCCGTTTCGAGCTCGCGGCAAGGCCGGTCTGGCGAATGTCGGTGCCGAGGGCCTGCGCCCGGGCGACAAGCACGCCGATGAAGTTGGCGATCGAGGTGCCGGTGACGAACAGCCCGCTGGCGCTCGCCGGGAAGCCGAAGATCTCCTGCATCCAGCGCACGATCTGCCGCTCGACCTCGATCGGCGCATGATCGCGGCCGCCGAGATTGGCGTTGAGGCCGGCCGCGAGCATCTCCGCCAGCATGCCGACCGCGGTGCCGCCGCCGTGCACCCACCCCATGAAGCCGGGATGGGCATTGCCGGTGGCAAAGGGCAGCACATGCGCCATGAATTCGCGATGTACCGCCGCGATGTCGGCCGGGGCCGCCGGGATTTCCTGACGGAACGCGCCGCGCACGGCGTCGGGAATCGGCTGCCACACCGGGCGTTCGCGCAGGTGTTCGAGATAGTCAAACATGTCATCGAGCATGCGATGACCCTGGGCCCGCAGCTCCGTCCAGTCGGCGGGATCGAGTCCGCCGCGCGCCGGCGCGTCGACCGGCCGCAAGTTCGCAGGGCGAACGCGGGCGGGTGCGGCCGGTGGTGTCGTGTTAAGAGCCGGCCGGGGAAAATCCGCAGTCTTGCGGTTCGTGGTCATCGAAGCAGTATAAATGCAATTTATTAACCAAAACTTTTGCTCATCGCCCTATGGTCGCCTATCGATCACGTGCTAAATTATGGATCTGCCACAGAAACAGAACGATTAGTCACTGAGCATGGCCCCGCCGAGTGCGTCGATGCAGTATTCTGAGATCGGCTCCGCGCTTGCCACCCAGCCGCCGGGGCGTCCCATCGACTTGTCCAGGAAGGATCTGCGCAAGGCGGATCTCTCGGGCCGCAACCTCGCCCGCGCCAAGCTGGTCGGCGCCGACCTGTCGGACGCCATCCTCGCGGGCTGCGAGCTGATCGAAGCCGATCTCTTCGGCGCCAATCTCAGCAACGCCGACCTGCAGGGCGCCGATCTGAGCCGCGCCACCTTGCGCGGCGTGTCGCTCAAGGGCGCCAATCTCAGCCGGGCCAACCTCACCGACGCCGATTTCCGCGGCGGCGTGATGCTGGATTCGAGCGGCGCGTCGTCGATCGGGCGGCGTGTCACCGACATCGCCGACTGCATCTGCGATTACGCTGCGGCGACCCGGGCCAAGATGGCCGGCGTCGACCTGCGCGGCGCCAGCTTCGTCGGCGCCAATCTCGACGGCGCCAACCTGTTCGGTGCCGACCTTTCGGATGTGAACCTGTCGTTCGCCAGCCTCAAGGGCGCCGATCTCTCGGAATCGCGGCTCGGCCAGACCAAGTTCGCCGGCGCCGACCTGTCGGGCGCGCGGCTCAACAACGCGGTCAGCGAGAACACGATGTTCGGCGGCGCCCAGCTCGACGGCGCCACGCTCGACGGCATCGACACCGGGCGCTGCAAGTTCGACCAGCAGCTGCCGCTGGTGGCACCCGGCCAGTTCCCGCGCCACATCGCCGACCTTTTGGACGCGCACGAGCGCTGGATCGCCACCGGCGGCAAAGACGGCCAGCGCGCCGTGCTCGAGCGCACCGACATGAGCTATTTCGACCTGTCGGGGCGCGACTTCAGCGGCGCCAAGCTCAGGCGCTGCAAGCTCGTCGGCGCCAAGCTCACCGGCACGCTGCTGGTGCTGGCGGACCTCTCGGCGTCGGACTTCCTCGCGGCCGACCTGAGCGGCGCGGCGCTGCTCGGAGCCGTATTCGACGGCGCCAACTTCACCCGCGCCAAGCTCGTCCACGCGATGGCCGGCGCCATCGACATCCTCGACGGCAGCGGCAGGCGCACCGGCCGCCAGCAGCTGACGAGCTTCGTCGGCGCCAATCTGCAGGCGGCGCAGACGACGGGGCTCGATCTCGCGAAGTGCCGGATGAGTCTCGACTAGAGTGTGATCGCCGGTACGGTCAGGCCGCCGGCGGCTCGACGTGCTGCAATCCGCAATAGAACGTCTCGCCCGATTCGAGGAAGACGTTGACCTTGCCGTTGTAGCCGAAGTGCTCGAAGCCGTGCTTATCGACGATGCGGAGCTTCTGGACGCCGAAGCTGCCGTCGGCCAGCCGCGGGCCGGTCAGGTACAACGAGAACCGCTGCAGCGGGTTGCCGAGGATCGACAGGCCTTTGATGTCGGCAAGCCGCTGCGCGACCAGCCGGATGAAGGCGTCGACCGACAGCATCTCGCCCGTCTGGTCGTCCGGGCGCTGGAATTCGCCGACGACGATCTGCTCGGCGGCGGTCTGCTGCATCAGCCGGGCGAGCGAGATCGTCACGTCGCCGACGATGTACTCGGCATCGCGCGTCCCGTCGCGGTTCGGCTGCCGGTAGCCGTAGTGGCTGCCGATGCTGACCGCGGTGCGGATGGTCGGCACCGCCGCGGCGATCTTGACCCGGCCCTTGAGCAGCGAGTGGTAGGTGAGGAACATCACCAGGGCCACGAACAGGTTGATGTCGGCGGCCAGCCCCTTGTCGCGGTTCCACACATAGAAGCCGTCGCCGGTGGTCGAGCGGTCGATGTCGAGATGGATGCCCTGCTCGTGCGCGGTTTCGATCGCGATGTTGAGCGCGAATTCGAGGGTCGCCAGCTGGCAGGCCTGCTCCTCCGGCGAGAAGCGCGAGAAGCCGACGATGTCGATCAGGATGACCGCGTGATAGTCGATCTTGCTGACGGCGAAACGCGAGAAGATCGGCTCGATGGCCGCCAGCGGCAGCGCGTTCGGCCCGTCGCCGATCGGCTGGTCGAGACGCAGCTCGACGGATTGGATGCCGAGCGCGTCCGCGACCTCGGTGAACGTCTGCTGCCCCATCAGACGGTCGCCGGCGAAGACGCGGCGGGGCAGCGATTTGGAGTTGAACAGCCGGATCTTCGGGATGGTCAGGACCTCGAGGCCGCCGCGGGTCGGCATCCAGCCGATCAGCGCATTACCGCCGAGCTGCCAGAGGTCGTAGAGCGCCCGGTGCAGCGCGCGCAGCGCACCCGCATGCTCCTCGGTCGCCACGGTCGCGGTCGTGCCGGCGTTCGCCTGTGCGTCGTTCATCCGTGATCTGCTTCCCCTCTCCTCGCGTTATCGCGCCTTTCCTCCCGCTTTGACAAGGACGACCGTCACACCCCCTCGTTAATCATCCTTCCACGGAGGATCGGCGGCCCGGACCGCCGCGTGCGGGTCGACGGCGGTGCGGCGATGGACTAGAACTCAGCCAACATGGCTCACCTTGTCGCTGCCTTTGGGACGTCGCACAGCATCATGCTCAACGCGACGGTCGACGACTGGCTCGCCAATTTCCGCGTCCGCGACCTAGGCCTGCCCTATTACGGCCGCGACGGCCGGCAGCGCCGCTACGAGGAGGCGGTGGCGCTGGCGCCCGCGAACGCGGCCGAGCTCATCCGTCCCGAACGGATTCGCGAGCGCTTCGCCGAGGCGCAGGACAACATCGCGCGCCTGAAGCGCGAGATCGCCGCGGCGCGGCTCGATGCGCTGATCATCGTCGGCGACGACCAGCGCGAGCTGTTCGGCGAGCAACATCAGCCGGCAGTGGCGATCTATTACGGAGAGACCATTCGCAATGCGGCGGCGCTGCCGGTGGCGGCCGGCGACTGGCAGGGCCATGTGCGCATGGGTTTCCGCGAGCCGGCGGCGGACGTTCACTACCCCTGCGCCAGTGGCCTGGCGCGCCATCTCATCGAAGGCCTGGTCGCCGACGAGTTCGATGTGGCCGCGGTCGAGTCGCTCGCGGCCGACCAGTTCGAAGGCCATGCCTACGGTTTCATCCATCGCCGCTACATCGGCGAGAGCGGTCTTCCCGTCGTGCCGGTGTTCATCAACACGTATTACCCGCCGAACCAGCCGAGCCCGCGGCGCTGTGTCGCCCTCGGCCGCGCGGTCGCCGCCCTGGTCGCGCGCTTTCCGGACGATATCCGCGTCGGAATCATCGGCTCGGGCGGTCTCACGCATTTCCTGGTCGACGCCGAGTTCGATGAGTCGATCGTCGCAGCCTTCCGGCGGAAGGATCTCGATTTCCTCAGGACCCTCGATCCGCTGCGGCTGCAGTCGGGCAACTCGGAGATCCGCAACTGGCTGGTCACCGCCGGCGCCGCCGCCGGACTGGACCTGCAATGGGCCGCCTACGTCCCCGGTTACCGGTCCCCGGCCTTGAGCGGCACCGGTCTCTGCTGGGCGGTTTGGCGCTAGCCGCCAAGGCCCGGCGTGGTTACGCTGGCGCGGAGATTTTGGGGGGTATCATGACCTGCAGGCGAACGGCGCTGCTCGCGCTGGTGCTGGCCGTTCTGGCCGGGGGCGCGCACGCACAAGGCTATCCCAGCCGGCCGATCAAAATGATCGTGCCGACCCCGGCGGGCGGCCCGATCGACACGATGGCGCGGGTCGTCGCGCGCAGCCTGTCGGCGGCGCTCGGCCAGAACGTCGTCATCGACAACCGCGGCGGCGCCGGCAACACCATCGGCTCCGCCGAGGCGGCGCGCGCCGCACCCGACGGCTACACGCTCCTGTTCAGCAGCGCCAGCGGCCTCGTCATCAGCCCGATGCTGTACGCCAACCCCGGCTACGACCCGCTGATGAGCTATGCGCCGGTCGCGGCGACGACCGACATTCCGCTGGTGCTCGTCGTCAATCCCGCGGTGCCGGCGAAGTCGGTGGGAGAGCTGGTCGCCTACGCCCGCGCCAATCCCGGCAAATTGAACTTCGCCTCGGGCGGCAGCGGCACGTTCCCGCACCTTGCGGGCGAATTGCTGAAGTCGATGGCCGGCATCGACATCGTCCATATCCCGTACAAAGGCGGCGGCCCCGGCCTCACCGCCACGGTCGCGGGCCAGACGCAGGTGATGTTCGACGTGCCGGCGACCGTGCGGCCGTTCGTCGACGATCACAAGTTGCGGCTGCTGGCCGTCGCCAGTGCCAGGCGCGACCCCAGCCTCCCCGACGTGCCGACGATGGTCGAGAGCGGCTTTCCCGGATTCATCACGACCAGCTGGACCGGCATGCTGGCGCCGGCCGGCACGGCACCCGAGGTCATCGCCGCCTTGAATGCCAAGGTGAACGAAGCGCTCGCGTCGGCGGAGCTCCGCGCCACCCTCAAGAAACTCGGCGCCGTCCCGCTCGGCGGGGCGCCGCAGGAGCTGACGCGCATGATCGCCGGCGACATCGGGCGCTGGGGCCCGATCGTCAAGAAGCTCAATCTCAAAGCCGAGTGAGGCTTATTTATCGCCTCGTCCGCTGGTGTGGCCGCGGCCGCCGGCCGCGACCGGATCGATCCGGGCATCGATGAAATAAGGCCGGCCGGCGCGCACGGCGGCCTCGCCGCGCGCCAACGCCGCCGCAAGCTCGGCCGCGGTCTCAACGGACGGCTCGCTCTCGACGCCGTGGGCGCGCGCGATTGCGACCAGGTCGACCGGCGGATCGTCGATCTCCTGTCCGACCAGCTTGTTCTCGAGCGGCCGTCCGCGCACGGTGGCGACCCGCTCCTGATGCGCGACGTCGTTGTAGTAGCAACGGTTGTTCGCGACCACGACCAGCAGCGGAATGCCCATATGCGCGGCGGTCCACAGCGCGTTCGCCGACATGACGAAGTCGCCGTCGCCCAGCACGGCGAGCACCAGCCGGCCCGAATCCTTGAGCGCGAGTGCCGCACCCACGGCAAGGCCCGGCCCCGAGCCGACGCCGCCGCCGCCATCGGTGCCGAGCCAGTCGAGCGGATGGCGGAAGCTCACCGTTTCGCCCGGCCAGCCGAGCGCGTAGCCGGCGACGGTCACGTCGCGGCCGCGGGTGAACGCGCCGATCACCAGCGCCATGTCCTTGAGGCTCATGCGCCGGGCCTCCGACGGCCTCGGCAGCGGTGCCGCTGCGGCCTTGGCGAACTTCGCCGCCGCCGGCGCCGTCGTGCCGCGCAACGCATTGACGGCGGCGGTGAGCGGCCGCACCAACGCGTCCGGTGCCGCCAGGATCGGCAGGTCGACCGCCGGCAGGCCGTAATAGTCCGTGCTCCAGCCGTTATGGACGTAACGGTCGAGGGAGCAGTGGATCACCTTCGCGCTCACCGCTGCGTCCTTGCCCAGCGCCAGATGGAACTGACCTTTGAGGTCGACCCAGTCGAGCGAGAGGACGACATCGGCCTGGCGCAGGATGTCGCCGACCGCCGGCGAGGGCCGGAAGCGCGGCTCCAGCACATGCAAGGGATGCTCGGTCGGGAACGCCGCCGCCTGCTTGAGATCGGTGAGGACGGCGGCACCCAGCGATTCGGCCAACGCGACGCGCGCCGCCCAATCGTCGTCGCGCCGCGACACGCGTCCCATGAGGATCACGGGCTTTTTTGCGCCGGCAAGAAGCCGTGCCGCGCCCTCGATGGCTTCCGGCGCCGGCGCCGGCGCCGCGCCGGGGGCGAAGCGCGCCGGATCCGGAAACGTGATGTCGCCGGCCAGCGGCGCCTCTTGCAGCGCCACATCGAGGCAGACATAGGTCGGCCCGTAAGGCGGCGTGGCGGCGATCTGATAGGCGCGCAGCAGCGATTCGATCGCGGCACCGACCGAGCGCGGCTCGTCGTCCCACTTGGAATAATTGCGGATGAGCGCCCCCTGATCCTTCGCCGTATGGATCCAGTCGATCCACGGCCGCCGCTGCTCGGCGTCGCCGGGGCCGGTGGCGCCGAGAATCACCATCGGCGCCCGTCCGCAGAAGGCGTTGAAGATCGCCATGACGGCATGCATCAAGCCGACGTTCGCATGCAGAGCCACCGCCATCGGCCGCTCGGTCACTTTCGCATAGCCTTGCGCGACGGCCACCGCGTGGTCCTCGTGCAGACAGAGCAGCATCTGCGGCGCCGCGTTGCCGAGATAGTTCACGAGACTGTCATGGAGGCCACGATACGATGCCCCGGGCAGAAGGCTGATGTAGCGCACGTCCAGCCGCCGCAGCATCTCGGCCACCGCGTCCGATCCCCAGCCGAGCTGCGGATTGACCGCGCGCGGCGGGCGGTCCTTGTCGGAGAAACGCGCCGTGGCGACGGCAGGCGGGCCTTTGCGCCCGCGTGTGTTCTCGGTCTCCATCGTGCGTTCCCCCTGCTTCATGCGCGCTATGCCGGGGGAAGTGTAGCGACAGACCGACAGCGATCAACCGGGCCAATCAACCGGGCCGGACGGAGGCAGCGGCCCCACTAACCATATTTGCGCGGCTCCGACGGCGTCCGGCGCCGGTGTGATGGTACTCACAGACGGCTGTCGGCCGGCGCCGTAGGTTCGATGTGGTTGAGGAGGTTCGACCATGACGGTTCGCAAGCTGCTGACGGTTCTCGTCCTGGCGACTGTGGCGCTGCTCGGCCTCAGGTTCTCGGGCCTGCACGGAGCCCACACACCGGCGCAGCAATACTGCCCGATGGGATCCTGCGTCCTCGGCGAGGAGTTCGACGCCGACTGAGGAGACGGCGGCGGCGCGTACGCTCCGCCACGCGCCGCTTGCCTCACATTTCGTCGTTCGGCGGATCTTGCGAGTCTTCCGACTGGTCCGACTGATCGCCCGCGGACAGATGTTCTTCGATACGGCGTTGCAGCTCGGGATCCGATTGCGCCGCGTCGGCGATCTGGTTGTACCTGTCGACCGACAGGCCGTTCTTCTCCACCGCCTGTGTCATCTCCTGCATCGCCTGCTGTTGCGCCTGCTGCTGCTCGGCCGGCCCCGGCTGGCGGATGATGGTCGGTAGCCATTTCCGTTTGACCTGGACGACCTCGCTCGCGGCACTGGCGAATTTCTCGACGTCCTGATCATTGACCGCGGGCTTGGACTGCTGCGCCCACGCCGAGGCGCCGAGCGTCAGGGCTGCCGCGAAAATCGCCGTCCGGATGATGTTTCGCGTCGAGAGCATGCGATGCTCCTTTCGTGATCGGGGTAAGGGATCGCCGCGACAGCCTATGTCTGTCGCCGAGCAACCCGATGCCGAGTCAATGGTTCCACCAAAGTCGGAGTGACGCCGATCACTCCTGCCGCGGTGGTCGGCTCCGCGCCGCGGCGAAGTCGGCGCAAGTCCCTGAATTGCCCGGCGACCGCGTCATGATGGCCGGTACGCCGCTCACGGGGAATCCCTTGCGCGGAAACTAACAATACTATAATAGTTTCCATCGTCCCACCGCCGGTTCTCTCTGATGGCGCCGAGAAATTCCCCCGCCCGAACCTCCGTCCCTCGAGATTCCGCGGGTGCCGCCGAGCGCATCCTGCGTGTCGCGCGCGAGCAGCTCTTCGCCCGCGGCTACAACGCGCTCACCATGGACGCCCTGGCGCACGAGCTCGGCGTCAGCAAGAAGACGCTGTACGCCCATTTCGCCAGCAAGGACGACATCGTCGCCGCCGTCATCGACGCGGCCGGCGACGCAATCCGCAGCCGCGTCGCAGCGGTCCTCGCCGATCGCGGCCTGACCTTCACCGGGAAGCTCCGCGAGGTGGTGGCGATCGTCGGCGCGCACTGGAGCCGCGTCACACCCTCCTTGCTGCGCGAATTCGAGCGCTTCGCGCCGGCGCTGCACCGCCGGCTAGAGGAGCTCAAGCAGCGCAACATACCGCTCGTCATCGGCAACCTGCTGCGCACCGGTGCTGCGGCGGGCGTTGTGCGAAAGGATATCGATCCCGACTTCGCCGTGGAGTTCTGGCTGCAGTCGCTGAACGGCCTGCTCGCACCGGCAACCCTGGAACGGCTCGACCTCACCCCGCGTGGCGCCTTCGACAAAGGCGTGCGTCTCTTTTTCTGGGCCGTGCTCACCGACGCCGGCCGCGCCGATCTGCTCAGCAGCGAGAAAGGAACATCGACGTGAAGCTCGTTCATCCGACCGGCAACGAAGCCGTGGCCTGTCTGCGCGCGATGCGCACCGTGACCGCCGGCGACGGCGCGATT
>Ga0335070_10000761_pt1 | contig 36654 bp, 36 predicted proteins | sample Lox_Sample_13_FD_206722 | JGI IMG/M metagenome (GOLD analysis project Ga0335070, IMG submission 206722) | Soil microbial communities from Loxahatchee National Wildlife Refuge, Florida, United States - Lox_Sample_1.3 | ecosystem: Environmental > Terrestrial > Soil > Wetlands | place: USA... | reverse complement strand
CTAGTATTACGGAAATTCCTAGGTACTTGTTCATACGATGGTTCATTCTTTTATCCCCCTTTTCTACTTTTTCCAGATTTTGTTCAGAATCTCCTCGAACACGGAATAGTTTTCCTCCATCGCCGGAGAAAGGAAATACGTAGTGCCGTATCCTTCACCCGCAGATGTGATTATCTTGTTCTTCTCTAACACTGCCAAATGGTGTCTGATCGTCCTGTAATCCATTCCCAGCGATGTCGCCAATTGATTTGCGTTCTGCGGAGTCTCCTTTAGTGTTTGGATTATTCTGGCGCGACTAACACCGCCTCTTGTGCCAGCAATTAACCAACCAAGAAGGTACTTGAACGGACGCGCACTGACAGCCAATTGTATTGCTCCGCATTGTTCAAGGAGTTCTGTTAAACCTATTTGAACCAGTATATTAAAGATGCCGTTCGCAGGCTTTCTGCAGGATTTGTGGAACTTCGAGATTTGGTAAAGAATTGGGTATGATTCTGAAAAAGTCCTAAATAATCAGTTGCCTTTGAGCGTTTGGAGGCTGAGAACAAATCGACGGAAACTCTATTCTTCAAGAAGATGCTCACTTGGATCTAGATAGGTTGAACACTACTTTTTCATTTCTCCTTTCCCCTTCAGCTACTTCTAGACCTTGGTGAGATCCTATGAAGAATAAAGAACCAAAGTAGGAAGTTGAAGAGAATGGAAAAAAACAAGATACGAAAACCGTCAGCGAACATGACGAGAAAGAGAGTGATCGCCTCCAAGATCCTTGCTCAACGCGCTAGAATTGTCGTCACAAAGACCTGCTCAGAAATGGTTAAGGACTGGCAAAATGCGGTTCGAATGCTCAGAATCATGATGTTTCTGCATTCTGCTAAGGATCTGTCATGTGTCCTTGGGCTCTATGGCATAGAACAAGAACCAAAGAACCATTGAAGAGCAGCATTCAAGGAGGAACTAGAAGCCGCAAGCGCGCGACACTGCGTCGATGAAGAAAACGGCTTTCCTTGATCGTTGCTTCAGCTTTTCCGCGTCTTCCAAAAGAAACTTAAGGCTGAACTGCGAACTTGAGTCGAGAAGTCTATGAAAAGTGAAAAAGCGTCGAAGCTCGAAAAGAAACTGGCATCCCTTAGTGCATACGCGCCTTTACGCACCCCAGTCACCTTAGTCTCTGCTGTATTTGTTTCAATGTTAATCTCACTTTGCTTGGCGAACGGAATAATCCCAGGTCCAGAAATCATAGTGATTTGCTTTTTTATATATTCAATATATGCTGCGCGTAGCCGACGTTTCGTGAATGAATGGATTCCTTTCGTGTTGGTTTTCTTGTCTTATGGAAGTATGAACACTTTGGTTGGTAGTTTGTCAAAAAGTGTTCATGTTAGTCAACCTATAAATGCTGACTTGAAGTTGTTTGGTGCAGTTCCAACGCTTGTACTGCAACAGTTCTACAGATCAGCTTTTCTGGATTATCTGAGCATGTTTTTCTATTCACTACACTTCGTAATTCCTGTTGTCTTTGCATTTCTGCTTTGGAAGTATTTTCCTAAGAATTATCGTGGGTATGTTCTCGCATTTACAATCGGCACCTATGCCGCTTTGATGACATACCTCCTTTATCCTGTTGCACCGCCGTGGTATGGAATTAACGCAATCCGTGTTTTGACTCAACTTGACAAGAATTTAGGCGTGCCATTTTATCGTAGTATTTTTGACTTTGTCGGAAGTAACCCATTTGCTGCTTTTCCGAGCTTACATGCAATGTACCCTTGGTTAATTAGCCTTTACGCATTAAAGATTGGAAAGGCTAAAGCGTTGCCTGTCCTCATCTTCCCAGCTGGAGTTTGGTTTAGTGTGGTTTATCTCGGAGAGCATTATGTCATAGATATAATCGGCGCAGTTATCTATGCCACATTGGCTTTTTTGGTAGCAGAGAAATTAGTTCCACTTATCGTCCAAAAACGCTCACATTCCTTGACAACGAAGGAGAGTTTCAAGCAATTCGAGAACTTGCCTAGTTGATGGTCAACATGGATTGAATTGGTCTTATGATTGTCTTTTGAATTTCTTTGGTCACTGACGCGTGTTATTTCGATTAGGTAGAGAATTGGGTATAATTCTGAAAAACGGTTTAATAATCCGTTTCTCTCCACAACGATACATCACAGCTTGACAAGGAGAGATGGAAGGCAGTGCATACTGGTGATGTCAAGATCTGTCTGAACGCCAAGAGATCGAAAACTGAAAAAAGACGAAGGGCTCGTGAACTTCTGGGATTGGTCGGGCTTGCGGGAAGAGAAAAGCACAGGCCACAGCGGTTAAGCGCTGGCGAGCAGCAAAGAGTTGCAATTGCAAGGGCTTTGGCAAATGATCCAGCCATAATTCTGGCAGACGAACCAACCGGAAACTTGGATTCAGAGAGCAAATACGAGATCGTCCGACTCCCTGCAGACTTGAACATCAAACAAGGAACGACTGTTGTGATGGTCACTCATGACAGTCATGTGGCTTCACACAGTGAGCGAACGCTTCTTCTGAAAGACGGAAAAATCATCAAAGAGAAGCAAGGGCTTCATGTTGTTAAGAAAAAGCTCACATGCCCCTATTGTGGAGGAAATATTCAAGCGAGTGATGAAAGGTGTCCGAATTGCAAGTAATGAATATGAATAATCAGGGAGAGACGTAAATGGAACTACCTGAAAAACAAAAATCTGTTAATACGAAGACAGTCTTGATAGGAACCGCGATAATATGCTTGTTAGTTGGAGGAATATTCGGCTACGCAATAGTCAGTTTGACCGCTTCAAACCAAATTAGTAGCCTCCAAAATCAACTGTCGACACTTCAAAACCAGGTTTCGAACCTCCAACCACAAACACAATACAACACATCCTATGAAAACAATACCTTCTATTTAGGAGACAACGTTTCTCTATCACAACTGTACGACCGAATCAAGAGCTCAGTTGCCACCATTCAAGGCATAATCGCTCAGTACGACTTCTTCGGTCGCCCGTACTACTCAACCGTACAAGGATCAGGCTTCGTCTCCAACGCAACAGGGCAATATGTAATCATAACAAACTTCCACGTTGTCGATGGCGCAACCAATATCACTGCAACATTCATAGACGGAGACGCCTATGCAGCCGCCGTAATCGGTACAGATCCTTACGCAGATCTAGCCGTACTGTCAATAAACGCATCGCAGAATGAATACGCACCTCTTACAATCACAGGTTCGTCAACCCTGAAGGTTGGCGACCCAGTTCTTGCCGTTGGCAATCCTTATGGGCTTTCTGGTTCCGTCAGTTCAGGAATAGTAAGCGCACTCGGCAGAACAATCACTGAGAGCACCGCAGGCGGATACGTGATAGCTGATTGCATACAGACAACGACGCCAATAAACCCTGGAAACTCTGGTGGCCCGCTTCTTAACTACCGTGGAGAAGTCATAGGCATAACAACCGCTATAGTAACAAATTCCCAAGGACTGGGGTTTGCAATTCCGTCGAGCTCAATACTCAGAGAAACTGGATCTCTAATCGCGAACGGCTCATACAATAACCACCCCTCATTCGGTGCATCAGGAACAGACATGAATTATGGAATAGCACAAGCAATGAACGTTAGCGTTACCTATGGTTGGCTTATCAGCGACGTGACAAGTGGAGGACCCGCAGCCAAAGCTGGACTCCGCGCAGGAACTAATCAAGTTCAAATCGCGGGAACGTCAGTCACGATAGGCGGAGACATCGTGATAGCGATCAACGGCACAAGAATCACAAACATGGACGCTTTTTCAACTTATCTTGAAGAATACACCTTGCCCGGTCAGACAATCAACGTCACATTCGTGAGAAACAACGAGACCATGTCGTCGCTCGTTACGCTGGGAGTTCGACCATCTCTCTAGGAGCAAGAATCGATCGTTAGCTTCGTGACCGGAAAAAGCCTTTACAGCTTCTTGTCATCGTCACCACAAGATTGACTCTTCTTGTTGCTTGCCTCTTTTTTGAATTGTTCATTCAACCTTTCCAGCGCGCTTTTCCAGAACAGTTGCGTAGTCTCAGCCTGCTCTGGACTTTTCAACCCCATGTGTTGTACCACAACTTCGCTCTTGTCAACCGCTTTCGAATGGAAATCCACGCTCAACCTGCTCTCTCCATTCTCCCACTGCGCCCTGATTGACCTGTTTCGCACGGACACAGTCACTTGGACAACGAATCCTTTGAGCCATCGACTTCTTGATTCTTCTGAAAACCAGCTGTCGTATAGAACTCGCACGGCAACGGGAAAGGTCTTACTCACACTGATCTCGTAATCTCTCGGACGCTGATACTGCTCTCGCATGCCCATGTGCTGCTCAAAAGCGTTCGCGACCATCTGAGACCACCAGTCGTTCAAACCATACCTCGTATTCAGCAACCTTACAATGTCTTGATGACTCGTGTCACGCGGAGATGCTTGGCTCAAAATCTCAAACCATTCGTGCCACGTTTTTCCAGTTTTTGCCCTGACCGCCTCATCGCCGACCCGTAGAGCAGGCATGCAACATCATTCATCAACTATTTCATCGTCGCTTTTTATCAGTTACGCAAAAGCACACCGGAACCTTCTGGGCTGAAGAAACCGGCGAGCAACAGGCTTGCCTATGAATTATCTGTACTGGGCATCTTTATGCGCTATCTGCGGCTGAAGTGGTAATTACTCGTTTCGGGGAACTTGACATCGTCAGAATCTGTTGAAACGTAAAGTCTGGCGCCGAAGGATCTGGATCGATCCATGCGTTCTTTACAGGTGTCTCGGCAAAAAGCCGTCAGGACTGCGCATTCTTCGCATTCCTTGACTTCGCACCTACGATGCTTCTCTTCGTAAGGGCAGTTTTGTTCAAACAACTCGCGGGATTTCTTTCCCATTTTCTCGACAACCTCAACCTAACTCGATTGGATGTCGATTTTCAACTTATTTTACAGTTATGAATTCTAAAGCCTTATTTGGAATCCTTGCCCTTCCAAAGCTTCGCAGGCGAACTTTGCGATCGAAATATTTTAATCCATTCCACGCAGAAGTCTAAAGGGAAAACAATCATGAAGGCATTCATTTCCGTTGATCTAGAAGGCATGCCACACGTTGTAACACCTGCACACTTGGGGCTCAAGGGCACATTGTACGAAGAAGCCCGAAAGATCGCTTCGAGAGTCACGCTCATTGTGGCAGACGAGCTTAACAAGAACGGATATGACAACGTCACCATCGCCGACAGTCACGGCCCCATGGTAAACATCCACATCGACGACCTGCCCGAGTACGTGGAGATCGTACGAGGCTTTCCCAGACCGCTGAGCATGGTAGCCGGAATCGAATCATGCGACGTAGCCTTGTTTCTCGGATATCATGCCAAGTTCGGAACCGCAAGATCAACGTTCGACCACACGTACAGTGGAGCTAGCATTACCAACGTCGAAGTCAACGGAATCGCTGCAAGCGAGTTCCTCTTGAACGGCTACGTGGCCGGCGAATTCAAAGTTCCCGTTATCCTCGTAGCCGGCGAAATGCAGCTTCTAAAGGACGACGTAAAGCAACACGCACCATGGATCGAACAGGTCACCCTTAAACAGTCACTAAGTCGCCTTTCAGCCCGAAGCCCAAGCATGAACAAAATCGAGGTCGAACTCAGAAAAGCAGTTCCAAAAGCCATTTCCAACCATAAACACGGAAACACTCAGCTTCTGAAAGCAAGAAAACCAGTCAAAATGAACGTCACTTTCACCGCAAGCCACTTTGCAGACATAGCAGAAATGCTTCCGACCGCAAAAAGAACAAGCGGGTTAAGCGTCGAATATCCCGCAGAAAACATGACTGAAGCATACAAGACGTTCGAACTGCTAGTACTCGCAGCCAGCGGCGTATCCTCAGTGCTAGAAAACCTCAGATGAACAAAACCTCAAAATCAACATACAAACCCGCATCTAAACCACCACAGAAACCGCCCAAAGCATCACCCAAAAACCCAAAAACAGACCCTTCGGAGAAAAAAAGACCGGGGGGTAGGGTGTTTATGGCTGTTTTTCACGCATAACCAATGTTGACCAGTCCTTCATGCGCACCTACGTTTTGAGCCAATCACCCTCGCAAAGAACACGCCTATTTCGCCCCAAGCAACAAGCAACGTTTATATCAAGAACTTCCCCACAAACCAACTCCAGAAACCACACAACTCAACTCATCACAATCAAACCTGAATATCATAACATAACCCGCATCAAACATGAAAAAACCGTCAGGACTTGACCGCAGGTGCCCCTAAGAACCACCAAAAAAGAGACCGACCAAGCATTATCACTAGAGTGGGCCCTGCATGTGAGGAACTACCAACTCACCCTAGACAAGAACAAGTGCGTCGGCTGCCAAATCTGCAGCTTAGCCTGCCCGAAAGAAGCAGTGAAAACCACAAAACCAACAAAGACGCAACAACAAAAAACACAAAAAGCAACAGTCGACGTCGACCTTGCCAAATGCAACTTCTGCGGAATCTGCGACGCAGCCTGCCCCTACGGCGCCATCAAACTAACAATCGACGGAAAACACGAGCTCAACGTCATAGAAAAACAAAGCTTTCCCACGCTCACAAGAGACATCCAAGCCGACCCAAACAAGTTCCCAAAAAACCACAAAGAAGCCGAAGACGCCTGCCCACTAAGCCTCATAAAAATAACATACACCCTACCCGACGGCGAACCAACCGAAAACCCAACAAGCCTGACCGAACCAGACCGAAGCTGGTACAAAACCAACATCAACATCGACAAAGACCACTGCACATGCTGCACCGCCTGCACAACCAAACTCCCAGACGGGGCAATCCACGTCCACAAATTCATAACAGGAAAACTAAAGATCAACCCCACAAAATGCTCAGACGGATGCACACTCTGCCTCGACACCTGCCCAATCACAGGAACACTCTATCTGTCACATCAAGACAACAAAATACACGTAAACGAAGCCTCCTGCATCTACTGCGGAGCATGCAAACTAGCCTGCCCCGTCGACGAAGCATTAGAACTGAAAAGAACAAGCATCAACCACACACCAATACGCTCAGGAACATGGAACAAAGCCCTCGAGCGCCTTACATCACCGACAGACTTGACAAAAGAACTCAAAACCAAAGGCTCCCAAAAAGCACGAGAGGCAGTTAGAAAACGAACGATGCCGGAGGACCAGAAAGATGCCTAAAAAAACCCTCAAACAGAAGCCTCCGACATCTCAAAAACCAAAGAAACCCCTGAAAACGACTCAGCCCCCCCGCATCGGAGTGTTCATCTGCCAATGCGGAACCAACATAGCCAGCGTAATCAATGTCCAGGAAGTAACAGACTACGCCAAAACCCTGCCAAACGTCGTACACGCTGAAAACATGAACTACCCATGCAGCCGCCAAGGCCAACAAACCATAAAAACCACGATCAAAACCCAAAAACTCAACCGCGTCATCGTCGCCGGCTGCTCGCCAAGACTCTACGAACCAACATTCCAAACATGCGTCTCCGAAGCCCAACTCAACCCATGGCTCTTCGAAATGGCCAACATCCGAGAATTCGCCTCCTACTGCCACAAAACAACTCCAAAAGAAGCAACCGAAAAAGCCAAAGACACCATAAGAATAGCCGTCGCAAAAACCCGACTACTCGAACCGTTAAAACCAATCGAACTGCCCATAACCAAAAAAGTCCTAATCATAGGCGGAGGCATAGCCGGAATCAACGCCGCCCTAGACCTAGCAGACATGAACTTCAAAGTCTACATGGTAGAAAAAACCGAAACCATCGGCGGCTACATGGCCCTTCTAGACAAAACGTTCCCAACCCTCGACTGCAGCATATGCATCGAAGGACCAAAAATGGTCGACGTAGGAAGACACCCAAACATAGAGATAATCAGCTACGCCGACATCCAGAAAGTCACAGGCAACATCGGCAACTTCAACGTCAAAATACGCAAAAACCCCCGCTACGTCATCGCAGCAAACTGCACAGGATGCGGAGAATGCCGAGACGCCTGCCCCATCGAATACCCAAACTATGCCGACATGTACCTCGGCGTTAGAAAAGCAATATCCATCCCCTTCGGCCAAGCAGTCCCACTCACCCACACAATCAACCGAGACTACTGCATCGAATGCTACAAATGCGTCGACGCATGCGGAGCCCGACAAGCAATCGACTTCGACCAAAAACCACAAGAAATCACAATCAACGTCGGAGCAATAATCCTCAGCACCGGCTACGACATGTACAACCCCAAAGACCTAGAATGGACCGGCTACGGAAAACACCAAAACGTCTTCACAGCTCTAGAATTTGAAAGACTCATACTGGCAGCTGGCCCAACAGGAGGCAAAGTCGTCCGCGCCAGCGACGGCCAAAAACCCCACAGCGTAGCCTTCATACAATGCGTCGGCTCAAGAGACATCAACCACTACGAATACTGCTCAAGCTTCTGCTGCATGTACACCCTCAAACACGCCGTCATGCTCAAAGAAAAATACCGCGAAGCAATCGAAGTCAACGTCCTCTACAACGACATGAGAAGCAACTTCAAAGGCTACGAAGAATTTTTCAACCGAGCCCAAAAATCAGGAGTCAAATTCACACGCGTAAAACTCGAAAACCGCCGAGTAACCGAAGACCCCAAAACCAACAACCTCACAATCCACGCAGAAACGGAAAACGAAGAAATCGTCACTGTACACGCTGAAATGGTGGTCCTCGCAAACGCTGCAATCCCAACGCAGACCAGCCCTGAAATCGCCAAGATTCTCGGTTTGCAATTGGGCAAAGACGGATTCTTCATAGAATGCCAACCCAAAATCCGCCCGACTGACACCTCGGTACCAGGAATCTTCATGGCCGGCGCATGCCAAGGACTGAAAGACATTCCCTACAGCGTAGCCCAAGGAAGCGCCGCGGCAGCGCAAGTCGCATCCGTCCTCAGCAGAGACTCATGGTCCATCGAGCCCCTGATAGCCCAGATCAACGAGGACCTCTGCAGTGGTTGCGGAGTATGCGAATCAGCCTGCAGTTACCGTGCAATCAGTCTACAAAGAAAAGGAGACAAATCGGTTGCAAAGGTCGCCGACGGCCTATGCCGGGGATGCGGCATATGCAGCTCAGCCTGCCCGATGGACGCCGTCAAAATGCCCAACTACTCCGACAACCAGATCGTCGCCCAGATCCAAGCGGTCACAGAAAAAAAGGCGATTCTCAAGTGACAGCACAATCAACTTCACAGCCTCAGAAAGCAGCGGCAGAACCACGCATTGGCATCTTCGTCTGCTACTGCGGCCTCAACATCGCCGGCACAGTGGACGTTGAAGACGTAGCAGAATACGCGCGCAAACTCCCCGGCGTCGTCTATGTCAAAACAAACCGATACACATGCGCCGACCCAGGTCAAGAAGAAATCAGGAAAGGAATCAAAGAACACAAGTTAGATCGCGTCGTCGTTGCCGCTTGTTCACCCAGAATGCACGAACCAACCTTCCGCAGAACGGTCACAGAAGCTGGACTCAACCCGTTCGTCTTCGAGATGGCTAACATCCGCGAGTTCTCATCTTGGTGCCACCAGGGCACGCCTAAAGAAGCAACCGAGAAGGCCAAAGAACTCGTGAAAATGGCTGTTGCCAAAGTGAAGCTCCTTGAACCATTAGACGTCATCGAGGTTCCAGTAACAAACAGAGCCCTCGTCGTCGGAGCAGGCATCGCTGGCGCAAGCGCGGCGGTGGACCTCGCTGAGATGGGTTATCAAGTCTACTTGGTCGAGCGATCCGAAATAATCGGTGGACATATGGCTCAGCTGGGCAAAACGTTTCCAGTCTTCGAGTGCTCAGACTGTCCCCAACAGATCCACTGCCCACGGTATTCATGCGTAGCCACACGAATCGCCGCCGCTGCCGTTCAACCAAAGATCAACTTGCTCGCCTATTCCGAAGTGATCCACGTTGAAGGCGTTATCGGAAACTACAAGGTTACCGTTGCAAGAAAACCGAGGTTCGTTGACGAGAGCAAATGTACAAGTTGCGGACAATGCGCTGAGGCCTGCCCAGTTGAAACAGCAAGCAAGTTTGATGCCGGCGTAAGGAAGCGCAAAGCCATCTACTTGCCGTTCCCAGCCGCGAGCCCCAACACGTACACCATCGACAAAGAAGCGTGTCTTTTCTTCAAGGACGGCAGCTGCAGGAAGTGCCAAGATATTTGTCCTGTCGGCGCCGTTGATTTCGAGCAGAAGCCCTCGGAGGAGAAGTTAGACGTAGGATGTATGGTCGTTGCTACGGGCTACGACGTTTACGAACCCTTCGACCTACCGAACTACGGCTACGGCAAATACAAGAACGTCGTTACGGCCTTGCAGCTTGAGAGAATCATTGATTCGGGCACACAGATCTTGGGGGAGCTCAGAAAACTTTCTGACGGCAAAATGCCTGAAAGCCTGACGTACATTCAATGCGTTGGTTCAAGAGACATCAACAAGTTCGAGTACTGCTCGGGCTTCTGCTGCATGCTCACGCTCAAGAGCGCTGTCTTCCTGAAAGAGAAGTATGGTGATCGACTGAAAATCAACGTGCTCTATACTGATATGCGGGCAAACAGAAAAGGTTACGAAGAACTCTTCAATAAAGCACGAAACCTCGGCATAAGCTTCGTTCGAGTTAAGCTGACCGACAAAAAAGTGACCGAGGACTCTACCACAAAGAAGCTGACAGTTTATGCCGATAAGGAAAACGGCGAGCATGTTAAAGTGGAAAGCGACATGATCGTACTGGCAACAGCTGCTGTTCCCAGCCAAGGCTCAGAAGAAGTCGCAAGAGTCTTCAACATCAGCCGCGGCAGCGACGGTTTCTTCATGGAAAGCCACCCTAAGCTCAAACCGATCGACACGCCCTCAGACGGAGTCTATGTCGCTGGAGGTTGTCAAGGGCCAAAGGATGTTCCGTACAGTGTATCGCAGGGCTTAGGAGTAGCTGCAAGAGCCGCAACAATTCTTGCAAAGCCAACGTATAGAATCCAACCCATCGTGGCCGTCGTTGACGCAGCAAAATGCAGGAACACAAAAGTCAAGTGTGGACTCTGCGCGAAAGCATGCCCCTACGGTGCGATACGCGCCCCAGAGGGCCAGGTTGCCATAACCGAAAGCGCAATGTGCCACGGCTGCGGCACCTGCGTCGCAGAGTGTCCAGCTGACGCTATAACTCAGAAACATTTCACAGATGCGCAGATCATCTCTCAGATCAAGGCGGCTTTGGAAACAGATCCTGAAGGAAAGATCCTAGCGTTCCTATGCAACTGGTGCAGCTACGCAGGCGCAGATCTCGCGGGTACAAGCAGGTTCGCGTATCCTCCGGTGATTCGGCCGATCAGAGTCATGTGTTCAGGAAGGGTTGACCGGGACTTCGTGTTGGAAGCGTTCAGGCTCGGCGCCGGCATGGTGATGGTCGGCGCGTGCCACTTGCCCTATGACTGTCACTATATCAGCGGAAACTACAAGATGAAGGCCAGAATGGACGCGCTGGCGCCGATGCTGCAGAAGCTAGGAATGAGCCCTGAGAGGTTGCGAGTCGAGTACGTTTCGGCGGCTGAAGGGATCAAGTTTGCGGAGGTCGTCCGGGAGATTGATGGACAGATGCGGGCGTTGGGCAAGGAAAGAATTGTTGCTGAGAACGCGAAGATGCGTCCAGTGTTGGAGAATATGTTGAAGAGAAAGCAGTTGTAACCGAGGAGCATGGTTTAGGGCTAGTCCAAGTGGTTTTGAGAGTTTTGGCTCACAAACGGAAATAGGTGAGGAAGTCAGCTTGAATGCTATGGCTGTCAAGATCAGAAAACTGCGTGCGGCGGATCGAATTGACATAACGGAGATTTCTCGACACGTCTGGGAAGGGCACGATTACCTGCCGGCATTGCTGAAGAATGGCTCAAGGACAAAAACTGTCACTTCTACGGAGTTGTGGTCGACGATCACGTTGTAGCCGTCGGCAACTTGCATCTCTTGGAGAACGGACGAACCGGTTGGATGGAAGGGTTACGGGTTCATCCTGACTACAGGGGCAAAGGATATGCAAACGAGATCACCCGATACCTCGTTCGAAAAGCAGAAGACTTGGGCGTTTGTCGTCTTCGTTACACGACGAGCGACGAGAACGCTGCTTCCCTGAAGCTTGCGAAGATGGCCGGGTTTTCAAGGCTTCTGGAAATGTCGGTGCTCTGGGCTGCTAGCCCTAGAGCGGTGCCCCCAGTCAAGAGTTATTATCCGATAGAGAAAGCGACACCTGCGAGAACTTACGAGTTGTTACAGGCCAGTTCCAATATTGTTCCGCGTGGAATTCTCATTTACGACTGGAAGGCCGTTGACAGTGAACTCCAGAATTTCGAAGAGATCGGCAGAACGCACGAGTTCTACGTTGCACTCAACAAAGGAGAAATAGATTCCTTCTCTTTTGGCCATTTGAGGCAAGAGTTCAGCGAAACCTGGAGTTTTACAGCGTATGCTCGTGATTCTGTGGGTTTTCTGGCTCAGCTTTCGTATAGTTTGACGAAATCGCTGGAACTAGGTTGCAACCGGATTATGTTCACGTTTGATAGAAAATTTGAAGAGTCGGCAAAGCATGTGGACCTGCAATCTGAAGAACAAGATTTGGGTCATCTTGTTCTGCTTGAAAAACGGATTGAACAGGCAAATCGACGACAATGAAAGCGGCTTTCTTTTTGAGTCCTTGCTTAGGGACTGATCAACATGGATTATGATGGAAAACTAGCGATAAACACCCTACCCCCCGGTCTTTTTTTCTCGGGCAGTTCTGGGGTTGAGCCTTTCACTGGGGCGTTGGTTGATTCTTTCTGTGGTTTCAGTTTGAATTTGCATGTTAAACTTAACAGAAATCATAGATTTTCATTGCATAGAGAACCAGGAGCTCTCAGGCGTTCTCGAAGAGATCGTGGCTCTTTCTTCGGACAACCCTCGTTGGATTATGCTGGTCACACAAACATGCAGTTTGATTTCCATCTTGCTTCTGCTCTCAAAATTTCTGCTCTAACGGCATATTCAAGAAACGCCTGATTCAACTTCTGAAGATGCAAATTCTGGAAACATAATGAAAAGAAGGATACGAGTTCGTTATGCGACGCCTTTATTCTTCGTCGTCATCGCATTCGGATTCATCTTCGTCTTCGTCAAATTCTTCCTCTTCGCTCATAGTATTTCACCTCAACCAGATGATTTCTGGGTGACGTTTAAACCTTTCAACCGCTAAAGGCGATCGCACTTGCACGCGGTAACCTTCACATGTATTTTAGAATCATGTTTGCTCCGGCGACTATGAGTATGGCACAGAAGATCATGGTCAGGTTTCTCTTAGAGATTTTTCCTGAAGTGTACGCTCCCACTTGCGCGCCGACGACCGTTCCTAGTGCAAAGAGTAGGGCAGTTGGGAAGTTTACGAGGCCTGAGAGGTAATATTCCGTGACGCCGCTTGTTGCAGTGAAAATTATCGTGAACATTGAAGTGGCCACCGCTATGTGAATCGGTATGCCTAACACAATTGTCATAATCGGCACGATGAGTACTCCTCCTCCTATTCCAAGAAGGCCAGAGGCGAAGCCACCGAAGAAGCCTAGGGCAACGCCGATGATAGCCATTTTTCCCGTTCTAAGCACTTCTCTGTCCGTTCTTGTCGTCTGGGCCATGCTTTCGCTTTTTCCTCTAAGCAACCCGATGATCATGCGGACGGCGACGAGAACAAGAAAAATACCGAAGGTTAATCCAAGAACTTGTTCTTGGGCAATCTTTGCAACCCAGCTGCCCACAAAGGCTCCTGGAGCCGTGGTTAACGCCAAAACTAACCCTGTTCTGTAATAGATTCTTTTTTGTCTCGCATAGTTGATTGTTGAGGCCAATGCCGTAAAGATTATTGCAGTCAGGCTTGTTCCGGTTGCGGCATTAACTTTGAAATCGTAGAAGAAGGTGAGTATGGGAACGATGAAGACGCCGCCGCCTACTCCTGTCATCGAGGCTAATATGCCGATGAAAAACCCGAATATAATCAGTAGCCATTGATCCAGCATTGAGCGCTCCCTTTCCAGTTCTCAGACCGCGGTCTTTTTGACGACGTAGTACACTGCTCCCGCTAATAAACTTGCGATGCCGATTATCCACGACAGCACTGAGGCAAAAAATCACGAATGCGAGCAGAGCTGGCATAACAAGCCGTGATGCCCGTAACCACAAATATGCCAGCACCGACGATAGCACTAACGCTTATGGCAGTAGCTCCAAACAAACCCAGAGTCGGCTTTGATTTGGCTTGTTGGTCATTTTCGTTATCCATGCCAATTCCGCGCTAGTTGTTTTGATTTGAAAACGTGCGTATTAAGCCTTGATTTCAATGGTCTCAAGCGATTATGCTGGCCTGTTGTCCTGGGCGATGGGGCAGGCTTTAATGCAAAGCCCGCAAACGGTTCCTCCAGAGAAGGCGGTGATGAATTCTTTACACTTCTTCTTATCTATGTCCCATCCTTTCATTCCATCGTACTTGGGATTTCTCAAGGCCTCCACTGGACAGGCTCTTACACACTTCATGCATTTCATTCCCAGGCAGATATCTCTTAATAATGGTCTGTCGGGTTTCAGCTTGGCCGTCGTTACCACAGTTACGAAGCGCACATATGCTCCATGAGCTGGTGTCAAGATAAGGTTGTTTAGCCCAAACTTACCTAAGCCCGTTGCCGTGGCGGCATGCTTGTGAGAAATGTCTCCGAAGTTCTTCGTTTCATCATAAGGTGCACTGGCCGGGATGGCCAATGCTTCGTAACCAAGATCCGTCAAGAATTCGGCAGTCTCCCAAGCTAGACAGTTGAGCTTCAGGTTCGTCACATCGTAGTTTATTTTGTATTCTTTTTTGGTTTCGGGAAGCTGAAGAACGGCTGATTTGTTTATCTTCAGGCCTATTGAGATCACGGCTTTCGCCTTCGGCAAGAAATCTGTCGGACGATGTCCTGTAGGGGCGTCCTGCAGGCTCCTCGAAGTCGTTATTCCAACTAAGGTCGCTCCTCTGGTCAGGACGAACTCCTTCGTTTTCTTGGCCAAATCGGCCAAGTTTTCGTATTGGTTCCTGAATATCTTTTCGCGGCTAAAGGGTTTTTTCAATCTTTGCTCTCTCTTTCTTCCCAGTAGGCTCTGGTGCGCAAGTATTGGATCTTAGCTTTCAGAAGATCCATATAGAACTCTTCTTCTTTCGGATGCATTTTTCCGAGGATTCTGGATGCAGTTTCTGGTCCGACGCCTTTGACTTCAAGCGCCATTATCGCTTTCCTTCCATAGCTCAACACGAGATCCGCCTCCCGTCTTGCCTTTGTAAGTTCTTTCAATTCTTCTTCCGTCAGAGCTTTTCCCTGACGACGCTTGTTCAATACCTCGCGGAGATGATCTGCGTCTTGACTCCGATAGAGAACTGAAAGCAGTTTCGAACCGCATTTTCCGCACGTAGGCTGATCACTCAGGTTTCTGATCTTCTCTTCACTGAACCATTCGCCGCAATTCATGCAAAGCATCCTCGCCGTCCTCGCTTCAATCGCCATCTTCATCCTGTCAATGTTGCTCATTAGAACGTGCTCCGGGGCCATGAGTTCCGCCATGTCAGAATATCTGGCGAGCATATGATACGCCAGCGGCGTGGGTTTCTCTGAACTAAACACAGTGTTGACTTTGATGCTGCCGCTCTTTATGCAGCCCATGATTTCCCTTGCCTTTCCCAAGTCCACCTTTTCTATCATTGCTTCTCGAATAGTTTCGTCTTGAATTGGTGTTCCCACAAATCGGATTGGAAGCTGGCTTAGTCTTTCATAACTCATAGTCTTGCCCCGTGTCAACGCCCCGAACCTCTCGGCAACAAACTTCATCTTGTACGAAAACGGAAACTTGGTTTCCAAGTAGTCGGTGAAAGCGTCGTCCACTTCCTCACTTGTCAAGCTGAATAGTTTGGAGGAGGTGTTCTGGACTTCGGTCAGGTTCAATTTCCGAGGTGTTTCGATCAGAATTCGGTAACCATCATTCCACCATCCGACGATAATTTCTCTGTCTGAGAGTACAGCGTCAAACACGCAGCCTAGCGTGCGGTTTAAGAGTTCGCCGAAGCAAGCGTGAACTAACAGGTACTTGTCAAAACCCTCGACAACGATATGATCATTCGTGGGTACGGGTGCGCCGAGCTTCATGTGTTCTTCGATTTCCTTGACGGTCGCGAGTAACGTGCTTTGATCCGTTGACAGCTTTGCCGCGAGACTTTCGGCAGCAGCTTCTGCTGTTTTAGTTTTCTTCAGTTCCTTAGCGATTTCATCTCGTAGTTTTCCGGTTTTTTGCGCAAGATCGAACGGCACTGGAATCATTTCGCCGTCCCATCCTGGGATTGCTGCAAGAGGGTCTTCGCTCGGGACAACGTGAACTGTGCCCGTTTCTTCTTCTATCTGGACTATTCTCCAGACTCTTCCCCTGATGATGATGTTCAAGCCAACTCGGGCTTTGAGGGACATGAACTCGTCGCCGAGGGTTCCGATTTTTCTGTCAGAGATCACGTTTATTACAGGGTATCGTTTCTCATCGGGTATCATTGACAGGTTTTCATAATAGTAACTTCTTGTCTTTCGGGATTTTCCCAAGACCTTGCCTTCTTCTCCTGCTCTTACGTTGCCGAGACGATCTAAAAAGCGTATCATGTCAAGAAAGGTGTCTTTTCGAAGCCTTCTGTAGGGGTAAGCTCGTTTCAGCAAAGACAGAACTTCTTTTGAGCCTTCAGTCCCTTTGTCCATCAGCGTTCCTGCAATCTGGTGGGCCAACACGTCTAGGGCGTTTTCGTGGATCACTACAGGTTCAAGCTTGTTCTCGTATGCGCTTCCGACGGCAGCGATTGATTCGAGAGTGTCGTCTGGAAAAGCGGTCAAAATTACGCCCTCAGAAGTCATGTTTAATCGGTGGCCACTGCGGCCAACTCTTTGTATGAGACTGTTTACCTGTCGAGGAGAAAGATACTGTATTACCATGTCAACTGTTCCGATATCTATTCCAAGCTCAAGCGTACTGGTGCAGATTATCGCTTTCAAGACGCCGGTTTTGAACTCATCTTCAATCTGGGCTCTTTCTTCCTTAGACAATGAGCCATGATGGACCGCGATGTCCGTCCTGCCGAGTTGGTGGAACCTGTACCCAATCATTTCGGCGATCGTTCTGGCATTAACGAATACCAGGGTTGACCTGTGAGCGTCGATTAGTTCGGCTATTCGCCTTATCCTCGAAGCAGCTTCAGGTGAAGTGTCAAGCTTCGCTGCAAGGTCATAGTCTGACCCAATCGGTTCAGGGCTCTCTACGTGATAGCTGTAGCTCTTGAGAGACGAGGCTTGGATAATCTTGATTTTCCTGTTCGATCCTGCTATCAACTGCGCGACATCCTCAGGGTTACCAATTGTCGCGGAAAGTCCCACTCTCTGAAACTCGTTGGTTGCGACCTCTTGGAGTCTTTCAAGCGCCACTGCAAGCTGCGTTCCTCGCTTGCTAGATGCAAGCTCGTGCACTTCATCTATCACCACGTGCCTTACGTTTTTCAAGTGTTGTCTCATCCGGGTGCCTGGCAGAATCGCCTGAAGAGTCTCAGGCGTCGTAACTAGCATCTGAGGGGGAAAAATCGCTTGTTTTCTTCGAAGCTTATGTTCAGTGTCACCGTGTCTGATTTCTATCGAGATGCCGAGCCTTGAAGACCAAAAGGACAAGCGCTTGAGCAGATCGCGGTTCAACGCCCTAAGGGGCGTTATGTAGATCACGGCGATACTTCTTCCTTTCTCTTGCTGAATTCTTGAGAATATCGGCAATAAGACTGCTTCTGTCTTCCCTGTTCCAGTCGGGGCAATCAGCAGTACGTTTTCGCCTTTTGCGACGGAAGCAATGGCCATTTTCTGGGGAATTGTCGGTTTTTGGAAACCAAGTTCAGACAAGGCTTTGCGAACAGGTCTCGCAAGTAGGCTGAATGTTTTGTCCTCTTCAAGATTCTTACTCATTTGGCACGCCTAGATTGATGGGTGATTAAAGGCTTTATTCTTTTACTTCGACGGCAGCTGATGAGAAAGAATGAGACCTATGTCCTCATGATAGCCTATGAAAACCTTTTCTCTGAAGCGGCGTCGCCCGAGTAAGGTGCCGAACTCTTCGACCAATGGTGCTCTTCGTGAGCAGAAAATTAATTCATTTCGGTCGTTCGTCCAGACACTCAATCCTCTCGTGAGTCCTTTATGTAACAGATGGATGAACGAGTTCTCTTCTCCGACTTGCAGAAGTGCCACAGCATTTGATCCTTTCAATGCACAAAAATACTCGTAAAGGACTTGGCTTACATCCTCTTTTTCGCTGATAATCTCTTCAAAATAGTGAGGAATGACTTCAGAATCGATGAGCTCGAATTTCTCAGATTCGAAAATGTGCTCTTTGCCAAGCTTGCTTCTAACTTCCTTGTAATTCTCCATCTTTCCGTTATGAACAGAAGCCACGGTCAGATTTGGGTCTCGTTCAACCACATAAGGCTGTGCCGTTTCTTTGTGGTTGGCTGTGTTCATGAATTCAGGGCTTGGCCTCCTCACGTGGCCAAGCAAAACCCTTGACTTCTTGATACTAACGATTTTTGGCAAAAGCTCCGCAGGAGATTTCCCAATTTTTCCGACTTTTTCGACGAGAACGGTGCCATCATCTAGTAGGACGGCTAGGCCTGCGCCAAAACCTCCAAGCGGGGACTTTTCCTCAGGAAGCTGATGTGCTTCCAGTTTTTGAAGCAGTCTGAAAACCCTTTCGATTGATATGGGTTTTTCGAGAGAGAAACCGAATATGCCACACATTCTTCTTCCTTCTTTAGCCTATTCTATGAATTTGAACGACCGACTGGACTAACCTAGACCTCTCTTTCTTTTATAGTTGTTCAATGCACTTTCTATGTTCAACTCATTATCACCGATGATGTGATTTTCAGTTTGTTGAGTGAAAGATCAGACATATATGAGTGGTCCTTGACCGATTGTTGTCGAGGACTTGCAAAGAATGCGTGTTTTTATCAACACGCTATAGGAACCAAAAACCTGAAATCCTCTGTCACTACTGTTTAACGTGGACTATGAAGATATCGAGGTACGGGAACGCGTTGGCGAATGACCTCTTTTTCCGCTACTGAGTCCGATAAGATCTAATTCGCGCGTGCTGAATTCCTCAAGATCAAAGTTACAGGTGCAATTCCGATTCCGGTTAACGACGCAAAAGTGAGCATCGGCACGATGAAGACAATTGGCGATGTAGGATACTCTACGGCTAGTGTTACAGAAGTGCCTGCTCGGATGAGGAGAAACAAAAAAGAGATGCGGATGTTTTGAGAACAAAGAAAGGGGAGGGGAGAAGGCTATCGTTCAGGAGTTCCAGTGACGTAGGCCCAAATGCTAACCAGAACGAGTGTCAGACAGGCTCCTGCAAATCCTGATAACATGTACCTTGCACTGAGGAACGCCGGCAAAACGTCTGCGAGTGCTGGAATGACGTAGGTGGCACTGAGGTCTGCAACTATTCCTGCGACGAAACCTAAGATCGCGACGAAGACGAAAATCTTTAACCTTTCGCCCATTCAATTCACCTTTTGAATAGCAATTGAATCTTGCCGCTTTTTAGTCTAACTTACACTTTTTTGTCTATTTTCAGAAAAGAGGCAACGTTGGCTTTTAGTTGGAAAATTAAAGCCCAAAGCCGCTTTCGATTGGGCGTATAGCTCCACATATATTCGGGCATATTGTAGCCATGTTAACAATGCATAATTTCGTTTTAGGCACTCAGTGTTTTTCAGGAGGTAGTTAAATTTGTCAGAAAGGTTTAGCAAGAAATGGGAAACAAAAAGAGAAGAAGCACCGCTAACCCGCAGACTTCAAGATGCAGTAAGACCACCAGGTCCTCTGAAGCCACGGCTGGACGTAGCTGTTAGACGCATCGAGTTACAAGTCAACAAGCTCGACCAGGCAAGTGAGAAATTCTCAGCGAGAGATCGAACAATCTTTGCAAGAATCGTTGATGCTTACACCAAACACGACACTGCACGCGCAAACGTCTTTGCCAATGAATTGGCAGAAATCCGCAAGATGGAAAGACTAATCACAAATGCAAGACTCGCACTTGAACAAATCGTGCTAAGATTACGCACTGTATCAGAACTTGGCGACGTGGTGTCCACACTCGGTCCAGCAGTAGGCGTATTGAGATCAGTGAGAACAGGGTTGGTCAGCGTTTTCCCGGAGGCAGAAAGCGAACTTGGCGAAATCGGCAATTTACTAAGCGGCATAATGATGGAGGCCGGAACCGAAACAGGAATGTCACTGAACTTCAACGCGGTAAACGAAGACGCTACCAAAATTCTTACAGAAGCATCAACAGTCGCAGAACAAAGGATCAAAGAAAAGTTTCCAGATTTGCCACCAGGCATCCCAGGACTTCCAACACCAGTAGGCGAGAAATCCTCGACAGAGACTTCGTAGACTGAGGGGTGAAGATCATGTCACAAAACCCCAGTCTTTTTCTTTCCGTTGGAAAACCAGTAAAAGACGAATATGGATGCGGAATAGGAAAAATCGCTTCTTTCGCAGTAACGCCGAGCGGAAAATTCGACTCGGTATACATCGAACTCGGGGACGGAACTTTCTCGAAGCACTCCACTGATCACCTCAAGATAAATGGCGCAGACATAACTCTGATCTCCAACATCAAAGCTCAGTCGGACATTCTATGTGACCAAATTCCACTTATTTGGCGCAAAGACCAAGCTCTCAAAGACTTGACTGAGAAGAAGAAAATCTCGAAAGAGATGTATTCTGAGCTTCACGCCAACTTCGATGGTTTGCTGACGCAACTGAAAACTGAGGCTCAAGCGCTGTTGGAAGAGATTGACGACGAAATAGCCGCGTCTACAGACACGATAAAAGGCTTGAACTACGCGTTCGTCAACCTTGAAATTGAACATGACATCGGAAAACTTGACAACCCGACCTACGAAACCGCTTTTGCGATGATCCAGGCAAACCTCAAACGAGCGCACATGGAGAAAACCGACTTTGAGCTGACGAGAAGCAAGCTTTCGAACGTACTTCTAGGTGACTCCACCAGAACAAGATTGCCTGAGGCACCCAAGACTTCAAGTTCATTTTCATCTTCTCCAGGTCTTCCCGAGCCCCCTGTAGTTGTCTATGTGAAAGAAATCGGAAAAGCCGGCGTATAGAACAGCAAAACTGAATGGCAGGCGGAGGGAAAGCGTATCAAAGGATTTATTCGTTCTCACCCTCCACCGTTTCGTGAGACAGTCAACAACTCGATTCATGTTTTGAAAATTCAGCAAGGCAAACTCGGACTGGCATCTCATAGACTTAGAGAAAGGGACAAAGTTCTGTTCCAAACATGTGTCAACGCCATCAAGAACAAGAATAGAGACAGGGCGTCCATCTGTGCAAATGAGATAGCAGAAGTCAGAAAACTCCTTCAATTTCTTTACAATGTCGAACTAGCCATAGAGCGTGTGGTTCTAAGGCTTGAAACCATAAGAGAATTGAGCGACGTTGTAGTTGATCTCAAACCTGCTTTAAGACTTCTCCAAGGAGTATCGCAAGAACTGCTGTCAGTTCTGCCAGACGTATCCTCTGAACTCTGCAAGGTCAACGATACCATAAGCGAAACTTTGTACTCAACCAAGATAACAGCTGATGAATCAACAATCCCAGTCAACTTCAAGACCACTGGCGGCCAAGAAATCCTCACTGAAGTCTCACAATATCTTGAACAGAAAGTTGCAGAAAACCTTCCTGAACCCCCTGCCGCATCAAAGGTTACTGAACCTGAGCACACTACAATCAAAGAAATGATCGCAATCTCTTCGGAGATGACAAAGACCACAGGTCAGAAGTCTGTTGAGGAATCTCAAGGAGATTCTTCACAAACCCTTTTTTCTTATAAGAAATCTGAGATCAAGGAAATCTCCTTAACCGTGGAGAATTCCAAACTCGAAGATACCCTTCTTGATTACGTTAAGAAGAGTAATGGACAAATCGATTTGACACGTTGTTCAGTCGATTTGGAAACCTCGAATGAGGAGATAGAGAAGGCCCTTCACAGTTTAGGGTCTAAAGGTAAAATAAAGATAGAATTGGGAGATTAGAGGTTATGAGTGCTTCACAAGAACTTGAGAAGAATGCGACCAACTCCGCGTTGGAAGCAGTACGTTTGGACAAGCAGGGTTCAAAGGGCATGGCCATAACCATGTACCAAAAGGCTATAGAGAGCCTCCTTCAGCTTGTTCAGCTTTACCCTGAATATAGTCTAAACAAAGTCTACGTGCAAAGGGCTATCGCCTACCAAGAGCGGATAAAGGCGATACAAGGCGCTGTGGGCCCACGTGAAATGGCCCACGCGGCAGAAGAGAACAATGGGGGCGAGCACGCAGAGTGCGAAGGCGAACCAAGGACTTCTCAAGGTGGTAAGTCCAGCTACGAAGAACTTATACTAGCAGAGAAACCCAACGTAAAATGGGATGAAGTTGTAGGTCTTGACCCCGCGAAGAAGGCGGTCAAGGAAGCAATAATCTATCCCGTACAACGCCCAGACCTGTTCCCGCTTGGCTGGCCCAGAGGAATCCTCCTTTTCGGACCACCTGGATGCGGAAAGACGTTGTTGGCCGCCGCCGTGGCAACTGAGATCGATGCTACCTTCGTGTCAATAGACGCAGCATCGGTAATGTCCAAATGGCTGGGCGAAGCTGAACAGAACGTTGCACGACTGTTTGGAAATGTTCGGAAGTCAGCCCAAGAAGGAAAAGCAGCGATAGTTTTCGTAGATGAGCTGGATTCTCTGATGGGCAAACACACAAACGAAGTCGGCGGGGAAATTCGTGTGCGAAACCAATTCCTGAAAGAGATGGATGGCATAGTAGACAAGGGCAAGAATCTTCACGTATATGTCATCGGCGCCACAAACAAACCTTGGGACTTGGACTGGGCTTTCATTCGAAGGTTCCAGAAGAGGATACTTGTTCCCCTTCCTGACCATCACACAAGGTTGATGATGTTCAAGCTGTATGTGGCTAACCTGCAACTGGGTCCTGACGTTGACCTCCACGAATTGGCGAGGCTCTCCGAAGGATTCTCGGGAAGCGACATAAGAGACGTCAATCAGTCAGCTCAGCTGAGTCTTATTGGAGAATTCTTTGAATCAGGACAAGCAGCCGACAAGATGGCAAAGCCGAGGCTATTGACGATGAATGATTTCACGACGATTCTTGAGGAAAGAAAGCCGAGCGTCTCCGTTGACATGCTCGGAATGTACAACAGATGGTTTGAAGCCTTCAAAGCTCTCTAGAACTTGGTGACGCCGCAAGATGTGCTGAAAAGCTGGATGGATAGGTTTGGAGAATTACCGTAAAGTTTTTCATCTATCTCCTTTCTCCCATCTCCCCCTCAGATAATCTCTCCAAACCCCATATGCCAGCACGGCACATCTCATTTTGCGCTCCATCGAAGACAACAAATCAGGGGTTCTCAGAAGGACAGGACTTTGTTGCTTCTTTCCACCCACTTGGAAAGCCCAGTTATCGTGCCCATCTCAACGCCCTTGACCAAGTCTTCCTCCGTCAGCCCCCTCAGATTCATGCTCGTGTGGCAGACATTGATGCACACGCCTACCTTCACAAGGTCACTGAGCATTTTTTCTATGTTGTAGAAACCTTTCGCGGGTTTCTGGCCCTTCTTGGCGGCGTTCACGGCATCTCCAATCAAGAAAATGTTGATGTTGGTTCCGGCGCTTGAACAACATAGCGCTTCTGCCAATCTTAAGGCATTCCAGATTCTCTCGTCACCATATGGGGAACTGCTAATTACCATCGTCAATGTTTCCATAATCTACTCCCTCACACTAGTCTGGCTATTTGGCGCTCCACTCAGACAGCGCTTTTTGGCTCGGATAAATCTTGTGATTGGAGGTAGTCATCAACATCTAGGGCACACAACAAATCAGATTCTGTTGAGAACAGTATTCTCGACGAGATCCGCGAGTTTCTTTGGGTTCCTACGTGAGTTCACAAAAGGAATATTCGTTTTTGCCATTCTTGGCCGCCTGATTCCTGCGAACGCAATTGCAGGGTGAAAAGTCTTCAGGTCTTTGGCGGTTTCATCTGCGGATGTAACTATGAGTATCTTGGCGATTCCATTATTCTTGGAAACGAGATCGCGGAATCCTTCAATCAGAACCAAGTCGCTGTCCTTGCACTTTTGAAGGATTCTTTCAAGGGAAATATCATTAGTATTCGTTCTCTCAATTGTGGCTATCTCGTGTTCGGAGACGCTGACCACGGTTGTCGCTCCTGCCTGTACGAACCGCCAAGTGTCTTTTCCTTCTTGGTCGATCGTGAATTTGGGCTCTGGAATATGTTTCACTGCGGCAATTTTGTAGCCTCTTTCAACAAGTTCTCTCGTCAAGAGTTCAATTATGGCTGTTTTTCCAGATTTCTTTCTCCCGATAACAGCTACAACTCCAGGCTTCAAGCTTAGACTTCTCCTATTTCATTTCTTCCCTGAAAGCCTTCTCCAAATTGCCCTTGCTCAAGTGCAACTTGCCAGAGAGATCTTTCACCCATCGAATATATGTCCTGAAAAGACTCTCCAAAATCTGTGCCTTTTCGCCTTCTGACAAATCCTTTTCTTCCGCCAGAAGCAGCGAAAACCACTTTCCCATATCCGAGAGCATATAAGCCTTGACCCATACGATTCGGTGATTCTTCTCAGATTTTTCCATCGATTCTCGCAGAATGTCCAACTTGGTGAGTGATTTCAAGTTTTTGATGATTGTTTTGTTCGAGTAAGAAAGCTTCTTCCCAAGCTCCTGCTGATATAGTTTTTCGGAAATACCCTTTTCCAACGATAGCTTCAGTATGTCGACAGCAGCCCTCGATCCAAAAATTGCGCTTAGTATTCTTATTTTATGTTCTGAGGGAAGAAAAACAACGTAAGGGTGTGAGTCATCGCCCAAACCAGTTTCACTTCATTCAGTCTTGATGCAACTACTGCTTAAAGCCTTACGTGTCGTGACAATAGGTTTTTCTAGCATTCCAGTGTCAGTTTAACGCGGTGAGTCAACACGCGTCCTAGAAAATGGGTTCCCAAGGACGGAGACACCTTCGAAACGAAGGAGGGTTTCATTTTCAACGTCTTCGGGTACGAGCATCCGAAGAGCCGAGTAGTCGCTTTCATCAAATATATTCCTGCTGACCTCAAAGAACTCTTCAAGGTAAAGTACCTCGAAAACACTTGGACCTATGAGCACCGTGAGGTCTTCAGGGCTGAGAAACTCTACACGCCCCAAAACTTCCGAAGCTTTCTTGACTCTTTCAGGGCGAACTTCCCTGAATACGTCTATTACTGCGTTTTCAAGGGCAAAGAAATTCTCAGTTCCCCCTTAGCATCGATCAGAGACGTGTACGTTCCAAGAGATTGTCTCGAACATCTTCTTGCACTTGAAAAAAGAGACTCTTTACAGAATACAGCGATTAATCTCGTAGAACTACTTTCGAAAGAGTCCAGCATTCCTTTGAAGGATTTCGGTCTTCACGGGTCAATTGCATTGAATATGCACACTTCGAGATCGGACATCGATCTCGTCGTCTACGGAGGCCGGAACTTTCGAAAACTCGAAGACTTAATCGACAGACTTGTAGAAAATGGGACATTAAATTACGTTTTCAAGAATCGTATCGACAAAGCAAGAAGATACAAGGGAAGGTTCAAAGGCAAGCAGTTCATGTTCAACGCGGTTCGCAACAATGAAGAAATCAAATCCAAGTATGGCGACTTCAAATACACTCCACTTCACAAGGTCACTTTCAAGTGTAAGGTGAAAGACGACAGTGAAGCCATGTTCCGACCTGCTGTCTACAACATCAAAGACTACGACCCCGTCAATCCAGGATCAGAACTGAGGGATGACCTTGTTCCGATTGTCGTGGTTTCAATGATTGGATGTTATAGGAACATCGCCCGTAAAGGCGACTCGATTCGCGTTTCAGGCATGCTTGAACACGTGCAACACGCTAAGACAAAGGAAACATTCCATCAGGTCGTCGTCGGCACAGGCTCCAATGAGGAAGAATACCTTTGGCCTCTGTAGAACTCAGGGACCGCGACGCTGCAGTCACGGGGGACGGCTTGATTTTCAGGATATTTGGTTATTCACATCCAGAACGCTCTTTCATCTGTGACCCAGAGTACGCCTCTTCCGAAATCTTCAATTCAACCGATCCCAGAGCGCCCAGGGGTCAAGGGCAAAACAGCTTCTACAAGTTCTATGAAGATCAAGGCTTAAGGTTCATTCAGGAAAAGTATCCACGCTACATGATTTTTCACGAGATGCTGGGCAGAAAAGTGGTTGGAGTAGGTCTGGGCAACATTTTCATTGTCCGCAAACCCGAAAAGGCTCTTCTCGAACTCGTAGAAACCACCCCAAAAGATAATCTGCATCGAGCAGTTCAAAAAGTACTTGAAAATGTGCTGCCGTGTTCAAAACTAAATCTCACAGATTTCGGCGTCTTCGGCTCCCTGCTTCACAAATTCTATCACCCACGATTTTCTGACATCGACCTAATTATCTACGGAGGAAGAAACCTCGTAAGACTCCTCGAAAATCTCCAAGAATTCTATGAATCTGACGCTTCGTCCTTAAGGAATGAATTCGCGACTGAATCGTCCGTTGCAGGCAAGAGCTGGCGGTTCACAAATCTCAGTCTTAAAGAGTACCTATGGCACCAACAAAGAAAACTGATCTACTCATTATTCGAAGATCCGGCGAGCGGGCGCACGATCAAGACAGAATTCGAGCCAGTGAAAAGCTGGGAGGAAATTAGAAATGACTATGACCCTAAGACGAAAATAATGTCAAAGGGGTGGACCAACATACGCGCCAAAATACTCGATGATACTGAATCTCCCTTTATTCCTTCAATCTACGACATAGAGCCGCTTGAAGTTTCAGAAGGATACAAACAAGCCATCGAGGCCAATCGACTTGTCTCCTACCTTGAGGAATTCAGGCTTCAGGCAAAACGAGATGAAACTGTAGATGTCACGGGAAATTTGGAGGAAATTGCTGGTCCACACGGTAACTACTTTCAAATAACTCTCACTTATTGTCCAAGATACTACGAGCAGGTTTTGAAAGTCAGCAATCCGAAACCCTAAACGACAACCATATAATCCGACCGTTCGTTACCGATCAGAAGCCTCAGATATTCGCCGCCTTCCTTCTTGTTCATGACTCTTTCCACTTTTCCCTGCGCAACTATCGAATCACCTTTCCTTGCTTGGTCACAGAATCTGCCTCTGAAGGACGCTACTTCACGTACCAGTTCGAGTCCTGACCCTTCAACAAATGTTACATCGCGAATAACGTACTTGCACGGGGTGAAAATAGATTCGGAATCGTCCGCCACCACTGCGTGGATCTTTGCGTGACCAACATTTTTGTATTGAATGTCGCCATATTTTTCATCAACCTCTTCCCAGTCTTTTATGAAACGCACGAAATAATCGGTTCCCATAAACTTTCCTTGACAAGCTTTCTTCGATTCAGTTCGAAGAAACTGCTGAAAACTCATAGAGGTATCCTTCGAACGGAAACCGAACAACGCTCTCAGTTCATCCACACTGTAGGGGTTGAACAGTGATCCCGGCTCCTTCAACATCTCCTTCATCGCTAAATGAACCTTCTTGCAATTCCCGGAACCATACACGATTGGGTCAATATCGGAACCATTTTTGTGGAGATTGACCAAGACTGATCCTGAGATCCCAATCGCGTTCCAGGGGATTTTCGACCTTTCTTTGATTCTCTCAGCCAGTCGAAGGGTCATTTCTTCAAGTGAATTCAAGTTCCTGCAGTTTCTAAGCTGAATCATTCTTTCAACTGGATCGTAGCGTCTGCAGATATCGCTGTCCGGGACTTCACAAAGCGTTTCGTCGAAGGCGTGGTCGTAGACGAGGTATCCTTGATAACTCCTCATCAAGAGTTCGTAGCGTTCCGAAAATGAGTAGACTTTTCCATACGAGGTCCCGTTCCTCTTTCTCTCTCCTCTCTCGTCAGGGAAGTAACGAATGAAGGCGACCACTCGTTTTGGAGGGTGAACAAGGCCCTTCACGTCAAAGAGTGAGCCATTCCGAGTTTCAACAAAATCACCTTCCCGTGCCTTCACATCAAACACCCGCCATCAATTAAACTGAAGTCGTGAAACACGTTTATTTTAGTTGTTCGGCCATTCCGGATCTCTTGACACTGAAATACACAGGAACCGCGATGGTCACAGCTAGAAGGAACGCCGCTATTCTTTCAAAGGGGTAGACGAACATGACCCCGTACCATATTGACGGTGCCAACGGCGGGAAATACCATACTGCTATCGCATTGCCTGCCATGTGATCGGCAAGAACGCCGACTAGTGCTCCGACTGCAATGCTAAACACAGGTCTAAGAGCCCCGACGGAGCTGAAGGTCGTTTTCTTGACGTAGAAGATTGACGAGAAAGCAACTATCATGCCAAAGATGTGGAACCAGGTGAAAGCAAATACTTCTCTGCCCACGGGGTTGGCGTAGAAGATGAATAAGCAGAAAAGAATGATTGTTCCCGCGACGTATCCCTGCTTAAGCTTCGTAAATCCTGCTGCCAATGCTCCGACAGTGGGCGGAAGAACCGTCAACACTCCGAAGATAGCTCCACCTGGGTTCAGAAAAATCCCTGCGAGAGACCCAATGAGAACGGCTAATCCCCCGAAAAATGGTCCCATTAGAATTCCTATCAACGGACCGCCTATGACTCCAAGCGTTATCTGACCTGAAACGCCTATTGTTAGAGTAAAAGGAAGAAGACTGAGCAAGGTTTGCAAAGCGCCGAAATCAGCGATCAACGCGACTTTGGTGGCAGTTATTCTCAAGAAGATACCTTGTGTAGATTATTGACTTCCTATGTAGTCTTTTACACAACGTTAATAAAAGTTTCCAAGCTAGAGTTCCAGCTCAAGGGATAACATAGAATGAACTCTGTAGCAAACCTGAAGGATATTTCGCGGTGCTTAGAGTTGGCAATTCTGCTCGAAGCCAGTGCTCATAAGCCAGGGAATGTCAATGTCGTCACCGACTTTGAAACCACGCGATACGAGCATTTTCTGGCTTCAGCGGTGGCGGCAACTTCATCCTTAGAAGCGGGAGTTCAGCGCGGAATCGCGGTTTCTGAAGAGAAAATTGGTGTCGCGGAAGTGGGCGTCGGAAAGATCATCAAGGATTGTATAACAGAAATAGCCGCGTGGCAGCATGGCGGCAACACTCTCCTAGGCACTGTAATTCTCCAATCACCGATGGCACCGGCAGCAGCAATCACTTTGTATAATGGAAGATTCAGCGTTTCAGCTTTAAGGAGAAACTTGAGACTCATAACTCAATCCACGACTGCGCAAGATGCTTTAGACGTTTATGATGCCATTACGATCGCCAACCCAAGTGGACTAGGCAAAGCTCCCGACCTCGATGTGAATGACCCTGCGTCGAGGAAAAGAATAGTTGATAGAAACATATCACTGCATAGCGTCTTCAGGATAGCTGAAGAATACGACACAATCTGCTCAGAGTACGTTAACGACTTTCACGTAACCTTCGATGTTGCCTATCCTTCTTTGACCAAACACCTGAAGAAAATCCCAGATCCGAGCACGGCAATCCTTCAGAGTTTCCTCGAGGTTCTTGCCGCAGTTCCAGACACGTTCATAGCCAGAAAGACAACCCTACAAAAGGCTCGTGAAGTGTCGTCAAAAGCAGGGAAGATCGTGAAACTAGGCGGGGTCGAGACCTCTTCTGGCCGAAAAGCCTTGGACATTTTTGATCATGAACTTAGAAAAGAGAGCAATCTTCTGAACCCAGGCACAACCGCGGACGTGATAGCAGCAGCATTGGCCGTATGCATTCTTGAAGGCTATAGGCCATAGGTTAGGCCCGGCCTTCGCAGGATGAGAAGACCAGTATTTTGTCGGGACTTCAGTGTTCTTAGTCGCGTATCCTGATGTTGAGCAGCGCTTCCAAAACGAGTTAGATTAAAAAGCACGTCCAAGTCTTACAGTGATTCTGGAAAGCCAGACTTACTGCTGCCAAAGTGTGAATGTTTGATGGCTACTAAACAAAAACTGCACGTGATTTTGGTGACTGGTCGCACCATCGAGCAAGGTGTTGCCAGAGAATCTGGCAAATTTTCGAAGGAATACGCGCAGAGTGTTTCCGTGTGCTTCATAGACCCAGAAGACCTCAAAACATCTGGAACAAAAGAAAACACTAACGTGCGCGTATCAACCCATAACGGCTCAGTAGTCCTGACCGCAAAAGAATCTCCCAGAAAACCACACAAAGGTATAATCTTCATTCCATATGGACCATGGGCAAACATGATCGTTGACCCCTCCACCGACAGCATTGGAATGCCTTCTTTGAAAGGAATTCCTGCTGATATCGAACCAGCCCCTGCCGAACGCGTGCTCAATTTGAAAGAACTTCTCAGCAGAGAATTTGGAGTCTACTGAGATGACTGTTGTCAAGGCTGCGACTTGTCCCATATGTGGATGCCTCTGTGACGATTTAGAACTCACAGTGGAAAACGGAGCAATCGTGAAAGTAAAAAATGGCTGCTCAATGAGCGAAGCAAAATTCCTCAGCTACAATACTGGTCACAGACCTTTGAAACCTTTTGTCAAAAAGAACGGCAAGCAGGTTCCAGTTTCAATTGACGAAGCAGTTGCGAAAGCTGCCAGAATACTCGCAGAAGCAAACTACCCATTGCTATACGGCTGGAGCAACACGAGCTGCGAAGCCATTCGCATAGGAGTTGAATTAGCTGAAGAAGTTGGAGGAGTTCTCGACAACACTTCAACCGTGTGTCACGGCCCATCAGAGCTAAGCGTCCAAGAGGTTGGACTGCCGGCGTGCACACTTGGTCAGATTAGACACCGTGCGGACTTGATCATCTACTGGGGAAGCAACCCTTGGAGTTCGCATCCACGCCACATTGAGCGGTACACGAGTTTCTCAGAAGGCAGATTTGAGAAGAGCGAATGGAAGGACTATGTAACCAAGACCAAGGCCTTTGCTGCTAAAAAGAAAGTGGAAAGCACGCTGCGAAGAATACAACAAGCTCAGAAGATCGAGACTCTTCCAAATGAGAAGGGGCCTTGTCCAACAATTCTGAAAGGTGGCAGAAAACTCATCGTCGTAGACGCTAGAAAAACCCGAACCGCGGAGGCTGCGGACTACTTCATACAAATAGAACCTAACAAGGACTACGAACTTTTAGAAGCATTGAGAGGCCTCGTTAGAGATCAGGAACTCGAGGTCGACAAAGTAGCCGGAGTGCCTGTGGAATTCCTCGAAGAAGTCGCTGAAGCGATGATTCAGTGCAGCTTCGGAGTGATCTTCTTCGGGCTCGGTCTCACGATGAGCAAGGGAAAGGTTCGAAACGTCGACGCTGCAATCTCTCTTGCAAAAGACCTGAACACGCGAACAAAATTCGTCATAATGCCTATGCGAGGACACTTTAACGTGACAGGCGCAGACACAGTTTTCACTTGGCAAACAGGTTATCCCTTCGCAGTTGATTTCTCCCTTGGTTATCCACGCTACAACCCAGGAGAAACCTCTGCCGTAGACGTGCTGCTGCGAAAAGAAACGGACGCGGCTCTGGTTGTCGCGTCGGACCCAGTTGCAAACTTCCCGAAACCCGCTACAGAGCACCTGGTAAATAATCCCCTTATCGCGATAGACCCTCACATGAACGCGACAAGCCAGATGGCCGATGTCGTTTTCCCATCAGCCTTTGTAGGGATAGAAACCGCCGGCACCGCCTACCGTATGGATCACGTGCCACTTTTACTGAAGAAAATCACTGATCCACCCGCTGAAATTCAATCAGACGAGGAGATCCTGAAAAGAATTCTCCAAGAAGTCCGAAAAATCAGAGCCTTCCGACAGGAGGAACAATAAACGGAACTGTTAGTGAAAAACGGTTACGTTTACGATCCTCTGAATGGCATCAACGGGCAAATAATGGACATAGCGGCTAAGGATGGAAAAATCGTCGACAGAGTTGACGAGCACAAGGCACGCATCGTAGATGCTTCAGGAATGACAGTCATGCCTGGGGGAGTCGATATCCACACGCATATAGCGGGTGGAGAGGTGAATTCTGGCAGGCTGTTGAGACCAGAAGATCACTTCAAGGATTACGAATCAAGAACACTGTTAACGCGTTCGGGAGTCGGGCGTTCCATTCCTTCAACATTCACAACGGGTTATCGATACTGTCGAATGGGATACACCACTGTAATGAACCCGTCGATGTCTCCTCTTGAAGCGAAGCACACGCACGAAGAGTTGAACGACACTCCGATGGTCGACAAAGCTTCCTATCCCCTTCTTGGCGACTGGTGGTTCGTGCTTGAATACTTGGCGCAAGACAACATCGAAGAATGCGCAAGACACATTGCTTGGCTGATGGACTCAACGAAGGGATATGCCATAAAAATCGTCAACCCAGGCGGACTTGAAGCATGGGGATTCGGACATAACGTCAAAAACCTCGACGATCAAGTCCCCCATTTCTGCATAACTCCACGGGAGATCGTGCGCGGCTTGTGCAAAGTGAACAGCCTGCTGAGACTACCCCACACGATCCATCTCCACACAAACAACCTGGGCAAACCTGACAACTATCTCACCGCACTGGAAACGATGAAGTGCGTCGAAAACCTCGCTGCAGAAAACAAGCCTGCAATACATGTCACACACTGCCAATTTTCAGCCTTCAAGGGCGACGACTGGAGAACCATGCAATCTGGCGCCGAAGAAATCGCCAAGTACATCAATAACCACACCCACGTCACGACTGACATGGGCCAAATAATATTCACCGACACGACCACGATGACAGCAGACGGTCCATTTCAGTACGACCTCTACGGACTGACCGGAAACAAGTGGGTGAACCACGACGTAGAAACCGAAACAAGCGCAGGAATAGTTCCCTTCCGCTACCGACGAAAGAGCTATGTCCACGCAGTCCAATGGTCAATCGGATTAGAACTCGCGCTTCTGATCAAGGATCCATGGAAAATCTTCATGACCACGGATCACCCCAACGCCGGTCCATTCACATCTTACCCGAAGATAATTGCTTGGCTACTGAGCCGAAAAGCAAGAGAAGCAAGCTTGAAAAGGATCAACGCTCGCGCAAGGAGTCGAAGTCTTCTCCCATCGATAGATCGCGAATTGAGCTTGTACGAAATCGCGATCGTGACACGAGCAGGACAAGCCAAAGCCCTAGGGCTCAAGAACAAAGGACATCTCGGCTTAGGCGCCGACGCCGACATAGCCATTTACAACTTCAATCCTGAAAAGACCGATTTATCCAGAAAATACAGGACCGCAAGAAGAGCATTTAAACGAGCCGCATACACGATCAAGAGCGGAGAAATCGTTTCACAAAACGGCGAAATCATCAAGAGCGTCAACGGCACCACGATGTGGGCTGACGTAGAACTCTCTCACCCCGCCGAAGTGACCGAGGATTTCAAGAAAAGATTCAGGGAATACTGGACCGTAGAGTTTGAAAACTATCCTGTCTCTGCTGAAGGTCTGAAGGCTTCGTTGCCAATTCGTGTGGAGGCAAAGGTCTAGGTGATAACGCTTCAACCTACCAAGATGTTCACGTTTCCAATTGTCGCCGACTGCATAAGCCCAGACGTTTTCCAAAACAAAACACCCAATGAAATAAGTGAACTAATCGTTTGGGAAGGCAATAAACAAAGAAAGCTCAGCGACCTGTTCAAAATCAAAGTAACAGAAGATCCTGAATCTCAAAGTAGCGTCGCAATAGAGATCATTGGCGACGTCAGCGAAGTTCGAAGAATCGGGTCACGCCTGCAAACTGGAGAAATCACAATCAAAGGGAACGCTGGGATGCACCTAGGCGAAGAAATGATGCAAGGTAAAATCACGGTTTACGGAAACGCCGGAGCCTGGACTGGCTCCATGATGAAGGGAGGAACAATCGAAATCCATGGAAACGCAGGAGACTACTTGGCGGCACCATATCGAGGGAGCACAAAAGGCATGCACGGAGGAAAAATAATCGTCTACGGAAACGCTGGAAACGAAGTGGGCGCCCGAATGAAGAAAGGAACCATCAATATCCACGGAAATTCAGGTCAGTTCCTCGGTATCCGCATGCATGACGGCACGATCCACGTAAAAGGTGACTGCGACGAAAGAGCAGGAGCATGCATGCTTAATGGCAAAATCGTCGTTGATGGGACAATACAGTCCGTGTTGCCAACTTTCACGATAGACAGCATCAAACCAAAAGTCAAAATCGAAGAAAACGACACAGCTCAAGGACCATACTATCTTTTCCTAGGAGACCTCGCCGAATGCGGAAATGGCAAACTTTATGTCTCCAAAAAAAAGAATCCTCACTTAAGCTATCGCGAAGAGTTTCTGTGAGGAACCCAAGAATTTGAAACACTCTCCAAGCGTTAACGGTCTTGCACTACAGCTATCGGAAGAAATGATCAAAGATCCCGACCGATACGGGGTGAAAGTGAAGAAACCTGCACGAGGCGTCACAATTATAGACGCAGGAATAGACGTCGAAGGAGGTTTTGAAGCCGGCCGACTCATAACCGAAATCTGTATGGGTGGGCTCGGAAAGGCGAAAATTACCTCAGCCGAATACGGAGATCTCGTGCTTCCAACAATCCTTGTCTACACAGACCATCCGGCAATCGCAACACTAGGCTCACAACTTGCAGGCTGGCACATCAGTGAAGGCAACTACTCAGCAATAGGGTCCGGACCTGCAAGAGCTTTGGCTATGAAGCCAAAAAGAATCTACCAGGAAATCGGGTACAAAGACAAGTCCGACAGAGCAATCATGCTATTAGAAACCGGAGAATTTCCACCACCGGAAGTAGTCGACCAGATCAGCAAAGACTGCGGGATCCGTCCAGACAAGCTGACAATCGTGTTAACGCCAACAACCAGCCTTGCTGGAGCCACTCAAATATCCGGAAGAATCGCAGAAGAAGGAACACACAAGCTCACGAAGCTGGGGTTAGACCCCAACAAGATTCTCCACGCATGGGGAAGCGCGCCTATTCCTCCTCTGCATAAAAAGCTGAGCAACATGATGGGCAGAACAAACGATGCGATATTGTATGGCGGAATATTCTATTGCACGGTTGATAGCGACAGTCAGGAACGACTTGCGAGAATAGTGGAAAAGGCACCTTCGAGCGCATCAGAATCATATGGCAGACCATTCCTTGATATTTTCCAGGAAGCAAATTGCAATTTCTATAAAATAAGTTCTGACTTGTTTGCCCCTGCAGTGGTAATAGTTAACGACGTGAAGACCGGACGAACGTTCAGATGCGGAGAAATAAATGTCGAGATGCTAAAGGAGTCATTTGGCATCTGTAATCATTGAACAATCTTGTTTTCCTTGCTGGGCAAATTCTTCTGCGGCCAAACGTAGAAGAACCTGTTCATGAACTGTCTGAACCCCGAGTTTCCGGCGAGTGCACCCATCAGCAGACTCATAACCGTTATCTCTATCCATGCTTTCGGGATAACCAATGGTATCATGAACGCCATCGCAGGCGTGCCAAAGAGCGTCACGAGGAACAAGAAGTAGAAGACCGTATAGATGGATTCAGGGATGTACGAAAACAGTGTCAGTGGCAGAGCCCAAGAAGATCGTCTGGCACCGCTGCTTACGCCTGTTTTCTTGTAGAGGAAACCCGCTAGTAATCCAGTCATAGCTTTACCAACCGGTACTCCTATAACCGAAAGCAGACCCAAACTGCCCATTACGTAGCCGAAATAGTAACCTGCATAGATGCCGCTCAGGAATCCAACTAATGCGCCAACAAGAGGCCCACCGAAAAAAGCAGCCACGAACGTTGCTATATGAGAGAGATCAAGTGCTGCACCTCCTTGCCCAGAGCCGAGGAAGGGGGCAACGTTTAGCGAGATTAACGAAAGAGTTATTCCAAGAGCGCTCAGAATGGCAACGAAGGCGGTTTTCTTCGCATTCATCTTTTCTTCACCTGAATCAGGTTCGATCATACGGCTCGTTCATTATTTAAGAGTAGCTACTCAAACATGTGTACCTATCAGCAAGCTTGAAGCATAAATATTGCAGGTGTATAACTGCTAGTGGGAAAAAAGCTTGTCTGAACCCCAAAAGTTCTCCTCCAAGGAAGTCAAGGTTTGGTTGGAGCGCGAGACAGGATCGTTGTTCAACCCGATTCACGCGAGAGCTCGAAAACAAGTCGAGGAAATGAGTAAATCGATAAACAGCCTCGCCGAAACATCCAAGATGCTCTTGGACAACAGTGCGAAAGAAATCGATAAGAGAAATATGAAGACGTACAAGCGCGCAAGAGCCCTGAACAAACTCGCAAAACTTTGGACCGAACGGATACG
>Ga0335070_10000760_pt1 | contig 36745 bp, 31 predicted proteins | sample Lox_Sample_13_FD_206722 | JGI IMG/M metagenome (GOLD analysis project Ga0335070, IMG submission 206722) | Soil microbial communities from Loxahatchee National Wildlife Refuge, Florida, United States - Lox_Sample_1.3 | ecosystem: Environmental > Terrestrial > Soil > Wetlands | place: USA... | reverse complement strand
CGTCTGCGGCACCTGGCCCGGGAATTCCACGAGTTCTGCTTTCTCCTCTCCGCGAACCCAGTGCGAAACCGTCGCCGGTTCCAGGCGCACCTCAAGGCCGAGCTTGCGCAGTTCGGCAGCCACATACTCGGAAGCCGCCTGCGCTTGCGGCGATCCGGCCAGGCGAGGGCCGATGTTCTCGGTCAGGTAGGCCAGCTGGCGCCAGGCGTAGTCGCTCGCCAGCGCAGTGTCGCATACAGCCTGCAGTTGCTCGCGAAACTCCCTGGAGAGAGCGGGTGCTGGAGCAGCGGCGGGTGCGCCCGGCGGCGCCGTCGGCCGACTGACGGGCGGAGTTTGCGCCCAGGCAGAGAGGGTTGCGGTGATGAAAAGCGCGCAGATCAAACGCAGTGTCTTCATGTTGGTTTCTCTCGTTTCGGTGAAGCATCGTCGTCCTGAAGGCCCAGATCATTCGCGACCGTGGCTGAGCGGAGGCGCGGGATACACGGGCAGCTTCTGCTTGCTCGCCTCGGAGCGTTTGACCTCGAGCTCGTCGAACAGCAGCGCGGGACTGGCGACACTGAAAGCAACGGGCTCGGCGCGGTCCTCGACGGCCGGTTCTGCTCCCGCGGCGATCAGGTCGCTGCGCAGCGCGCGCACGTCGAGGTCTCCAAAAACGCCGCCACGCACGAGTTCCTCGTGGCCGTCCTTGACCCAGACGCGGTAGAGCAGCCGGGGCGCCAGACGCGGGCCCATGGTTCCAACGTAGTAGCCAAAAAGAAAATCCCTCTGTTTGCAGAGCTCGATCAGCTTCTTCTTGAGTTCGGCATCGGGCTGAGGATCGAACGATTGCACGATGAGGTTGCCCGGATGAGGTGCCGGAGGCGCATTCGGCGCCGCGCGACCGTGCCCGTTCGAGGCTGGAAAGTCACGAATCGGCTGGCGCCCAAGAAGATACGATACCAGTTGCCCCTTCTCGACCAGCGACACGCGCTGCGCTTTGACGCCCTCGTCATCCAGACTGTAGCTGCCAAACAGATGCTTGCCGGAAATGGTGGAAATGGTCGGGTCGTCGAACACATCGATGAAATCCGGCAGGACGCGGCTCTTGTAGTTGCTCGACCAATGCCCCGTCGTGCGCGCGTTCTGTCCCAAGTTGGGTTTCTTGCCGAGCAAATTCGGCTCGACCAGTTCGGTCACGACGGTGGCTGCGGCGTCATTGGAAAACAAGACCGGGCCGCGGTATTCCTCGTCGACCAGAGGCGCGTCGCGCAATTGCCCGAGCGTGCCGAGCAACTTGCTGGTTGTGTCCAGGAATTGCTCGCGGGTGGGCAGGCCCTTCAGATCGTTGGCGCTGTCGCCATGGGAACGGGACAACAACATGCCGTCGGAAGCTTGAGTTGAACCGCCGACATAGAGGGAATAGCGGGTGGTGCCGGTGCGAGCGACGGTGCCTTCGGAATTCACGATATAACGGTTCTCGGCGTCAAAACGCAGCGAAGCGTCAAAAGACTGCACTTGCGGGTCGCTTCGATACTGGCCAGAAGCTTCTTCGAGAAGCCGAAACCAGGGATTGATGTCGGTCACAGCCAAGCGCGCAACCGGTTCGATCATCTGCACGGCCGGAGCCTTGGCGAAATCATCGACCGGCTGGTCGACTTTGTACTCTTTGAGCGCGGCCTGTTTGGCCGAGAGCGCTTCGACCGCCATCTTGTAGGCGCGGTCCGTTCCCAGCCAGAGGCGATGGCGAATAGCCAAAACGTCGTCATCGAGCGAGATCAGATCGACGACGCCTTCGCCCGGCCCATAGAAACTGTCCTGCTGATAGTTCCCGACCCGGACCACAACCCGCAGGACCCGGGCATGCTCATGCTGCTGGCTGCGCAAAGCGCCGAAGACCGCGCCCGCTTCGATCTCATCCAAGTCGGTGGCTCGATACTCGATGTAGTACGGGGCCTGGACGTTCTCCAGCTTGAGCTTGTCTTTCGAGCGCTGCATTTCTTCGCGGAGGGCGCACAACACGATATCGTCCGGAGCGGTATCGGCGGCAGCGTAGGCTGGCGCCAACATCCCGATGGACAACAGAACGGGAAGCACCGCCAGAAGAACTCGCCGGATCATCGCGCACCTTCCTTCGCAGATTCGGCGCTCGGCGGCGGCAGAATGGGAGGCCGGGCGTCCCCGTATCTTCGCTTTTGCACCTCGATTTCGGAAAACAGCATGGATGGAGCCGCAGCGGAAACTGGAACATTGCCCGATTCCGCGCCGCAAATGCCGTTAAAGACGCTGACCGTCTGGCCGGTGGCAATGATCTGGGGAAGCACGGTGAGGGGAGTGCCCACAATGTCCACGCCGCGGACCAGTTCATCGGGGCGGCCGTCGGCGTAGACGCGCCAGACCATGACCGGCAGCACCTGGAAAGCCTGCGGAACCGCGCGCGCCGTGAATGTGAATCCGCCCTGGATATCCTCGAAGTACAGCCCGTAGGGTTTTCCCTGTTCTTTGATCTCCTCGATGAAGCGAGCGCGCAATTCGGCGTCCGGGACCGTTTTGCTGGAGGTCACAATCAGATTTCCCTGGCGGCCGACGGGCATCGCTCCGGCTTGGGCCCGGCCGTGGCCGTTCGAACTGGCGAAATTCTTGACCGGCAAACGTCCCATGAGGAAGTTTTTCAGGACGCCGTCCTTGACCACCTCGACGCGAGTGGCGGGAACTCCTTCGCTGTCGTAGCGGTACCAGCCCGAGGGTTCGGTCCCGCCGAGCGTGCGCAAAGTTGGGTCATCGGTAACGCTCAGGAACTCAGGCAGGATCTTCTCGTTGATTTTCTTGGCGAAGGTCTGGCCTTCCTCGCGACCCCTTTGCCGCTGCCCCTCGACGCGATGGCCAAGCACTTCATGAAAGAAAACCGCGGCGGCGCGCCCGGAAAGCAAGGCTGGACCACTGTAAGGTTCGGCGATCGGGGCCTTGCGCAGCGCGCGCAAATCCTCGGCGATCTTCTGTACGTGGGCTGTGATCTCCGCTTCGGAAGGCACTTTGGCAAAATCGGAGGACTGGAAGGTATCAACGCGCACCAACTGCATGCCATCATCAGCCCGGGCTTCGCCCTCGATCATGATTCGGAAGATCGTGTCGCCAGTCGCCACCTTCGTTCCTTCGGTCGACACGATGTAGGTGCGAGCTTTCTGGACAAGCAGAAGCGCCGCCGAATCCTCGACCTCGGGGTAACGGCGAAAGGAGGCCGAATAACGGCGCGCAAGATCTTCCCAGATCTTTTGCTCAGGGAAAGCGACTGCAGATGTTTCCTCGATGAAAGTGGAGGCTTTCTCCTGGGAGAAGTCGGGCGACTCGTCTTCTTCCTTGGCGCGGACGGCAGTCTTGGCCTGCACGTTCGTATAGGCCTGCTGCGCCTTGCGGTACTGCTCGTATGTGAGTTTCCAAAGGACCCGGGCGATGGCATCAGGGTCGTCGCGCAGCGGCAACTGGCCCGAACTGATGCCGGAACGGCGTTCTTCCCCGTGGGTGTTGTCAAGCGCGGGGCTGCCAATGCGCATGCTGACATCGGCAGCGCGGCGGCGGAGGTGTGTGGAATTCAGGAGTCCACCCTGGGAACTGGCGATGACCAGCGAGTCCGCGTCGGTAACCGTGTAGCTGGTGAAATAGGGCGCAGGATCCTGCTTGGCCAGTTCAGCCTGGCCGCGACGCAACTCCTTTTCCATGGTAACTAGGAGGACGTCGCCGGGGTTGGGGGGAGGCTGTTTGGCCCGCAGAGGCGCCGGCCTCATCAGAGACTCGACCACCAGGAAGGCGAGGAAGGCGGCAGTTCTTGCTGTTTTCATCGGAAACCGCGAGTGTACAAGACCACAGGCCACAAAAAAAGCGGCCCCTTTTCGGGGCCACCCTTTTCAAAGAGGCAGATGTGGCGGGAAATCAGAGAAGACAGTAGTGACGCCGTCCCGGGGAATGGAAGCGGCAACGAGTGATGTCGAGAACTGTAGAGAGAGTGAAATCTTGCAAGTTGTTGCGGCCTCTTCGCTTGCTGTGAAAAGAGCATTTGCCGAGCCAAAATGCTAAAACTCGGCTCTTCAGCCGCGGTCGTTCTGGGAAAACCTGCAAAATCAAGCCATTAGGGTCAGTAGACTGGGACAGACAGCCGAGACCTGCGCGCTCCCGGACAGAGACCACATGCACAAAGCTGCACTTTGGAGGCAGCGCCTGTGCTCACTGCAATCTCCGTTCGCAACGGCCCTTCCCAGATTCGCACCCAACAAATCATGGCTGCGCTGAAAAAAGCACGGCCCCCTCGGAAAGGGGGCCTCAGACGGAGCAGCTCACGCAAGCTCAGCTGTGGCCGGCGACGGTCCGCAGCTTCTCCGGCAGAAAATGGTAGGGAGGCCACGGCCCAGTCACGACCAATTCACAATTCTTCAACTGCTTGGCGGCGGTGTTGTAGCGGTTCTGGTATTTCTCGATCGACTTGGAATCGATGAGGTGGGCGATATCGAGCAGCATGCCATCCGCATCCACTTTCTTGCAGCTGACCTCTTCCTCCAGCGGGTTGAACAGCTTGTGAACCTGAACAGAGAGGGCGCGCGCTTTAGTTTGCCGCTCGCGCTCGCGAGAGGCCTTTTCGCGCAACTTGGCGAGGTACTCGCGGCCGACAGTATCGGGCAGCACAATCTCCTCCATTGCCTCACGGAGGGAACCGTCACGGACGACGAGCTTGATACGCATCTCGGCTTTGCCCCGCAGCCTGGCCACACTTTCGCAGAAGGTGCGGCGGTTCGCGCGCACCGCTTGGCGGATCGCATCCTCACTGTCGAAGATGGTTCCGAACCGGAAGGGCAGTACGGTGGCAGTGCGGAAACTCCGGCTCACGACCCGGGCATGCTCCAGGACCGATTTCTCGTCGAGTTTGCCTGTGGCGCGGTCGAACTCACTCACGATGACCGCAAATTCCCCGCTGGGGTAGCTCATGACGGGGGCGCCGTTCACGCCTTGGATGCCATCGAGTACGAAAGGACGACGGGCGCGAACACCGTTGGGAAGCGTTGGGTGTTCCGTGAGGCAGTACGCGTACCACGCCATGCATTCTCTCCGAATTGCACCGGGGCGTTGGTCACCCCTTTAGATTTGACAAGAGCTTGGGCTGCGTTTCCTACCTGGAAGAAAAGGTGATGTTACGATGAGATGAACGCGAAACTACGCGTCCGATCGCGATTGTAATTCGGCAAGGACGATTTTGCAACCTTTGTCGTGGGAATTGCATCCCGCGGCCCCCCCTGCGTCTCATTTTGCACAGAAAGAATGGCAGCGCCTATCGCGGGGCTTGTTTTGGGGGGTGTCGATCAGGACTTCGCCCGGCTTCGGACGGCTGCCCGCTCTTGCAAGGCGATCATGACCACGCGGAGCATGTCTTCGGTCGGGGCTGGCTTGCCGGTCCAGATCTCAAATTGCCGCCCAGCCTGATGAACGAACATCTCAACTCCCGGAATCACATGGATGCCCTGGGCGCGGGCAATCTGGAGGAGACGGGTCTCGAGTGGGTCGTAGACTGCGTCGAAGACGATCCGAGCCTGGATTTCGCTCTCTTTCAACGGGCAGTCGCGGGTATTGCCCATACCGACCGGGGTGGCATTGAAAATCACGTCGAAGACGATCTTGCCAAGGTCGGACCGCCGGATGGTGTGGACCCGGGCTTGGCGAGCAAGTTTCTGAGCCCGCGCGGTGTTGCGGTTGAGGATCCAGACCTCCGCCTCCCGCTCCTTCAGGCCGAAAACGGCGGCGCGGGCCGCACCACCGGCGCCCAACACCAGGACTTTGGCCCCCTGCAGACTGATGCGCTGCTCCAGCGGCCGTACGATGCCCGCGATGTCGGTATTGAAGCCGTAAAGCTTCCCCTCTTGCCCGCGCACCACCGTATTGCAGGCACCGACCTTCGCGGTGTGGGCGTCGGTATTGTTCAGGTACTCGAGTATCGCCTGCTTGTACGGCATGGTGATACTCAAACCATGGAGGGGGATCTCGCGGGTGCAGCAAATCAGATCCTTGACGGTCTTCGCGTGAAGCGCCAGATAGACAGCGTTGACGTTCTCCCGGCGGAAGGCCGCATTCATGATCACCGGGGAGAGAGAGTGTTCGATCGGGTCGCCGGCCACGCCATAAACGCGGGTGGCAGCATCGACGTGCTCAATGCGGTAGACGCCGCGGAGCGTCTGGGCGCTGATTTGTCCCGGCGCGGTCTTTTTGTCGCTGCTGACGGCCGCGAAGGTGAAGACGCTTCCGGCGCGCACCCCCAGCACCCGGCTGATGATGCCTTGTTCCCCCATGCATAAACCGATCACGGCATGGCGCTCGCTTTGGGTCTGCAGGAATTTCATCATGGTGACGTTGTCGGAGAGGCTGGTTGCGGTTGACACGACCTTGTAGAAATCGGCCGGAAACCGGAGCATCTTATCGAGTGTCTGCTCGAGATTGCGGGTGGCGCGGAAGTCGTGAAAAGAGAGAATGAGCGCGGCCCGGCTGCGCAGGCGGGCCAGCGCCCCCGGCTTGGCTCGGAGAGCGCTTTCGAGCTCGAGGTCAACGATCTGGCAACCCGCGGCAGCGGCCTTGGACAGGATCTCGAGCTGCGACACCAAGGAACCCTTGAAACTGCCTCCATTCTGAGCGCGGCGGCAAGTGGCGATGGCAGTCACGTACTGGTGAGTCTGGAGGAAGCGGCGCAGCTTCGGAAGTGCGGCGGCGGGTTGCTTGAGGTGGTCTAAACGAAACTCAAGAAAGGGGTTATCCCTAGCCACCGTCTCGGCGACGTCGAGCATTTCCTCGGCGCGGGTTGCAGTGAGCGCAAGGCAGACCTTGGGTAAACGTAAGGGCAAAGGGCGAAGCGCGACGCTGTTCGTTGATGCCAAGGCGCTCTAGTGGAGACGGCGCGATATTACAGGGGCGTTGGCACAGATGCAACACTCGATTAACAAAGCAGTTGAAACACTTTGGGCGCAGGGTGCCTGACACATTCGTAACCTTGACCCCACCCCACCCCCTTGTTACTTTCCGGATGTAACCCCTGGTGAGAGAGGAACTTAAGCGGGGCAGGCCTGCGGTTGGGCGCTTCGTTCTGGAGGTAACATGAAGAAAACAGGATTTTTAGTGCTGCTGCTGGCGGCTGCCGCGGTAGCCCAGTCAACCATCGCAGCGAGCACCCCGGACGCGTCGGGAATAGTGCCGACGGCTGCCAACGTGCCGGTTGTGCGCTTCTCGACGCCCACCGCTGCGGACCTGTACTGCGGAGGGTTTGTTAGCAAACAGCGCCTTCCCAACGCGAACTACGTGAACGGCGGTCTGGAAACCCCAAGCACGACCAAGTTCACCAACGGGGAAATCGTCTACCTGGTGGGCAAATCATACGAAGTGGGCCAGTTGTATTCGATCGTGCGAGAAATGCGTGACGTGAATGAATACGAGTTGTATTCGGGCCAGAGAAAAACGGTCGCGGCGGCCGGGACAATCTATGGGGAAATCGGCCGTGTACGCGTGCTCGACACACGCAACCACAGCGCCGTTGCCCAGATAGAGTACAGTTGCGATCCAATCAACCCCGGTGATATTGCCGTGCCCTTTGCGGAAAAGCAGCCCATCGCATATCACGCTCCCATCCACTTCGATCGCTTCGCGCCACCCAGCTCCAAAGTGAGCGGGCGAATCCTTATGGGCAAAGACTTCGACAGTGTTCTGGGTACGGGCTCGAAGCTCTACATCAACGTGGGCTCCAACCAAGGAGTGAAACCGGGCGACTATTTCCGGGCCGTGAGGGCGTACACATCGGATCTCAAGGACCCGGTGGATTCGCTCTCCTTCAAAGCGTCCACGGCAGAAGACACGCAAAAACGTCCGCCGACATTCGAAGCTAGGATGTTTACCGGAACCAACGGGCCAAATATTCATGTTGCCGATCTGCCTCGGCGCGCCGTGGGAGAAGTGGTAGTGCTGAGTGTGACGCCGACGACGGCAACCGGCATGATTGTGTTTGCCCTGGAAGATGTTCATGCGGGCGACACCGTTGAGCTGGACGAAGCGCAGTAGAAGAAGAGAGAATCGAAGTCAGGCCAGCGGGGGAGAGCGCATCTCCCCCATTTTGTTTGCGCAAGAAGGCAGCAAGATAGGGGAATCGAACCTAGAAGCTGTTCTCTTCATTTCTTGGAACGCCCAAGTAGGTGGAATGACTGGCAAAGCGCTGGACTCCGGGAGCGCCGCGCCGGTCTAGAGCCAAACCTCGTGGTCGGAAAACACCTCGGCAGTGAAAGCCTCGAAAGTCGCGCCATGGCGCCAGGCATCGAGGGGAAGATTTGCTTTCCGACAGGTCTGTTCGAGGAACGTTTCCCGATCCCAGCCGTATTCGGCCGGAACCTGTGGCAACAAAAGACCGCGCCGGGAGCCCAGCGAAACGACTAGACCATGGCGGCCAACTTCGACTTGCTCCGCCTGGATCGGGAACAAGCGGGAAAGGATGCTGAGGGAAATCTCCAGCTCCCGGGCTTCCGCTTCCGTCACTGGCCAGAACCGGGAGTCCTCAAAAGCAGCCGCTCGGGCGGTTTCGGCAACGGCCTGATGCAGGGGGGCGATCGCTGTGGCATATCCCACGCATCCCCGCAGGTTGCCTTGCAGATAGAGAGTCGTAAAAACGCCACGAGGATCGGTGAGATGCGGCGACAGCTTCGCATCGGGGACTTCGGCGAGAGATTGGGCGCCCAGGGCAGAGAAAATTGCCTGATGAGCAACCTGCAGGAGAAGCCGCCGCTCTTCGAGCGAAAACTCGGGCGCGGCAGAGCTACTTTGCTGCGTCTCCGAGTGTTGAGACAGCCTGGACATCGCGCTTCCTCCGCCGGGTAAGGACGAAGGCCCGTCTGCGGCGCCTTTCCGACTGGCGATCGATCCGCGACCAGAAGGCAACGAAATAGTCGAGGGCCGAAACCATGGACAGCACAACCATGAACCAGATGGCCAGCCAGGCAATCCAGTAAACGGGGAAAATGTAGATACCGATCAAGGGCCACTCGTGCCAGTGGTGGGCCAGGATCACGGCGACCACCGCGATAATTTGCACCAGCATTTTGAACTTGCCCAGTTCGCTGGCTTCGATCGTAAAGCCTTCCGAGGCGGCGATGGAACGCAACCCGCTCACTAGGAATTCGCGGCCGACGATGACTACGGCCATCCAGGCAGGCACGAGCAAAGGATTGAATTGCACCAGAGTGATGAGGGCGGCGGCGATCAGAAGCTTGTCAGCCAGCGGATCAAGCAGCATACCCATGGTGGTGATCTGACCGCGTTTGCGGGCGAGATACCCGTCAATGCCGTCGGTGATGGAAGCGAGAATGAAGACGGTGGAGGCGAGCAGTTCTTTTTCCCCGTGCGCACTCGAGAAGCGCGGACTGGAGAGAATCCAGATCAATAGGGGAACACTGGCGATCCGGGTAAGCGTGATGTAGTTGGGAAGATTCACACGATAACTGCCCTGCCGCCGGAGAGCAAGCCAAGCTGATTATCCTCCACCAGGGAGGGGAAGGCAACGGAGGAGCGGGGCGCCAGCGCGCTCGGAATCGCAACCATTGCCGAAACCGGCAGATCTCAATTCAGATTACGCCTCTGGCTGCCGACCGGAGCCCGCGCCCAACTATGACGCCTTCTTCAGGTCTTCTACTTCTGTTTCGCGATGATCTTGTCCTTGATCTTGTTGTAGGTGGCCTGGGGAAGGATTTTCTTTCTTACCAGGTCGGTCTTCTTGGCATACGGACGCCCGTCGATGATCTTTTGCGAGTAGGCGGCGCCGATGCCCGGCAGAGCATCGAGCTGTTCCTTGGTCGCCGAGTTGATATCGAGCAGCTCCGCCTTGGCTGCTGCCGCAGCAGGTTTGGAGGCCTGCGTGTCCGGCTTGGCGGTTTGCGCCAGCGCCATTCCGCTCATCAGGCTCAGGACGAACAGTGCTATGAGGATTCTACTGATCAGATTTCTGCGCATGTACCTATCTCCTTAGTTCTTTTGGGATTCTTTGTACCCCGCGGCCTTGGCCTCGGCCTCGCTCATGAACTTGCCGTTCTTGGTCTTGCCGTACCAGCGTCCGCCTTTGTGATAGATGCCGCTATCCAGGTTCACCCACACCTTGCCGCTCGACTGGGCAGCGGCGATATCGGCATCGGAGGCTGCTCCGCTGGCAGCCGGCTTCGTTGAAGTCTTGCCAGTAGCCTTGGTGGGAGCGGGGCTTGGAGCCGGTGCGGGCGCTGCGCTCGAAGCAGTTCCGGCCACCGTACTAGAGCTGGGAGCCGAGCTCGGAGCCGCTGCGGGAGCAGGGCTTGCAGCCTCAGCGGTCGATCCGGCCTCCGCCTTGCTCGACTTCCTGCTGCGACTCTTCTTGCCACCCGTTTCTGCCGGAGCGGAAGTCTCTGCCGCCGCGCTACTCGCCGCCGCTTCCGACTTCTTGCTCCTGGTTGATTTCTTCGTGGACTTCGAGGCCGCGCCTTCCGCGACTGTCTTGGCGGAGGCCGCTTCTTTGCCGGCGGCCGCTTCTTTGCCGGCGGCTGCTGTCTCTTCTTTCTTTGAGGTCCTCTTGGATTTCTTGCCGGTAGCAGCAGTCGTTTCGCCTCCCGTCGTCTTACTCGAGGCTACCTCTTTGCCCGCTGAGGCCGTTCCTTCTTTCCTTGTGGTCTTCTTGGTTTTCTTGCTGGTTGCAGCGGAAGTATCAGCGGCGGCGGATTTGTCGGCCGACGCTGCCTTGCTCTTGGTGGATTTCTTCTTCGCCTTCTCGGTGGTTTCTGCGCTCGACGTATCGGTCGAACTGGTCTGGGCCTTGGTCAAGACCGGGGAAACTGCCACGGTGAGCACCAGACACAGTGCCACCGCCCAGAGTGTGAGTCGACTGAGAAAATGATTCATGGTTCCCTCGCAAATGAGAGGCGAATAGGCCTCTCATTTCTAGTCGGATAAACGAATATCGTACTTATGAAAGTAGCCGGAACAACTCGCCAGCATTGAGCGCCCGAACCATTGCATTTCAGGCAAACGATGGCCAACAACCGGAACATCCACCGAAAGTGAGCTCGCGACAAATGCGGAGACCGCTCGCGCCAGCTAGGCGTAGATGCCACGTTGCCGGATGGTGTAGGCGACGCGATCGATCGCCAGCATGTAGGCGGCGATGCGGTTGTTCACGCCGTGCGTTTCCGCGTAGCGCACGACATCGTTGAACGCCGTAATCATGATGTGCTCGAGCCGTTCGTTGACCTCCGATTCCTTCCAGAAATAGCCTTGCCGGTCCTGGACCCACTCGAAGTAGGAAGTCGTCACGCCCCCGGCGTTGGCCAGAATGTCGGGAATGACGAAGACTTTCTTCTCCGCCAGGATTTCGTCAGCGGTTGCTGTGGTGGGACCGTTGGCGCCTTCCGCCAAGATTTTGCACTTGACCTGATCGGCATTCTGGCTGGTGATCTGGTTCTCCGTCGCAGCGGGGATGAGGATGTCGCAATCAACCAGCAGCAGCTCGTCGGGGTCGTATTTCTCGGCGCCGGGGAAACCGTGAACGGTGCCATTGCGCTGGCGGAACTCCCAAAGCGCCTCCATCTCGATGCCGTTCCTGTTGTATAGGCCGCCGCCGACCTCGATGATCCCGATGATCTTGTACCCAGCTTCGGCCATAAGGCGGGCGGCGTTGGACCCGACGTTGCCGAATCCCTGCACGACCACCCGCGTGGCGTCGCGATTGAGATGCAACTTCTTGATGGCCTCATCGCATACGATCTGCACGCCCCGTCCGGTGGCTTCGCGGCGGCCGCGCGATCCGCCGATGTTGATGGGCTTGCCGGTAACAACGGAGGTGACGGTCTGGCGCATGTGCATGGAATAGGTGTCCATCATCCAGGCCATGACCTGCTCATTGGTGTTTACATCGGGCGCAGGCACGTCCTTTTCAGGACCGATGAACTCGAACAATTCGGCGGTGTAACGGCGGGTCATGCGTTCCAGTTCGCCCATCGACATCTTTTGCGGGTCACAGATGATCCCCCCCTTAGCGCCGCCAAAGGGGATGTTCACCACAGCGCACTTCCAGGTCATCCAACTCGCCAGGGCGCGCACTTCGTCAAGGTTCACGTCGGGAGCGTAGCGAATTCCGCCTTTCGCCGGCCCGCGGGCAATGGAGTGTTGCACCCGGAAGCCGGTGAAGACTTCAAGGTGGCCGTCGTCCATCTGCACCGGGATGTGAACGATGATCTCTCGGCTCGGACTCCGCAGCACCTTCCAGAGGCCTTCATCCAGATTCAACTTATGAGCGGCCAGGTCGAAGCGGGCGGCTTGCGCCTCCCACGGATTTGTTTCCTGTTCCAGGTCTACGGTTTTCATAAGGGCCTCCGCGGGACGGAAGTTGGAAAGCTGGTGATCGCTTCTCCGCGAGTGGAAAGCCTCGAAAGTATATTGCTGGCCTGAAGGCGAAGCAAGCCAGGGGAACAAAGCGGGGGAGCCCTGCCCCTATCTCTGACTTCCCTATAATGGGTGGGCATGATCCGTCCTGAGTTCAAAGAATTCGCCCGACTGGCGCGGGGGGCCACGCTGGTTCCGGTCGCCAAGTCGATCTCCGCCGATCTGCTGACACCGGTGTCGGCTTTTCTCGCCATTGCCGAGGGTGAGCCTGACGCGTTCCTTTTGGAATCCGTCGAGGGCGGCGAGAAGATCGGCCGATATACGTTCCTGGGCGTGCGCCCGTTCTTGCGGCTCGAGTCGCGCGGCTCGGAGATCCGGATCGAACGCGGACGGGAGGTAGAGCATCGGACAGGCAACATCTTCCAGGTCATGAAGGAACTGCTCCGGCAGCATCGTCCGGCGGCGATGGAAGGCCTTCCACCGTTCACAGCAGGTGCGGTCGGCTATTGCGCTTACGACATCGTGCGCCAATTGGAGAACATCGGGGAGCACACCAAAGATGATCTGAGTGTGCCGGATTGCATACTCATGTTCTTTGACCGTGTGCTCGCCTTCGACCACCTGCACCACCAGATTCATATCGTGGCGTCGGCCGACGTGATGCGCGAATCGCCAGAAGCCGCGTATCGTCGGTCTTTGGCCGAGATCGCCAGGATCGAAAGAAGACTCGCTGCGGGCTGGAAGCCCGCGTACTGGCGCAAACCGGCTGCCAAAAGCAAGCTCGCTGTCCGGGCGCGAACTCCGAAGGCAAAGTTTCTCGAGAGCGTGCGGCGTGCCAAGGAATACATTGCCGCCGGCGACATTTTCCAGGTCGTGCTTTCGCAACGCTGGGACTTTGAGCCGGGGATCGCGCCTTTTGATCTGTATCGGGCGCTGCGTACCGTGAATCCGTCGCCGTATATGTACTTTCTGCGGTTTGGGGACGACGGGCGTCGCAGCCCGGGTGGCATGCACGTGCTCGGCTCTTCTCCCGAGATGCTGGTGCGGGTCAGCGGGCGCAAGCTGGAGTACCGTCCGATTGCGGGCACGCATCCGCGCGGCAAGGATGACGTCGAGGACGTTGCCCTCGAAAAGAAGATGCGTGACGACGAGAAAGAGCGCGCCGAGCACGTCATGCTGGTCGATCTGGGCCGCAACGATCTGGGGCGGGTCAGCGAATACGGATCGGTCAAGGTCCGTGACCTGATGTATGTCGAGCGCTACTCGCACGTCATGCACCTAGTGTCGGCGCTCGAAGGCAAGCTGCGTCCGGAACTCGATGCCATGGACGCTTTCGCCGCCTGCTTTCCCGCTGGTACGCTGAGCGGCGCCCCAAAAGTGCGCGCTATGCAGATCATCGAAGAATTGGAGCCGACGCGGCGCGGTGTCTATGGCGGGTCGGTGCTCTATGCCGACTTCGCCGGGAACCTGGATTCCTGCATCGCCATCCGGACGCTGTTGATGAAGGGCAAGAAGGCGTTTCTCCAGGCCGGAGCCGGCATCGTCGCCGACTCCGACCCGCAGCGCGAGTTCGAAGAAACGGAGAACAAGTCACGGGCCGTGCTGAGAGCAGTGGAGATGGCGAGAGGACGGCTCTAGGCTCTCGGAGATTAGATCTCGGTCGGCATGAGCGCAAACAGGCGTCGCCGCTCGTCTCACCGAGTCCTGCCCTAGTCTCTTGCCATCTCAACTCGCTCATCCTTGCCATTCCGAGGATTCCACATCCTTGTCATTCCGACCGAAGGGAGGAATCCGCTGTTATCGGTGTCACGGCAGTGCCCCAATCTGCCGCCAAGTCCTCCCACGTTGAATTCGTTGCCTCAATCAGTGCCACCTTCTTTCCTCGTCTCCATTTTTTGATCTCTGTCTCCCGGGCAATCGCGTTGTTCACGTACCGGAAGGCCTCAAAGTACACCAGCCGCGCGACCTTGTACCGCTTCGTGAAGCCGCTAACTTCACACGCCTTATGCTGAAGGACGCGCGCCTTCAGAAAACCTGTCACTCCGACATAAAGCACGCGCCCTTTACTTGCCATGATGTAGACGTAATAGCGCTTCTCGCGACGCAAAGCAGATTCCTCCCTCCGGTCGGAATGACAACCAAGTAAAGGGTCTCGCGAGGGCCGCGACGATGCCGATTCACGCGGTTCTCTAAGCCTTGTCTACGCCTCAATGAAGACGCGCGCAATGCTGCCGATCACGGGTGCTTTGTGAGAATTCCTTCTCCTTGTCATCCCGACCACCCACACCCTCGCATCCCGGCCCGCCATCCCCCTTTTGTCATTTCGACTCCACATTTTTGTCATTCCGACCGCAGGGAGGAATCTGCTGTCTCCCGAGGCAAGGCGGGATGGCGTAGCAATAGCCGCCCTCGGCCGGGCAGCCGGCGAAGCTTGATGCAATTAGAGGCAGTGAGATCCGATGTGTTGGGATGCGTCCCTTACTGCTGAAGGAAATTCCTGACCAGCTTCTTCCCCTCGCCCGTCAGCACGCTCTCGGGATGAAACTGCACGCCTTCGATGGGAAACTTCCTGTGGCGAAGGCCCATGATGACCCGCGTGCCATCGCTGTCGCGGGTCCAGGCGCTGACTTCCAAATCCTGCGGAAGGCCGTCTTCGGACACGATCAGCGAGTGATACCGTGTCGCCGTCATGGGCGACTGCAGCCCGCGGAAGATTGTCTTCCCATCGTGCTCGACCTGGCTGGTCTTGCCGTGCATGAGGTTCCTGGCGCGCACGACATTGCCGCCAAAGGCCGCGCCGATCGCCTGATGTCCCAGGCAAACCCCGAGCAGCGGAACCTTGTATGAAACGCGGCCCGCAAAGTGGCGGATCAGTTCAATGCTGATGCCCGCTTCCTGCGGCGTGCACGGGCCGGGCGAGATAACGATGCGCTCCGGCCGCATTGCTTCGATTTCCGCGACCGTCACCTGGTCGTTGCGGCGGACCTCGACCCCCGCGCCCAGCTCTCCCAGGTATTGGACGAGGTTGTAGGTGAAGGAATCGTAATTGTCGAGGACGAAGACCACAGTTCATTCTACCTGCATTCGAAAAGGCTCGAACCGCAAGGCCTGCCGAGAACGTGGACGTGTCCATGATCTGCCCTGTCTCTGCGTTCTCCGCGGCCTCTGCGGTTAGCCCGCCCTGGCCGGCGCCCTGCCCGCCGGGCCAACCCACCAAGCCCTTGACAGGCCCATCCCTAAAAGCCATGCTTACAGGCATTCCCGGAGGTTCGATGGCCGAAACTCAGCAGCAGGAGAAAGATAAGCGGGCCACCCGGCGGTTCGCCCTCCGTTTGCCGGTCAGTGTTCGCTATGGCGAGGAGGAGGGGGAACACGCAGCGCAGACGCGCGACGTCAGCGCGCGCGGCATCTGCTTTTTCGTGGACTCGGCCATTCAGGCCGGTTCTGCCATTGATTTCACGCTCACTTTGCCGCCGGAGATCACCCTCACGGAAAGCATCCGCGTGCGCTGCAAAGGGCGCGTGGTGCGGGTGGAAGGCGGCGGCATCAACGCCAAGATGGCGGTCGCCGCGGTGATCGACGAGTATGAGTTCCTGGCCGACACCTGATCGTTGCCTCCCTTCTTCCCGCGAACGCCTGAGTGGTATGGTGGAGACAACGTTCGAGTGCTCCCGTGAAACGCTGCCGTCGGAATCCTGAAGTTCAACCCTGCTTCGCGCATGGCAGACGGCTGGCGCGTTTCCCCGCAGCGATCCAATTATCCTCGCGCCCACTTCGCGTCCTGCTTGTAGTCGGAGTGCTCGTCGTCACCTCACGGTGGACTCATTCCCAAACAGCAGCCAAGCCCGTTGCGCCTCCTTCGGCGACCTACGCTTCAGTCAAGAGTTTTCGCATCATCCAGGCCAAGGACGGTCCGGCGGTCGAGATTCTGTCGACGAAACCGCTGATTCCTTCGATCCAGGCGCTCAGCCAGCCCGAGAGGCTGGTGATTGATTTGCCCAACGCGCGGCTCGATACGCGGCAAAAACGGATCAGCGTGCAAGCCGACATGATCAGTACTCTGCGCGCCGATCAGTTTCAGCAGAACCCGCCCGTGGTGCGCGTCGTGGTGGACCTGCTGGTGCCGCGCACCTACACCTGGGAGGCGGCGGGAAACCGCCTCCTCGTGCATCTGGGCAAGAACCCACCGATGGAAGCCAACAAATCTCCCTTCCGGCCGCCTTCGGTATCCAGCCTGACGCTGGCGCCGAAGCCGGTGGTCGCCGCCGTGCGGCCGGCGGGTCCTGTGGCCTTGATCGGAAGTGGGATGGTCTCGGGATCTTCGATCACCGCTGAGACGGATACGGCGATACTGAGCTTGGCCCGTGGCGGCGAGGTGCATGTGTGCCCGGGAACGACCGTCTCGGTGACGCCGGCGCAGAATGGCCACAACCTGATGTTCGGCGTCAACACGGGAGCGATCGAAGCGCACTTCACGCTCGACGCTTCCTCCGACTCGATCATCACGCCCGACTTTCGCATTCTATTAGCGGGACCGGGCGAGTTCCACTACGCCATCAGCGCCGACCGGCAAGGCAACACCTGCGTGCGCGCCCTGCCGGGCAATACCGCGCCCGTGACCATTTCGGAGCTGCTGGGTGATCGCACGTTCCAGGTCAAGCCTACCGACCAGTTCCTGTTTCATTCCGGACAGTTGGACCGGGTGGATATGGCGGTGCCGCTGGAGTGCGGATGTCCGCCGGCGCGGCCGCCGATGCAGCAGGCGGACAACAGTCCGCCGCCAGTGAGCGAGACGCAGCCTCCAGCGAGCCCGAATCCGGTTCCCAGCCTGGCAGTTTCAAGTGAAGGCCCGGTTCGCACGGCCAATTCAGCGCCGAATGAGCAGCCGGCGGCTGCCGCACCTGCCGGGGTCAGCGGCTCAACGAATGAACTTCACGTGCAAGTGGAAGCGCCTTTCGTCTTTCGTGCCACTGGTCCTCCACCGGCGCCGGTTGAGGATGTCCGAGGCTTGCCCTTGGACTCGCGTTCGCTAGACGCGCCACCCGTGAGTGCACCTTTGCCGCCGCCCCCGCCGCAGCAAGTTGCCTCACAGAAAGCCTCCGCCACACCGACTCATCGCGGATTCTTCCGAAGACTGGGCAGCTTTTTCGCAGCGATATTCCGCTGAGCTGCACTTACGTGTTATGCCTGCGGGCAAACATCTCTTTTACGATTGCATCCATACCACTTTGACGCCGATCCAATTAGCCGTGGGAGGACTGATGCGAAGAGCGTGGTCGCGGACGCTTGTCTTGATATCGATGATCTTGCTGTTTGCCGCCTTGACTAGTGAGGCATCCGCACAAATTCCCACCAAGGGGAACGTCTTCTTCGGCTATTCCTACAACCGCGCTGAGATCGTTTCGAACGATGCCACCAATCTGAACGGATGGAACGCATCGCTCGAAGGCAGACTCCTGCCGTGGGTCGGAATCGTGGGCGATCTCGGCGGAACCTACGGCCATCACATCAGTGAGCACAACTTTCTATTCGGGCCAAGAGTGTCGGTGAGAGTCGGGCGGTATCGGACATTCGCCGAGTTGCTGGCCGGCGCCTCACACATCAACACGGGCAGCGGCGGCGCAACCGACACGTCGTTCTCCAACGCTGTAGGTGGCGGGCTCGATTACCGCGTCGCCGGGCCGGTTGCAATCCGCGGACAGCTCGATTGGATCCACACTCGCTTTTTCAGCCACGGTCAGAACGATGTGCGGCTCTCGACCGGCGTGGTCGTGCACTTCTGAAGAAGAACATCAGGTCGGCGGCTCTGACCGCAAAGGCAGCGCTTCCTTGCCTATTACTACTAGATATCCTCTCCTTGCCTGCAGGCCACTCTTCTGGCGAGTTTCTTCAACTACTCGCCGACCTCTCAAAGCACTTTTCCAGGATCTCGGAAACCTCGAACAGCGCTCGATTCGAATATGTGCTGGTATTGCGCCGCAGTTCACTGAAGGCCGAACCTTCGGTCAATTGCTGAACCGCCGGGGCAATCTTCCGGAAGCTGCGTACGACGATGCCAAAGCGTTTCTCGATCACCCACTGCGCGTTGTACCGCTCCTGCGGCATTGTCTTCGCATTACACTCGACGATCACCGGCAGGTGAAATTGCAGAGCTTCGCTGATCGAGCCGGGACCCGGTTTGCCGACAAAGAAGTCAGCCAATGCCATGTAATGCTGCACCTCTTGCGTGAATCCGAGGACCAGCTTGGGTTTCCGCGTCGGCATGGCTTGCAGTTCATGTTCGAGTCTCTGGTTGTGGCCGCAGATCAGGATGAGCTGAACTTCGGCCCCGCTTCGGTCGAGGCTCCTGACGATATCAACCATCACCCGCGATCCGTGCCCTCCGAACAGAACGATTCCCGTCAGGCAGTCCGGATCAAGTCCGAGACGTTTCCGTTCGGCGACTCGGTCAACCTCGGCCTTTTCGTAGAACTGGGGCTTAAGGACCATGCCTGATGCTTCGAAAACGTGGTCGGAAGAATGACCCAGAGCCAAGGCTTGCTGTTTGGCCCGTTCGGTGCCGGCGATGATGTACTCCGACTCGCGCTCAATCCAGAAGTGCGGAGGATAATCGGCCAGGTCTGTGATCAGCGTAGCGAAAGGCGTCTTCTTTCCCGCGTCAGTGCGCAGGCTCGCCGCCAATTCGCGGTTGAAGTGTGGGATGACCGAAAGGACCAGGTCGGCGGGATGTTCGGCCCAGTAAGCTCGGAGCGCTTTGACAATCGGGGAATGGTAGAGGTGGATCGTCGCCTGCAACAGCTTCAGGAGTTGGGGCGTGAATCGCGTCCAGCCGCGGCGCAAGATGAGGTTGTAGACATCCTGAATGCGCAGACCCGTTGCACGGCGGACCACGTCGATGCGGTCAAGCAATTCCTGGATGTCGAGAAGAATGACGTCCCAGGGGCGATCCTGCGCGGTGAGAGTGCTTTGTAGAGCCTCAGCGGCGTTACGGTGCCCGCCTCCTGCCTGGTGGAAAACGATTGTTAATCTGCGCAATGGTCACCTGGACCTGGGTCTACGGATTGGACGACGGCCCAGCCCAGCTCCAGTTTTACTGCTGATGCGTGTCAGGCGACAAGGATCGCCGGATTGGGCTAACAATTCAACAGTCTACCCGCGCGCCGACGTTGGTTAGCTGCCAACAGGCTCGTAGTCGACTTCGTCGAGTGGTTCCACCGCGCCAGCGAATTCGCGCACTTTGCGATCCGTTTCGCTGCGGTCTTCGCTGAACTGGTCGTAACAACGTTCGGCGTACTGGTGAATTTCGACTCCCTGTTCGCCAACCGTGATATAGGTCGGGCGCTCGTCAATCCAGCTTCCGCAATTGTAGTACTCCACCCCATCCTCGGATTTTTGCATCGCGGCATGGGTATGCCCGCAGAAGATGCGCCCGGCGTGGTGTTGTCGGGCGTGAGCGATTGCCCCCGCTGAAACCTTCGACGACATGCGCCCCCACCGCGTGCTGAGGCGGTCGAGAAGTCGCGTCAGGGTCTTGTGCTTCGAATCCCACTTCTGTAATTGCAGGTAAAGCAGCGTTCCGAACAGATAGTTGAAGCGAAGATTATTGACAACGAAGCTGTCGAACTGATGCCCGTGCACGGCGATGTGACGGATTCCCTGGTAATCCCATTGGTACTCTTGGTAAACACGAATGCCCACCAAATGCGACATCACTTGGGTCAAGCCGTGGTCATGATTGCCTTCCACCCACACGACTTCGACATCGCGCTTGGGGTTGGAGAGTTTGCGAATAAAGCCTAGGAACTTCCAGTGCTCCTTTTTCAGTCGCGCGAAGTTCAGGTCAGCGAAAATGTCGCCCAACAGGATCAGACGGCGATAGCGGTTTTCGCGAAGCACGCACGTAGCTTCACGCGCCCGGCTCATCTCGTAGCCGAGGTGCACATCCGACAGAATGAGCGTGTCATAGTCGGGCGAATCCACACCTCGATTGTTTCGCAGGAATGTTACGAGGTGATGAATCAGGGAACAGCAGAGGGGCCAGGCGTAACCTCTTAGTAATCAGAGATGATCGATCAATTCAGCCGTCAGCCGGTCATCCGATGGCCTTTCTCCCGAGTCACCCGATGTTACTGGGTCGGCGGCACGTACTCTTTCGGCGGTGCTGCCCCTTCGCCAAAGAAGAACTGCTCCATCTGATGGACGATGACCTCCTGGTCCTGCTTGCGGGCCGGGTTCAGGCGATACTCGTTGAGCAGCATTCTGCACCGGTCCATCCACTGGTTCCAGGCTTGCTGAGAGATTTGTTCGTAGATCCTTTTCCCCAGTTCGGTGTCGAAAGGCGGCTCTGCCAGCCCGGGCAGCTCTTGCTTCAGTTTTGCGCAGAAGACTTTGCGTTCTGACATGGCTTGCGGTTTCCTCACGAATTATCGCATACAGGTGGAGAGCGTTGTTGAGCGGGACTGAGACGAGTGAGATCGGCGAGGGTCGACGGGCTCAACCCGCAAAAGGGACGTGCTGCTTTCTCACAACCTTCCTCCCGCCCCAGACGGGATAGTGAAATTTCGATTGACAAATCGAATACGAATGGCAATATCTTGGGGTAGGATTGCTGCTCATACCACAAGTTGAGTAGCAGGGGCATCAAGGTGCCCAGTCGAGAACCTTGGGAGACAAAATCGTTCACACGGAGGGACACAGGTCATGGCAACGAAGAAGAAAGCCGCCAAGAAGAAGAAACACTAAGACGAGGAATACTCGTCTAGGATTTTCCCAGAAGCCTCCCGGGAGAAGCACCTCCGCGGGAGGCTTTCCCTTTTGCGCGGTTCGTCGTTCGCTATCCGCCTTTCGCGCGCTGGATCGCCATTGCGGGTAAGGGCGAACCGCGAACGACGAACAGCGCACTGCCCCTGCACTAAAAGCAGTTGTCCGCACAAGGGGAACCGTGCTAGAAACGCGAGTACAGAGGTCTGAACTGCCTGGTGAGCAAGTGATGAGCCCTCGGGCGAAATCGGCAAGCAAGAAGCGCCGGGGCGCAGAAGTGATCATCCCCGACAAGCTGTATTTCCGGATCGGAGAAGTTGCGCGCCTCTGCCGGCTGCCCGCCTACGTGCTGCGCTTCTGGGAAACAGAATTTCCCCAACTGAAACCGGTGAAGAGCAGCACCGGCCAGCGCATGTACCGCAAGCGAGACGTGGAATCCGTTCTGCGAATCAAGCAGCTGCTTTACGAGGACGGGTTTACGATCGCGGGCGCTCGCACGCAACTGCGGGAGGAGACCAAAGCCGAACGAAACCAGGCGGCGCTCCCCTTCCCGATGGCTCCTGCGGTGAACGTCGCGCACCTGCGGCACGAACTCCGCGAGATCCTTCACATTCTGGCCGCGCGCCACTGAACTCCATCAAGTAAGTGAACCGCAGAGTCCGTGCGGGGACTCGGGGCCCGGCTCCGCCTTCTCAGTCCGCCGAGCTGCGCCGGACGGTGTGCATCTCTGTCAGGAAATCAACGCGCGGCTGACCTTTGACCCCCGAGGCCGCCATCCGGGCTTTGAGTTCATCCGACGCCAGGAACACGCGCGCTTTTTCCAGGCTCTCCCACTCGAAAAGAAGAGTGAGGTCGTTGAGGTTGCCCGCGCTGTGAAAAATGCGGCAACTGTGCTCACCGTTTTTGTGGCGCCAATCGAGCGCGGCATCGAACACCGATTTCCATGCCGGATAATCGGCGACTTCGTGATGAACGAGAACGTGGATCATGTGGGCCGGTGCTCCTGTCGGCTTAGAAACGTTGCCCCAAACGGCCGGGAAATGCAAGGGCCAGGGTCACCGGAAGGGCGGCCGGAGTCGTGCGCACAGCCTACGGCTTGCTTGGTGGATGTGGAGAAGCCGCGGCCTCGATCAGCTTCTGGATCGATGGCGCTACCGCCAGCAGCAAGTTGGCCCTCGGTTTTGCGCAACGCTCGACGATCGTCAGTTGCTCCGCGCGCCACGTGTCCGGTAACGGCTGGTTCTTGTTGATGCTGTCGAGCGCTTCCAGTCCTGCCGTGGCCAGTGCTGCAAGGTCCTCCGACAATGGCTTGTCCTCCGCCAAAAGAAACGAACTCTCCAAGAGAGGCTGGAGATTCGCGTGGTTCTCACGCCATTGCACAAGCCACCTGCGGATTTGGCCTTCCGCGGACGAATCCTGGTAGCCGCTCTGGACGTACGTGTCCACGAGTTCCCCAAAGCTGCGCGCAACGTGGCTTTCCGGCCGGGCGGCATCCACCAGCCGGTTGAGTGGCGTAACCTTGACTGGTGGCTGTGGGAAGACTTCGGTGCGGGTGTAATCCTTCGTCGGCTCGACCACGTCGGCTAGGATACGCAAGGCCGCCACATCTTCCCGGCCTGCCAGGCGTCGCAGCATAGGCATGTAGTTGGACTCGTGCGCCAGGCCCAGCCAGCCAAGACGCTGGCTCATCTCATCCAGCCGCCAGTACATCGATCTGATATCCGTCGTCCCCTGTGGAGACCAGAAGCGCTCAGCAATCGCGGCCAGGCGTGGCCAGATGCGGGAATCCACGGTTTCCGGGGTGATGAACTCGGCCCACACGCAGGCCTCGCCGCCCAGGATGCGTTTTGCCCCCTCGGCATTCAGCGCAGCCGCCGCGCCAGTCATCGGGTCGACCGCATAGTGCCACGAGGCGGGCCACATCAAGTCAAGGTAGTAGCCATTCGCCAACAGGCCGCGATAGCCGCGCTTCGCGGCGTCCGCCAGAGAATCCTGCCCACGCCAAGACTCAACCACCACGGTCGTCGGCAGGTTGGGATGCAACACTTCATCCCAGCCGATCATGATTTTCCCGTGCTTGCCTACGATCTTCTGCAAGCGCTCATTGAAGTACGCCTGCAGGTCACGGCTGTTCTTCATGCCATGAGCACGAGTGAATTGCTGGATTTTCGGATTCGCCTCCCACACCTTGTCGTTGACCTCATCGCCGCCGATGTGGAAATAAGCGTCGGGAAACAGCGTTGCCATTTCCGCGATGAACTTTTCCAGGAACTTGTAGGTGTTCTCCCGCGTGGGATCAAGGGCCGTGTCCACGCCGGCCAACCTGCCAGCCTGATAAGGCCCCGGCGCGCTCGCGAGCTCGGGATAGCCGACCACCCACGACCGGCTATGCCCCGGCATATCGAATTCGGGAACCACGCGGATGCCGCGATCGCGCGCGTAGGCGACGAACTCGCGGATCTCCGCCTGCGTGTAGTACAAGCCCTGGGAGCCCATTCCGTGCAGATTTGGAAAGCGCTTGCTCTCAACGCGGAATCCTTCGTCGTCGGAAAGGTGCCAGTGCAGCACGTTCATCTTCAAGGCCGCCATGCCGTCGAGGTTGCGCTTCAGCACTTCGAGCGGAAGGAAATGACGACTGACGTCAACCAGCAAACCTCGCCACGGAAAGCGCGGCTGGTCGTGAACAGTGACGGTGGGCACGGCAAAGCCCGCCGACGTGGGCTGGATCAGTTGCAGGAAGGTCTCGAGCCCGCGCAGCGCGCCCAGAGGATTAGGCGCAGAGAGCGTCGCGCGCGAGGCCGTCACTTCGAGAACGTAGGATTCGTCCTCCCCTAGTTCCTGGATCTTGCGGCCAGCACTTTCGGTGCGAATCAGCAGAGTCGCGTGCGAAGCATCAGCCGGTTGCCCGTTCAGGACCATGCCGGTCTGCAGGCTGAGTTGGCGAAGGAACCTGGCGACGCCGCGCTCCAGCCGTTCGTCCCGCGCACCGGTAGTGACCGCGGTGAATGACTGATCGATGACAAGTTGGCCGTTTCCTACTTCGACCTTCGCTGGAACAGGCATGAGGTTGAGGGTTGGAGGCATGTCGTTTGCGGCTAAGCACGTGGAAAATAGAAAAGTACACACTAAAAGACCAAGGCTTCGCATAAGAGTGATGTTCACGTCAAACCATCTTGGCAGGAAGCAAGGGTGGCTGTCGATGAGGAGAAGAAAGTTCGGCCCTTCCTGTGACTCTGGCTGTGTAGACAAACAACCCGGTTGCAGATTCAATCCTCGCCGTCCCGGTCAATCTGTGACTGCCATCAAGCCTCTCGCTCACGGACCTGGGGCGTTAGGCAGAATCGAGGGTTGACAAGCGTTGCCTCGTCGCATTTACTACCGGTCATGCAAGAGTACCGTCGCCATCCTCTTCCAAAGGAGAGATTCCCGCGCGCCATCTCCATCATCTTCTTGTTGGCTACTCTGACCGCCAGCGCGAGTGGTCGCGATTATGCAGAACCGGAGACGGTCTCACGTCAATATAGCGAGCTGCAGAAGCGACTGGCTGCAGGGTGGAACACCTGGGACGTTCACAGCGTCGCGTCGCACGTCCTGCTGCCAACTGGGCTGGCCGTTCGCATCAGCATCGATCGCAAAACGACCTTAAACGGGGATGCTGTCCTGACCGATCCCCTGATCGGACGCTGGGCTCAGGATGCGGAGCAGGTCCTTCCTGGTCCGCATGCATGGGATGGGAGCTACACCGACCTGCGGATACTATGGCGCGGGCTGGATGTGCGGATCCAAAGCGCACACGAGGGCGCGGACTTGGTATTGCTGGTCACGCCGCTGAACCGACAGAAGCCGACTGCGTTTCCTCCGATAATGATTATGTCCGTCGCTTACCTCTGGAATAAGCCGGGGACGGTCGCGACGCTTGATAACCACGTGACAGCACGCGGCCCATCCGGAGCAGTGGACATTTTTTGTACCGCGCCCGCAGCACCATTAAGCAGCACTCCCGCGGTAGGGCCCTATTTGGCGGCGGAACTGACCGCGCCGGTTGGCATTAGCACCGGCAAGCAGCGCAGTATCGCCGATATCCAGCGAGCTATCGAAGAACAGGAGCAAGCATATAGGAAGTCCTTGGGAACGGCGCATGCGGGTACGGTCGATGCCATCGAGACCACTTTGGGCTGGGATACCATATACGACCCAGAGCACGACCGCGTCATCTCGCCCGTGAGCCGCCTTTGGAGCGTGAACTGGGGCGGCTATGTGTTGTTCGACTGGGACACCTTCTTCGCGGCTACCCTCGCCGGTATTGGCAACCGTGATCTGGCGTATGCCAACGCCATCGAGGTATTGCGGGAAGAGACTGCTTTAGGTTTTGTGCCAAACTTCGCACGTTCGGGCGGCTGGAAGAGCAGTGATCGATCCGAGCCCCCGGTGGGCGCCATCAGCGTGCTCGGCCTTTACGAACGATTTCACGACCGCTGGTTCCTGGAGGAGACATTTACGCCCCTACTGAGTTGGAATCGCTGGTGGAATGGCAATCGCCGCGTCGACTCTTATTTGGTGTTCGGGAGTGATCCCGGCAATGCGCCGGAAAATCTGGACGACGATTCGCGCGGCAAGCGCCAGGGAGCGATCTACGAATCCGGTTTAGACAATAGCCCCATGTACGACGAGGGGGAGTTCGACGAGAAGACACACCGCCTTCTGATTGCCGACGTGGGATTGATGAGCCTGTACGTTGCCGATTGTGAAGCGCTTGCCAAGATCGCTGCCCTGCTAGAGAATGCCGACGCAGAAAAGGAACTCAGGGACCGCGCTGCCTTCTACCGTGCGTCGCTCGCTACCCTATGGGACGAGAAATCAGGAATGTTCCTGAATAAGGACCTGCACACGGGCCGCTTGAATTCCAGAATCTCACCAACGAACTTCTACGTCCTTCTCGCCCGCGCCCCCAGTCCACAACAGGCGGACCGGATGATCCGCGAGCACCTGATGAACCCAAACGAATTCTGGGGTGACTATGCAATCCCTTCCACTCCGCGAAACGATCCCGCCTTTGTGGACCAGAATTACTGGCGCGGCCGCATTTGGGGGCCGATGAACTACCTGGTATATCTCGGGCTCCGCAACTACGATCAGCCTCTGGCACGCGCCGAACTCGCCCGAAAGTCAATGGTGCTCTTCGAGAACGAATGGAAGTCGAACCACCACGTTCACGAGAATTACAATGCGGTGACCGGATCCGGTGACGACGTCACGAGCAGCGATCGCTTCTACCATTGGGGAGCGCTGCTCGCCCTCATCCACTACACCGAAGATAACGACAAATCTGCCGCTGGGGAGCAAGGGAAATAACAGCGTGACGATTCGCAGCAGCACGGAAGAACCGGGTCAGTTAGTGAATTGCTCGGTCCTAGCAGACGTTCTCCGAACTCTGCTGCTGATGAGCGACGGCTTTTGAACCCGAGAGATCGCCATGCGGACTGACGAAACGTCCCATTGCCGTAGCCTCGCAGGTCTAATGTGCGGTCGGCTGTTCCGCGGTATTTGCTTCTGGCACACTCCCAGGAACAGGGACGCTATCCTCCGCTCTAATGTGGACCGACCCTAGCCGGCCGCTCGGAATGTCTTTTATCAGGAGTCGCAGCGCAGCGGGCTTGGGGCCAGGAACAGAGACTATGTGCGGTAAGCCATGCGCAGTCAACGACTGGTATTCGCGTTCATCAAACTTGCGCCGAATCGTGTCGCTCATGAACTGAAACGGCCAGCCGATCTGGTCGAAAGTGCAAACCGCCACAACAATGTCCATCTCACGGCTGCCGTCGCTCGTTGGCGTGAACGTCAAGGCAGAGGAGTTGATGGTGAGATAGAACTTGAGCCTCTCCGGCGAATCCGGAGGCAGGTTTTTCGCCGAGAAAGAAATGGACGTTGCGCTTAGATAATCTTCGCAGGCGGCTTGCTGCAATGCCGCTCTCTGGTCTTTTGGGTTGTCTCCGCCTTCGGGTCTGGCGAAATATCCTTGGCGATAAGCAAGGTGCAATCCTGGCTCCCTCGTCTTGACGATGATTTTTCGATACTCGCCATTCCAATTCCGCGAGTCGGGATAGTAGGCGATCTCGTAGTAGGTGCTACTGTCATCGACCGCTCTCCGAACGCAGTCAGCCAAGTCATTGTTCCCGGTGCAGATCTTGCCTCCGGTGCCTTCCGCAATCGCCTGCATCGTGTCCTGCTCATTAGCCCGCATTACTGTTTCGCGTTGCAGACTTTCCCCAGTCTTTCTTCCGCTGTAGTCGCGAACACGGTTTACGGCCTCAAAGAGCGCCGGGACCTGCACGCCCGCGGGGTTAATCGGGTACACGGCAACTTTGGCTTCACTTAACACGCTCGTCAGCATCTGCAACTGCGGCCAGTAGTTGCGCAGGCCAGTATCGTTGAGGCCGGTAATTTCAGTGATGGGCTTACCAGAATCATCGATCAGAGGGCTCAAGTAGATTGGAAAACTCGTCGAAATCCAGAGCAGATTCTTCCGCCCGGGATATCCTGCGACATGACGTCCGAGCGAGACCAGCGCTTCGATGGTCTGCTGAACCCGCATGTCCATACTTGACGCATAGACCTCTTGCTCAAAGCGCTTCACGGCGTCTACTACCCACTGTGGGATGGGTTTCGGATCTTCCCTCACATATCCGAACCGTGGCACAGTCACCACAGTTGTCTCTGATGCATCGTTCATCTTCTCAAACTCTGCCGACAGAGTATCAGGATCGTCGCGGGGATCGAGTCTCGCCACGCCTACACCAGCAGCGGTGCTAGCCTTCTCCAGCGCCGCCTGCAGAAGGCTGGGATCCGTCGTAAAATCCTGCAACATTCGAAGGTGGTGCCCGAAGAGATACACGGCGACCGGCACATCCCTCGGGAGTGACCTCAACATGCGCACCATTTGCACATGGACCTGCGCTTGGTACTTGAGATCGGTGTTCAGCCCGTCTACTAACAGAATCGTTGGTGGCACCGGATTCTTCTGCAGCGTGACCAGATTGGTATGAACTCCCTCGGGAACTTGCGTTTCGCTACTGGTCTGGCTTGCCAGCTCGGCGACCCGAACCTCTTGAAATGCCGCGATCTTCTGTTCGTGCTTCTCCTTCCCCCGGCTCGGGCTCTGCTCGAAGACTTGAAAATCGCTGGCTTTCAGACCACTCGCGTGGCGGCCTTGACCATCCTTGGCTACCACCTCAATCGTCACCATTCGGGTGATAGCCTGGAAGGCGGCGGCCGGCTCGGACAAGCTATTTCTTTCGCCTTGTGAGGGCTGCGCTTGCTGCTGCGAGACTTGCGAAATGCCCGGTCGAGTCAGACAGAAAATGAGGAAGAGATTCCCAACGAAATGGATTCTTAGGCGAGACATGCACGCCCTCAGCTGAGAATTGGTCGGGACGGCCGGATTTGAACCGGCGACCCCTTGCACCCCAAGCAAGTGCGCTACCAGGCTGCGCTACGTCCCGATCGAGTCCGCTGCCGAGGATGACAGCGCGGGGTTGACGCCTTGATTTTACACCACTGCCCGGAACCGCGTGACGGCTCATGTAGCAGAGAAATAGGTGTCCCGCGGGCAGGGCACTCGTCGCTGCACGCGTTGGAGCCGCCCGAAACGCAGCAAGCTGCGTCTCTCCTGTCGAACCACGGTCCTCTCAGCCGACTTCCTTCGCAGATTCTTCTGCCGATTCCGGTTCTTCGCCCGGCACCAGCCCGAACTTCTTCAGCTTGTAGCGCAGCGCGTCGCGGCTGATATCGAGCAACTTGGCGGCGTGGGTTTGGTTGTTGTTTGCTTGCTTCATGGCCAACTCAACCATGGCGCGCTCGACTTCCTCGAGCGACGTGCCTCCCTCGGGAATGTAGAGCCGGGGCAGGAAACGCCCATTGGGCAGAGCTTGGCCGTTATCCTGGGCGGCGGTGCGCTCAAACGCGGTCAGGCCAGAACTGGCTTCGCTGACGGAAAAAGGCAGGTAGAGCGGGCGGAGCACCGCCTCATCTTCCAAAATCATGGCGCGCTCAATCGAGTTCTTCAGCTCGCGCACGTTCCCGGGCCAGTTGTGCTGCAGCAGCAGGCGCCGGGTTTCGTCGGCAATGCCCCGGACCGACTTGCGAAAGCGCCGGTTATAGCGATCGACAAAGAAACTGACCAGCGGAAGGATATCTTCTTTGCGTTCGCGCAAGGGCGGGATGAAAATGGCGATGATCGCCAAGCGATAGTAGAGGTCCTGCCGGAAGTGGCCTTCGCGGACCGCCTTCTCCAAGTCGCGGTTGGAGGCCGCGATGACCCGGACGTCCACCTGCATGTCGCGCACGCCACCGACGCGCCGGATGACCTGATCTTCGAGGACCCGCAGCAGCTTGGCCTGCAGCAGAGGCGACAATTCCCCGATCTCATCGAGAAATAGCGTGCCGCCGTCGGCCATTTCGAACAGGCCCTTCTTCATCTGCTTGGCGTCGGTGAAAGCCCCCTTTTCATGACCGAACAGTTCGGCTTCCATCAAGGTCTCAGGAATCGCCGAGCAGTTGATGGCAACGAAAGGCCGCTCCTGGCGGGCGCTTTCGTAGTGAATCGCCTTGGCGATCAGGTCCTTGCCGGTCCCGCTCTCTCCCTGAATGAGAATCGTTGCCGCCTCGCTGGCCGCGACCTTGCGCACGAAATTCATTAACTCGGTCATCTTGGGAGAGGTCGAGATGATCTCGTGATAGCCGACACGCCGCTTCATCTCGCCCCGCAGTGTCTGCACTTCGGAGCGTAAGCGGGAGGCTTCGAGGGCGTTCTTGACGGCGACGTGCAGTTCGTCGAAATCGAGCGGCTTGCCGACAAAATCGTAGGCGCCCAGCTTGAGTGCGACTTTCACGTCGTCGAGCTGCGGATCGGCCGTGATCATGATGACGGCGCGAGTGTTGCCGTCCTTCTTGAGTTGCTCCAGGATTTCGAGCCCGCTCAGATCGGGCAGACGCACGTCGAGCAGGACGAGGTCCGGGGCTTCATTCTGGGCCAGCTTCAAGCCCATTTCGCCGGCCTCGGCCTCGATGACTTGATATCCCCACTCTTCGCACTTCTGGCGAAGCGACCAGCGTACCAGGCGCTCATCATCGACCACCAGGATTTTGTCGGCTGCCATGCAGACTGCCTCTATTCTAGCGCACTGGGACCACTCGACTCTGGCGTCGTAGGGCTGCGGGCCTTCTGAAAACCGAGGGGTTGGGCTGCTGTCCTTGCCAGCTTAGGCCGAGCCTTGCTCAAATAGGAGAGGAGTTCATCCAACCCGCGAGGTCCGTCCATTGGTTGTTCTGGTGGTGGGAGGGGCAGGCTACATCGGCAGTCACGCGGCACGTGCGTTGCGGCGTTCCGGATACGACGTCGTTCTGTACGACAATCTCTCGACCGGTTACCGCTGCCTGGCGCAGGGATTTGAACTGGTAGTCGGCGACATTGCCGATGCGCAGAAACTGCGGTCTGCCCTCACGAGTGTGGATGCGGTCATGCATTTCGCCGCCCACGCTTACGTCGGCGAGTCGGTCGCCAATCCGCGCAAGTATTTCCGGAACAATGTCGAGGCCGCGCTCAACCTGCTGAACGCAACGTTCGATGCCGGCGTCCGCCGGTTCGTGTTCTCCTCCACCTGCGCCGTGTACGGCGTTCCCGCGCAGATTCCGATCACCGAGGAAGCGCCGCGCCAGCCAGTCAGTCCCTACGGCACTTCCAAGCTCTTTTTTGAGCACGCGCTTGAGGCTTACGCCCGCGCCTACGGGCTGCGCTTCGCCAGCTTGCGCTATTTCAACGCCGCCGGAGCCGATGAGAGCGGAGAAATCGGCGAACTCCACGATCCCGAGACCCACCTGATTCCCCTGGCGCTAGCGGCCGCCACCCCAGGCGATGCCGAACTCCAGATCTTCGGTTCGGATTACCCCACACCGGACGGCACCTGCATTCGCGACTATATCCACGTAAATGACCTTGCTGATGCGCATGTGCGAGCCCTGCAACACCTGGAAAAAGGCACAGACTCGATGGCGCTCAATCTGGGAACCGGCCGTGGGCACTCCGTTCTGGAAGTCGTCAGGGCGGCGGAGGCCGCGACCGGTCAGGTCGTTCGCCGCCGAGTGGGGCCGCGCCGTCCGGGCGATCCCCCGATCTTGGTCGCTGATGCCCGACGGGCGGAACAAGTACTGGGGTGGCGGGCCACCCACTCGCTTTCCGATATCGTCACGAGCGCCTGGAAGTGGATGCAGCAGGCCCAAAGGCGATCCGGCCAGCAGCCTGCCTGAGCGAATGCGGGTCCTCTCTCGCTCATGAATGGTTGTGACCGTGCGCACAACAGTTGTGTGATTGTGCGCACAGCTATCTGTAACGGCGTCCTGTATCTCTACAGTGAGCCGCGATGTTCCGTGACCGCACGACGCACGGAAAAGTCCGGCGCCAGGACCGCCATTTCGACGTGTCCGTGCAGTCGTTATGAGTACCTTCAAAGATGCCAGTCACCTTTTCCGGTTGGCGGCGGTCTTCGTCGCCGGCTTCCTCGTGTTCCTGATTGTCCGGGGATTCCTGGTGCCGAAGAGTTTCGGCCAGTACGGGCACTATCGCGGGAACGCGATGGCAGAGATCGCTGCCCAGCCGATCAACTTTGCCGGCCACCAGACTTGCGAGTCCTGTCATACGGACGTTCTCGAGAAGAAGAAGGTTGGCAGGCATGCACGGGTCAACTGCGAAGCTTGTCACGGGCCTCTGGCCAAACATGCCGACGACCCGACCTCGGTATCGCCGGAGAAGCTGGACACAGCGGTGCTCTGTGTCCACTGTCATGAAGCGAACCCTGCCAAGCCGAGAGGCTTCCCGCAGGTCGTGTCGGCGGATCATTCTACGGGCCTTCCCTGCGACACCTGCCATCAGCCGCACAGCCCGGCCATCAGCACAGGGGGCGCGAAATGAACATCACCCGGCGCCATCTTCTCCTGCTGCTGCCGGCGGCCGCCGTCGCGTGGGAACACGTACTGGCCGGCACGCCGGAATCCTCGCCCAATTACAGAATGACCGAGCATTGGTGGAGCATGCTGATCGACATCCCGAAATGTATCGGTTGTGGTAACTGCGTCCGGGCATGCCAGGCCGAAAACAACGTGCCCGACGGGTACTTCCGCACCTGGGTGGAGCGCTACCACGTCTCGGATTGGGATCTCGAGAACCCTCAAGTGGACTCGCCCGATGGCGGCAAAAAGGGATTTCCTCCTTCCAAGGATGAGAGCGGAAAGAACTTCTTTGTGCCCAAACTCTGCAACCACTGCGCGGAATCACCTTGCACTCAGGTGTGCCCAGTGGGCGCAACGTTTGTCAGTCCGGACGGCGTAGTGCTGGTGGACAAAACGTACTGTCTCGGCTGCCGCTACTGTGTGCAGGCTTGTCCGTATGGGTGCCGCTTTATCAACCCGAAGACGAACACAGCGGAGAAGTGCACACTCTGCTACCACCGGATCACAAAGGGGCTAACCACCGCCTGTTGCGAATCGTGCCCGACTGGCGCCCGGCAGTTGGCGGACCTGAAGGATCCCAGCGACCCAATTCACGAGTTCCTGAAGACTCACAGCGTGCAGGTGTTGAAACCCTACATGGCGACTCGCGCGAAGGTCTATTACAACGGCTTGGATGGGTCTGTGCGATGAGCTTTCGGCTCGATAAGGAGACTCTGTAAGGTATGCCTGGCGTAGAAGGCTTCATGTATCCGAACGAGGTCGAGCTGCAGTGGAGTGTGCTGATTGTCTTGTACCCGTTCCTCACCGGACTAGTAGCGGGCGCGTTCATTCTCGCGTCGCTGGAGCGCGTGTTCAATGTGCAGGCTGTGAAACCGACTTACCGCCTGGCGTTGCTCACTGCGTTGTCTTTCCTGCTGGTCGCGCCCCTGCCGTTGCAACTCCACCTCGGCCATCCCGAGCGCTCTTACGAGATGTACCTGACCCCGCATCGCTCCTCGGCCATGGCCATGTTCGGATTTGTGTACCTCTGGTACCTGATGGCTGTGCTGGTCCTGGAGATTTGGCTTGACTACCGGCGCGACATCGTCCTGATGTCCCAGTCCAACACCGGCTTTCGCCGTTGGATCTACCGGATATTGACGCTCGGATCCAGCAACCTCAGCGAACATGCACTCCACGTGGATGAGCGTGCCGGTTGGCTGATTACCCTTATCGGCATTCCTTCAGCCTTCCTCCTACACGGCTATGTCGGTTTCATCTTTGGGTCGGTCAAGGCCAACCCTTGGTGGTCGACGCCGATGATGCCGGTCGTATTTCTCTTTTCCGCGATGGTCTCCGGCATCGCCGTGGTCATGCTGCTCTACATGCTGATGATGTGGCTGCGGCGGCAGCCTATCGATATGCGCTGCGTGGACACCGTAGCGCGCTATTTGTTCTACACCTTCATCATCGACTTCAGCTTGGAGATGCTCGACCTGGTCCATCGCATTTACGAGTCGGATGAATCGTTTCGGAGTCTCGATTTCATGGTCCACACTAAGCTCTACGTCTCGCATATCGTGGTGCAGATCATACTGGGGACCCTGACTCCGATCGGAATCCTCGCTCTGACCCAGGTGCTCAAGCTTTCAGAAATGGGGCGTAAACGCATCTACGTGCTGGCCGGCTGTTTGACACTCATTGGCATCTTTGCCATGCGCTGGAACGTAGTCATCGGAGGACAGCTGTTCTCCAAGAGCTTTTTGGGCTATACGACCTACAAGATGGGCCTGGTTGCTCGGGAAGGTTTGCTGGTGGCCATCGTCCTGACTTTGCTCCCGTTCGTGATCTTGTGGGTGCTGGTGAAGCTGTTGCCGCCATGGCCGGAAAGAGTCTCCGGCCCGGTCCCTGAGGCTGCACCTGCGCCCTAAGCGCGGCCCAAGTCAGCAGCGGGACATAATCATCATCTCGGCATCAGCCCTTCGCGCGCTGCAAACTCGCGCACGTGAGCGGCGATTTCGTCGCGCACTCTCCGGAACACCGCCAGCCGCTCTTCTTCGGTGCCGGTCGCGGCGGCTGGGTCTTCGAAGCTCCAGTGCAGTTGATAGAGCGCGCCCGGAAACACGGGGCAGGCCTCGCGCACGGCATCGCACACGGTAACCACGAACAGGAAGTCCTTTTTGGCAAATTCCTCGATATGCTTCGAGCTCTGGGCGGAGATGTCAATGCCAGCCTCGCGCATGACCGCAACCGCCATGGGATTCAGCCCAGTCGGCTTCGTTCCCGCACTGAAAACCTCGGCTCGGCCGCCGGCATAGTGCCGCAGCCAGCCTTCCGCCATCTGGCTGCGGCAGGAGTTGCCGGTGCAGAGGAACAGAATCTGGCGCGGCGCCATGATCGACTCCTACTTTCAGAACGAGTTTTGCCCGCTCTTCAGTCAACGTCGGTACGAAACGGCGAAGCGGGCAGACCGGCGCCGTTGAACAGATTCACGTCGGGCACGTTGGCCCAGCCGTAGCGAACCGCCACCGGCGCTGGCATCTGGTCGCTTCGGACCACAACTTTGCGGCCCTTGATTTCCGCCTTCGCGGGAATGAATTTCTTGTCGGCGCCAGCGATGGTAAACCCTCGCAGCTCTCCGCCCTGCGCTACCAGGCCACCGCCGGTGTGCGTGAACTCGAGCACCGCCTTGTCGCGTTTGAACTTCACGCTGCGAAACAACGGGCCCGAATACTCGATCTTCTTGCCGTACGCCAGGGCCTGCGCCGCCAGCGCCAAACGTGCGCCCACCACCTGCTTGTGCGAGGGATGAATGTCGTGGGCGTCGCCCGCGTCGGTGATCACCGCCATCGCCGTTCGTGGCGACCGGGCGAGGGTCAGGAATTGCGCCTCACGGATCTCAGGCGTCATGTCGCTATGAGGAGCAATTTGCACAAACAGGAACGGGAAATCACCCTCGCTCCAGTGTGCACGCCAATCGCCGATGAGCAGTGGAAATAACTCGCGATACTGCTTCCCGTGTCCACTATTGGCCTCGCCTTGATACCAAGTCACACCGCGAATCGCATAGGGAATGAGCGGGGAAATCATGCCGTTGAACAATGCGGCAGGTTGGTGAGGATTGTCAGGGCTCGGCCGGGAGGGGAAAGTGGGGGCGTTCTCGAGCGAGCCGCCGACGCGGTACTGCCATGGTCCGCTCAGCGCGAGCGTCGCAGGTGAACTGCCTTCTCCTCCTTCCAGCAATAACTGCTCGGGTTTGCCATAAATCCCGCCCCCGCCGCCGGTATCGAGCACGCGTACGGCGATCACATTGCGGCCCGCCTTCAGCACCCCTGGAGCCAGCTTGTAGTGACGTGGTATGTTCCATCCCTCGATGGCGCCAATCTGGACGCCGTTCACCCAAGTCGTGTCGTTGTCATCGATCGGGCCGAGATGCAAGATCGCTTCTTTGCCCGCCCACGATTCGGGCAACTCCACTTCTTTTCGAAACCAGCCCACGCCGTCAAAGCCGGGCTGGCTGGCTTCTTCCCAGTACACCGGCAGATTCATGCTCTTCCACGCGTTGGTATCGAGCGCCGAAACGCTCCAGGTTGCGCCTTGCGAGCCCGCATCATATTTCTGGTACCAATCGGCGGCAGCGGCAACGTAGCGCTCCATGGCTTCCGCAGGCTTTTCCGCAGCGATCTTCACCAGGTCAATCGAAACCTGAAGGCCGGGGATCTGCTTCAGGGAATCCGCACTCGTCCACGCTTCTGCTTCGGTTCCGCCCCATGATGAAAACAGAATGCCGATCGGCATACCGAGGGCCTTGTACAAATCGCGCGCAAAGAAGAAACCCACCGCGGAGAAACCCGGCGCAGTCTGCGGGGAACACACGATCCATTTGCCGACGACGTCCCCCACCGGCCCTGTGGCAACTCGGTTAGGCACACGGAATTGTCGAAGCAGCGGATAGTCGGCCTTCGCGACTTCTTCCTGCCAGTTGTCAATCGGCTTCTGCCACGGTGTCAGGCCGAGTGTGCGTTCCATGTTGGATTGGCCGCTGGCAACCCATACTTCGCCCACTACCACGTTCGTGAGTGTGACCTTGTTGTCACCGGTGATGGTTATCGTCTGCGGGGTGGCGTTGGCGGGCATAGCTTTGAGGCGCACCATCCACTTGCCATTTTCGGCTGTGGTCGTAACTTTCTGTCCCGCAAACTCGACCGTGACCTGTTCGCCAGTTCGCGCGGTTCCCCAAATCGGGATTTCTATCTCCCGTTGCAGCACGGCGTTGTCGGTGAACAAGCCGTTCGGCTTAACTTCGCCAAACGTAAGCAGGCTTACCAACGGGATCGTGAGAAAGAGGAGCACGGAATTTTTGCGATTCATTTTTGAATGAAGTTCCTCGGTGTGAGATTTCGCACCAAATGTATCACTTGCTTTGGGGGAGTCAACTTGGGAGACCGTCGCCAACCTGGGAAGGAGGGTTATCGGCTCGTCACATCGTCCTGCTCATCGGCCAGCCATCTGCCGCAGGCACGAGATCAGACGCTCAATGTCCGCTGCGGAGTTATACACGTGTGGCGTAACGCGCACTGTGCTTCTGCGAACACTAACAAACACCTTCTGACGTGCGAGAGCCTCG